>Ga0187881_10003206_pt1 | contig 14392 bp, 8 predicted proteins | sample June2016WEW_19_1_2_FD_133017 | JGI IMG/M metagenome (GOLD analysis project Ga0187881, IMG submission 133017) | Peatland microbial communities from SPRUCE experiment site at the Marcell Experimental Forest, Minnesota, USA - June2016WEW_19_100 | ecosystem: Environmental > Terrestrial > Soil >...
ACGTTGACGAATACCGACGGCACCCATGATGCGTTGGTTCTTGCGATCACTCTGCTGCAAGAGTAAGCAGCAAAACTGCTCGTGTCGCGATAGCCGTGACCCTGGCCTATCGCGGCACGAGTACAGCACCGATGGGAATGACCTGACCGATCTTTTGTACCAAGCAACAGCCCGCAAGGGCAACGTGTTGCCGTCAACGAGCTCGGTTCCAGCCGAGGGGACGCACACATTCAAGTTGCGAGTCACTGGGACGGCGAATTCCGCCAGTGGTTCTTCGCCGAATTGCCCGGCGTGCGTGGTAGTAGATCGCGCCACCATTGTTCAGTAAACCTCATGCGCGAGCAGCGACTCGGTGACGCGACAACAGCAACGAAGGAGTAGGGCCAAAACTGCCCCCGAACTAGTCACGACTCGCAGTATTTTTCGGTATAAAGACCTGGACGAGTTTCCAAACACGTTGGGAGAGTTATGATGCGACGATTCTGCACGACCTTGATAGCGCCCCTACTGAGCTGTCTGATCCTGCTGTACGCGGCCAGCGCACAAACCACCGAAAAGCCCGACTTGAGCAAGCAGCCAACTCTTTACGTTGTCGGCTACGCCCACCTCGATACGGAATGGCGATGGGAGTACCCGCAGGTCATCAGCGAATACATTCGTAAGACCATGGAGGACAACTTCACCCTCTTCGACAAATATCCCCACTATGTTTTTAATTTCAGTGGCGCGAACCGCTACCGTTTCATGAAGGAATATTATCCCGCGGATTACGCAAAGTTGAAGAAGTACGTGGAGTCAGGGAGATGGTTCCCGGCGGGCTCTTCCGCGGAAGAGGGCGACGTGAACGCCCCCAGTGCCGAGACCATCATCCGTCAAATTCTTTATGGGAATAACTGGTTTCGCAATGAATTCGGTAAGGCAAGTGCGGAGTATATGCTGCCCGACTGCTTCGGTTTTCCATCCTCGCTGCCGACAATTCTCGCGCACTCCGGCGTCAAAGGCTTTTCCACACAGAAGCTGGTGTGGGGATCTTCGGCGGACGGCGGCGGTCCGGAATCGCGCGAGAAGACGCCGGAAGGCACGCCGTTCAACGTGGGCGTCTGGGTGGGACCGGATGGAGAGAGTGTGCTGGCAGGTCTGAACCCGGGTAGCTATAGCGGCGGGATTGACACCGATCTCAGCAAGCCTTTGCCTGCGGCTCCTCCGAACGCCGCGCTCGAAGAGATTCGGCAAAAACTCAACCCGCTACGACAGAAACTACGCCAGATCGAGAACGCCAATCAACCGCTCGATCCGAAGGACGTCCATGAATATTATGCGCTGCGCGCACAAGAGAGAGGTCTCGCCAAGGTCCAATCGGATCGGGACCAGAGCCGCTACCAGGACGATTGGGCTGCTCGCGTAGAGCAGAACGGAAAAGTCAGTGGTGTGTACACGGACTATCATTACTACGGCACCGGCGACATCGGCGGGGCTCCAGATGAGGACTCCGTAAAGCGGCTCGAAGCGATCATCACCAAAGGGTTAGCAAGCTTGCCGCCGCAGGATGGATCTTACAGAGAGGGGCACGCGCATCCGGAGTGGCCTGCGGTCAAAGTGGGCGATGGCCCTGTCGACGTAGTCTCAGCGAACGCGGAACAAATGTTTCTCGACATCACGCCGTCTGAGGCCGCCGGCCTTCCACGCTATACCGGCGAAATGGAGCTGACCAATCATTCCGCGGGCTCGCTGACTTCGCAGGCCTACCAAAAACGCTGGATTCGGAGAGAAGAGTTGCTGGCGGACGCTGCGGAGAAAGCTTCGGTGGCCTCCGAATGGCTAGGGGCACGAACGTATCCGCGGCAGCGGCTGAACGATGCCTGGACACTCGTCATGGGTGGCCACTTCCACGATATCGCTGCCGGCACTGCCACTCCTAGAGCCTACGAATTTGCCTGGAATGACGACACCATTGCGATGAACCAATTCGCGGGCGTGTTGAACAACGCATCCGAAGCGGTCGCAGCGGCGCTAGATACTCAGGCCAAAGGTGTTCCGATCGTCATCTTCAACCCCTTGAACGTCGCCCGGGAAGAAGTGGTCGAAGCCAGCATCGAATTCCCGGGCAGCATGCCTAACACGGTTCACGTGATTGGACCGAACGGCAGAGAAACTCCGGCGCAGATATCGAACGGTAAGGTGCTGTTTGTAGCGAGAGTGCCGTCCGTGGGCTATGCCGTCTATGACGTGCAGCCCGGGGCCGCGGCGGGACTTGCATCCGCTCTGCAGGCGTCCGAGAACTCGCTGGAGAATCGGTACTACCGTGTGAAGCTGAATCAAGACGGAGACGTTTTCAGTATTTTCGATAAATCGATCGGCCGGGAATTGCTCGCCGGCCCGGCGCGCCTTGCTATCTCCTACGATAATCCCGAGCAGTGGCCGGCCTGGAACATGGACTGGGACCAGGAGCAGGCAGCGCCGAAGGCATACGTCAGCGGGCCGGCCAGGATTCGTGTAGTGGAAAACGGCCCGGTGCGTGTGGCCGTGGAAGTTTCACGCGAAACGGCGGGCTCGCGATTTTTGCAGACCATCCAGCTTTCGGCGGGAGACGCAGGCAAACGAGTAGAATTCGGAAACGTAATCGACTGGAATACCCGGGAGTCGAACCTGAAGGCGACGTTTCCCTTGGCAGCTTCGAATCGCATGGCTACTTACAACTGGGACATTGGGACGATCGATCGTCCTACAGCAGAGCCGAAAAAATTCGAGGTTCCGTCGCACCAGTGGATCGACTTAACCGACATGAGCGGTGTTTTCGGCGTGACCATCCTGACCGACTGCAAGAACGGATCGGATAAGCCGAGTGACAACACGATTCGGCTAACTTTGATCCGGACGCCGGGTACTCGCGGCGGCTATGCCGATCAAGGTACGCAGGATATTGGACATCACGAGTTCATCTACGGCGTCGCAGGGCACGGCGGCGACTGGCGCCAGGCCGGGAGCGACTGGCAGGGGCAGCGCTTGAACGATCCACTCATCGCCTTCCAAACATCACGGCATGCGGGTGCGCTTGGCCGGGAGTTTTCTTTACTGAAACTCAGCAGCCCCAGGATTCGGCTTCTGGCGCTGAAGAAGGCTGAGCAGGGCGATGAAATCATCGTGCGCCTGGTGGAACTCGATGGCAAGCCGCAGCCGAATATCAAAGTTTCATTTGCGGTGCCGATCGCTTCCGCGCGGGAGATAAACGGACAGGAGCAGGCGGTCGGGCCCGCCACAGTTTCTGGTGGAGTGCTGGTGACCTCGTTCACCGCGTACCAACCACGAACCTTTGCGGTAAAGCTGGCCGCGCCGACGGCCAAAGTTGCGGGCGTGCGTTCCGTACCAGTGTCGCTGAAATACGACCTTGCGGTCGCCAGCGACGATGGCACTCACTCGGCCGATGGGTTTGATGGCAAAGGCAACACGCTCCCGGCGGAGATGCTGCCCGCGCAAATTACCTTTAACGATGTGCAGTTTCGCCTCGCGCCCGCGACACTCGCATCGACGACAACCGGAGCGCCGAACGCGGTCGTGGCCAAGGGCCAGACGCTCGATCTGCCAACTGGCCGCTACAACCGCGTCTATGTGCTGGCGGCATCCGCCGAAGGCGACCAGAAAGCAAGCTTCAAAACTGGAAGCGAGAACGTCGACCTGACTGTCCATGACTTGACTATCCAGGACTGGGGCGGATTCATCGGCCAATGGGACGACCGGCAGTGGGTCGCCAAGGGCACCCCGATCCCAGGGCAGCCTGGTCGAACCGAGCACGATGATTATGCCAAAATGACTGGAATCAAGTCCGGCTATATCAAACGGGCAGACCTGGCATGGTACTGCACGCATCACCACAACGCTGCCGGGGAAAACGTGCCGTACGGGTATTCGTATCTCTTCGCCTATCCGATCGACCTGCAACCGGGCGCGAAAACCATTCAATTGCCGGACAACGACAAGATTCGCATTCTGGCAATATCGGTAGCCGAGGAGAACCCCGAGGTGAAAGCTGTGCAGCCACTGTACGATGTGCTTCCTTCGCCTCTTTCCAGCAGTGCCGCACAGTAGAGCGTGACGCGTTTCGAGATGGCGCGGTGCGTCCGTATGCGACGGCGGCAAGGGTCCTTTCCTTTGCCTAGAGCTGATCCAGCGTTGCTGTATCCCGCTCGCGTAGGGACGGTCGCCCTCGGCCGTCCAGGCCGAGCGAAGCTCGGCAGATGCCTGCGGCCACAGCAACTCTGGATTCGCTATAAACGCGCAAAAAGGCTTCCACATCGCTGGCCGGTCTTGCGGCCCGGACCTGAGTTGAATTCTCGCCCAGATGTTTGAAATTTATTTTCAGCGCGCAGCACTCGGACTCTCTTGCCGGATCAACAAGGCGAGCCGCGGAAACAGGAAGTGACCGCCGGCGTCATCGATCACATTTACCTGGCAGGTATAGAAGCCTGGTTTGAGCGATGTCAGCGGCACGTCTAACTGGAAGACGGCAGCCTTCCGCTCGCGCGCATTCAGTTCCGTCAACTCCAGCAACGAGCTTTCGTAGGCTTTGGCTTTACCCTGGAAGAAGGCAACGTTGGACAAAAGCCGGATGCCGGGCTTGTTTTCGCTGTCTCTTCTTGAATCCGCGCCCCTTGCCGAATCCGCGACAGGCGGCCGCGCCGGATCGTATACCTCATAATAAAGAAGCAGGTGCTGCGTGGCCGAGAAAACATGCGTGACGTTCGGGATGATCTCGGAACCGTCGCGCACCAGCGGGTTCAGGTTCGCACTCGTCTTTACTTTTACCGGTTGAATCTGGCTCGCGAGCACCACGGAACTCATGTTCAACGGCTGCGCCTTCAACTCCGGCACCTCGATATCGGTTTCGAACGATCCCATGCGTCCGGTCTGGTTTTAGCGCACGACAAATTTCAGGTGGTACTTGCCGCTCAGCAGGCTCATTCCGGCGTCATACTGCACATTCTTTTTTTGCACCTCGGTCGACGTGCTCACCGCGAGTTTCACGGTATCGCGAATTCTGTTCAGGGGGTGGTGTTCGCTATCGAGCACCATCCCAATCACATCGAGCGTTGCCTTGTCGCGGTCGCTGCTGCGGACGAATGGAATCTGCGATCCCGGAACCACCAGCGAGATGGGGACGAAGAACTTATTGCCCTCCAGCCGGAAGTAGGCGACACCGAGATACAAGGGCAAATCCGTGGCCGGCAACTCAGATGCAAGTTCCTCCTCTAACTGCCGCTCCTTATCGTCGTTAGTGGAATGCCGGAAGTCCGCGGGGGCGTAGTAACCGCGGCGGTAGTCCATCTTCGCTCCAGGAAGATTGCTCTTCACGACGATCCTCCGGTAACGCCCGTCCCGCGCGGTGTTCGTGCTGTGATAGCCGAGCAGATAGTAAGTCGAAGTATCCTGCTGCACTCCTTTGAAAATCTTGCTGAAGTCGTTGGAATCGAGAAACGCGCGCCCGCCGGTATCGCTGGCCAGCGTTACCAGCGTTTCCTGCGTGGTGAAATTGGAATTCAACGCATTGAGAGTCGCCTGTCCCGAGTACGCCGAAACGCCGCGCAGGCTGGCGCTCTGCGCTTCCCCGCCCACTACCAGCGCCTGTAGGCCTCGCATGTCCATGGTGTAAATTGCCAGGTTGGAACGCACCGCCGCGTTCACCGCCGCACGCAGTTCCGATTGATTCTCGATGCCGGTACGGTCCATGCCGCTGGAAAAATAAATCAGCGATTTCTTCTGCTGAACGTGTGCAAGCTTTTCCGCCACCGAGCGCAACGCCTCCAACCGCCGGTCGGTATTGAAAATGTTGTATTCCATATCGTCGGCGGTAAATGGTTGACCGGTGTCGGGCGTCCCCTCGGTCGTGCCGGTGGTGCCTTCTTCAAAACCTTGACCGCTGCCTGAACTGAATGTGTCCAACTGTTTTTTCAGCAGCGCGTGATCCGTGGTGAAATCCTGATTCACCAGCAGCGAACTCCCCAGCGAAACAATCGACACCAAGTCGGCGGGAGCCATTTGTGTATCGACATAGTGTTCGGCTGAAGTAACTGCGCGGGCGATCTCATCCGGTTCCATGGCGGAAAGATCAAAGAACAAAACAATCAGACGCCGGTCTTTGAATTCGGCCGCCACATCTGCCGTGGAAGCCGCCCCGCTCGCCTGTCCGGACGCCGCTTCTGGCAGCGGCTTCGCCTGCGCCACATCCAATGCCGGCACGGCATCGACGTTCTCCACATCAAAGGAAACAATCTTCTGCGGTTTGTTGTCCTCGAGGATCGTGAAATCTTCCGGTTTCAACCCCGGTACAAACTTTCCGCTCTTGTCCCTCACCGTCACATTCACCAGTACGAGATCCGATTCCGCGTGAAACACATAGTCCGATTGCTGCTGCGAAGGCGAAGCGGCACATAAGAGCACAAGCGCCAGCAGCACCGCTATAGCTCTATCCGCGAATCGGTTTGGAGTGAAAGTCATAACGATCCTCTTCGAAAGCGTCTTGTTCCGTAGCATCCCTCGCGGCAGCGTCCTCCTCAGAAACGAAAGCGCGATGTAATCGTGAACTGCCGCATGGCCCCAGCCGCGGTAACCCGGCCAAAGGTGGGCGAGGTCACGTTTGTATCAATCGAGGAATAATTCACTAAGTTGAAAATGTTGGTGGCCTGTGCCCGGAACTCCAGCACGCGCGCTTCTTTCAGGGGAAAGATTTTCGTGAATGCCATGTCAAACACTTTGCTGCCGGGACCGATAATGCTGTTGCGTCGCGCATCGCCGTATGTGCCGGGAGTCGGCTTAGCGAACGCAGCAATATTGAACCACTCCGCAATCGAGGGACGCGCCAGGCTCACCGATTGCCCAGGAACCAAGTTCGGCCGCAGCGTGCCGTTTGTGCCTCCGCTTACGTCGTCGACGTCGCCCAGCAGTCGCGGCGTAAACAGCAGTCCGGATGCGATCGTCCAATCGCCGCTCCATTGCCAGTCGCCAAAAACGGCGCGCAGCGTGGCATTTCCCGCGAGCCAGCGTTTGTCGTGACCAAAGGGTAGCTCCCACAAATAATCCGCGGTGAACTTATGTGTCTGATTAAAACTGGAAAGCCCGCGCTCCGCGGAAAGATCGAGAGGATTCTGCGCAACGTTGGCCGTACCTCCGCCCGACGAACCACCTCCGCCCGCACCGGTGCCGCCCGCCCCCAGTCCTGGAGTATTCGCTCCCGATGTTGCCCCCGCGCCGATGGAAGACGCATCGTCCAGCGACTTTGAAAACGTGTAGGTGCCGCCGATCGCGACTCCGCCCGACAACCGCTTGCGCAGCCGCACCGATCCCGCATTGGCCTCCGAATCCGCCACCGAGTTTTCGTAGGTGAAAGCGTCAACCCCCTGAATGAGAAGCCCGGTCGGGGTTCGGTTTGGCGCTTCCAGAATGTCGAGGTCCGTTCCCTTGGTTCCGGTGTAGTCGATATTCAGCAGCACGGTAGGGCGAATCTGCTGTTGAATGTCCAGATTGCGGATCTGCACATAGCCCAGCCGGTAATTCGGATTCACCGCATAATTATTGGTGATACCGGTGGCTGCTGGAAATCCGTTTTGCAGCGTCAGCTCTCCAGGGGCCGTCTGAACGTTTGTCGCTGTGGTCGCGAACGGCGGCTGCAAGGCAAGTTGCTGCGCAATGCCCTGATACGCTCCGGTGTTGTAGTTGATGCCATATCCGCCGCGCACCACCGTTTTGGAAAACGGCTTCCACGCAAAGCCGATTCGCGGCGCAAAATTGTTGCGGTCTGGCCGCAGCAAGCTGGTCGGCAAGCTGCCGCTGTATGGCCCCACCTGGCCCGGCTGAATCGGCGTGACGCTCAGCGGCGGCGTCTGAGTCAGCACGCCGGGAGAAAGATCGAGGTTCACAATGCGATTGTTCATTTCCGTGAGCGGCGAAACATACTCGTAGCGCACTCCGAGATTGAGCGTCAGGTTCGCGCGCATCTTCCACTCGTCTTGCGCATACAAATCCCAGTAGTTGCCGCGAAAGTGGTTACCTTCTCCAAACTGTTCGGAAGTCTGCTGCGGCAATCCGAGCAGGAAGTCGGCAAAGTCATATCCCGTACCGAGCACCTGATTACCGCTGCTGTCGAACTGCGAGGTATTGGTGCCGGTGAACACAAACGAGCCGCGCGGGTTGCTGTCAATGTCCGTATTTACTTGCACGCGCCGGAAATCCCCGCCCCAACGCCAGGTGTGCTTGCCATGGTTCCAGATTACGTTGTCGGAGAAGGTGTAAGTCTGGCTTCGGTTAAGCTGCGGAGTCGTATCCTGAAGGCTGGCGAAGTTTGTGAAAGAAAGATTCGGCAGCCCCCAGTCGAATGGATTCGTTGAAACGCCCGTGATTCCCAGCATACCCGTAATGTCGTTATTGAAAGCGTACAGATTCTCGGTGTGCGTCCGGCTGCGATTAAAGTCGGCGCGAACAATGTTAGTCAGCTTTCCGATGCTGCGCGTGTAAGACGCGGGAATATCAAAGCTGCGGAGGGTCGTGCTGCCGCCCACGCTCGGGAACGGATTCGTCAGCGTGGCGCTCGATCCGTGGTAGTGGAAGCCAAACGTCAAATTATTGCGCGGAGCGTTGCGGCCTCCTCCTCCGCGGCGTCCGCCCGCCGGCGCTGCGCCGAAGCTGTGGTTCAAACGTATGTTCAGATCGTCGCTGTCGCTCGTGGCCGAAGTTACGTAGTGGAAGTTTTGATAATTGCCCGGCAAATTCGGGCACGGAATATATTGCGTCAATCCCGCCGCTGTGTTGCTGTACGGCCCGGTCCAGGGACACGTTTGTGAACTGAATCCCGGAATGATGTTATTTGAGTAGGGGGCGCGAATACCGGCGATCAGGTTTACCGAGTAAATCTGATCGATTACGTTGTTGTTGCTGTCCCTATCGTTGCATATGCCGGCTGTGAACCCTGTCTTGCACAAAAGAGAAAAGTTTCCCTGCCGCTCCAACACCGTCGGCACCGTCGAAAACTGGTCGAAAGGATTTTCGGCGCGCCTGCCGTTGTAGTTGATGAAATAAAAAGTCTTGCTCCCGCCGTGGTAGATGTGGGGAATGTTCAGCGGTCCGCCCACGGAACCGCCGAAACTATTCTGAAAATATGCCGGTTTTTCCGTAGGCTGGCCGGTGAGCGCAAACGGCGATGCATTCAGCGCGGAATCACCCGCGCCGTAATATAACGACCCATGCGGGCGATTGATGTCAAAACCCCGCCGGCCAAAAACCATCGGCCCCCCGCCACCGAACCCTCCGCCTCCGCGACCACCCCCCGGGCCGCCAAATCCGCCTCCGCCTCCGAATCCTCCACCCTGTTGGCGGGCATCGTCGAAGCGCTGCTGCAGTTGGTCAGCGCTCATCGCATTGAACGAATTGGAAGTGTTGCCCGAAACCGCCACGGATTCCGTCGCCCCGTTCGCTGCAATGCCCGGCGCAATCCCCGGAACCGGCATGCCGGAAGGCGCTACGTCGCGCATGGAATCGCCCGCCGCATCCTGCCCCGCTTCACTCTGAAACACGGAAAGATTCTGAAAGCCGCGTCCGCCGGCATTCGCGCGCCGCTGCTGGTCTTTAGCATTGTCGTTGCCGGCCTCGCGTGCCCGGGACAGCAGCACCAGTTCGAAATTTGCCTGCATTTCCGGATGTGCTGGGTCCAGCACTACTTCCTGCGCGCCAGCGGCAAACGCCGCCATCTGCACCCGGACGCTATAGTGCCCATCGGCGGGAATCCGCAGCCAGTAACTGCCGTCCACATCCGTCGAGGTATTGACTTGTTCCTTCGTGGCCGCATTCACCGCGGAAACTCCAGCGCCAGGAATCGGCATGTTTCCCGACTTCACTATCCCGTGAATGGTTCGCCCTCCCGCCGCTGGCGCAACCGCTTGCCCCCGCAACTCAAGCGGCCAAAATACGACAAACTGAAATAGCAAGAGAAACGGAAAGACGAACTCCGGGCGCAGCCTGCCCTTAATCGCCAGAAATTTAGAACCGGAATTCCTCATAGCATCGCGCAGCAGTGTCGTGCAACTATTCGGTGCTGCCTTACCCGGATGATAACGCTCTCCCCCACCCTGAACTGTAGAGTTTTGTGACGTTTTCTCTAGGGTTTGTCAACACGCATTCCGCGCCACTCCGAAGGGACACTGCCGTTGGCCTCCAGGGGTACCGCACACTCACCGGTACCGCAGATACCCAATCCCCACGCGCATGTGGTGCAGCAGGCTGTCGGGCGTAAGGATGGCAATGGTCAGTCCCAGCATCGCGTGGACGATCGCAAGGGGATAGATGTTGCGGTAGCGGCGGAACATTTCGCAGAAGAAAAGAGCGCCGATGAGCGTAGCGGTGGTGAGGACGGGACTGGGCAGGTGGGCGGCGGCGAAGATCGTGGACGCTATCCAAACCGCAGCCGAGCTTCCATAGAGCTCTTCGCAGCGATTAAAGAAAAACGATTGCAGCATGAATTCCTGAATCAAGGCCCAGATCGCATACCCCCATGCCGAATGCAAATTCTGCCAAGTCGTATTGGCGGGAATTTGGCCGCCCAGCCAGCTCACCAGAATCACCATGAAAACAACAGTTGCAAAACCGACCCCCAGCACCACGCTGGCGCCGAATGGCTTCGGCAATCCGAGGCCGAGGCGCTCGAGCGATGGCCGGTCGATTAACACGTCTATCACGACGAGGACCAGAATCGTGATCATGGCGATGGCGCCCCATCGGTTCCGGATCTTCGTCGTCGGCGCCCAAATCGCAAACTCCAGAAACAGAAACGCGATGACGATCTGGGCCCAAACAAAGCACCGGCGGCCAGCGGCCGTTACCGCGGGAAAAATTTTCGACTCAACTGCCATTCTGCCCATCCTTATATTTTCACATCGGCGGCAGCTGGCTAAAACCAGAACGACCAGATAGCATCCACGCTGGCGTGAGTGATCGCCGAGGCCGGCACTCGCCGCCGCTGGCGCCATGCCCGGCCGTAGAAGATCCCGGCGACGCTTGCCAGCAAGACGTATCGCCAATTGAAGTGCGCCGAGCTTTTACTGAAATGCTTGTTGAAATGTGAGAGCCCAAACAACACCGCCGTAATCCCGAGCGCCGCTCGCCGTCCCACCCGCCGTTCCAGCAGGTTCTGCACCCACGCGCGAAAGTAAAGTTCTTCCGGAAGAGCAACGAAAACGAAGATATAGATCCACTTCGGAATCATCCAGAACCACCGCAGCGCGCTGTCATGCGGATGGAGGAAACCCATCGCCATCCCCAGCCCCAGGACCACTGGCGTAAGGAAAGCCAGTTCCCGCAGCCCAGTCTTCCAATCGCTCCAGCGGAAGTGAAAGTCAAAGCCGGTGCCGTGGAGCCGCCGGACCGCGACGAATCCATACAACGCCGCATCGACGACGAGCAGTTTCCCCCAGCCCGCAAGCCCGTTCGGCCACGCCCGCTCGAACCAGCGCAAATCAATCGCCAGTCCCAGCATTAAAAGAATGATCGCGTCCCGCCAATTGCCGCGTTGTTCGGGATCGGCGATTGCAGCCTGCCCCAGCAGCCATGCGATCGCCACGGGCAGCGCCGCGTAGAGAGCGCACCATCTCCATGAAAACATCTGATGCGAACAGGAAATCAGAACGTAAGGCAGCGCGCAGAGTACCGGTAAGGCGGATCGTACCGTTGACGGCCAGCGGGCGCATGCCCGCCCAACCCGCTGCCCGGCAAATCCAAACACGGCTGCCGGTGTAAGCTCCAGCACAAGCACCGCAATGTCCGCCGGCGTTGCGTTCTGCATGGCGATTATCTTAAATTCGGGAGAGAGTTCGAGCCTACAAGAGCTTCGATGTCCCGTTCGAGAGCCTCGAATTGAGGAGCGCTCCAACCGAGATTCTCATCATAACGCTCGACCCGGCAGTCGGCGAATGAGATGGCCATGCCCACCAGATCGCCCAGGCGATTTTCAATCTCGCGGCGATAGGAATCGTCCAGGCTGAGGCGGTCGATGTCGATGACCAGATGGCATTGCGGCTCGCCCAGCTGCCTCGCTAGAAGCCACATGAAATAGAAGATGAAGTAAAGCCGGCGCAAAACTGTTTCATCCACGAGCTTGCCCCGGAAGGCCTCGCGCAGCCCGGAGGACTCCAGCAATGCCGGCAATTCAATGGCTGAAAGAAGCGGCGCGAAGGCAGGCGCTTCCATATTGTGGCGGAGAATGACCGGGCCGCGTTGCAGGAAATAGGGATTGCCCTGCACGGCTTGGCGCAACATCGACAGAAACTGCCGGCGCGGCTCGCGGCGGATGAAGATATGCGCGCCGGGCATCCGGGCGCGGAACCAGCCCACCCTCAAATCGGTGCGCACGAAGCCGTAGACCGGACGCCGCCCGAGCCGCGCGGCAAGCCTCGCCAAATCGGCCATATAGACTTCCAACTCCGGCAAAGAGTCAGCGCTCGTGGCGCAGTATCGCCCGAAGGTGAGATGGGCGGGAAAACCTGGTATGCCGCCGCCCGGGCCGATCAGGGGACGAAACTCCTCCAAGTAGGGCGCTTGGAGCGCTGGGTGATTGGCAAAGGACCAGGGGCGGAAGCGATCGATAATTTCCGCCGTCAAAGTGAACAGATGTTCGTTGAGCGGTTCGAAATAACAGTAGGTATCGGGCCGCTGGCGAAACTTCGCCCAGACATAGGTGCTCGCCGCGCGCCAACTCGAATGCAGGAAGATCGCTTCCTCAACCATCTCTAGCCTTCCGAAAATTGTGTCCACTCATCGCGGCCACGGCCTCGATCCCCTCAATTTGTACCCGTCGATCCATTGAAGCGCGAGCCGTGGTTACCGACGAATTCATAGGGGCCGGAGTGGGTCAGTTTGCTCGCGGCATCAATCCAGATCTCGCCGCCGATCCGCCGCCAGCGCAGACAAAAGGAATAATCCTCACTCAGATAGGCGCCGGTCTCGGGGTCTATGATGGAATCGAAGAGAGCAAAGAGATTTGAACTCTGCGCTGCCTCGCGCCGCGAGCCCGACATGGGTAAGCTATGCACGCGGCTGAAATGAGTTTCGGGATAAGCGGCAATCATTCGCTCCAACGCGCTGCGGCGGATTAGCTGAAAACCGCCGCCGGCATAAGTTCCCGTGACAAAATCGCCTTCCTGCTTACGCTCCGCCTCGGGACAGAAGGTTCCGACATAGGACAGGGCAGCCTGTTGCACGCTTTCGCCGCGCTCGACACAGCGTTGCGGGATGAAATCCCAATCGATCGACTTGAGCGGGTACATCGCCCCGGTAAAGTCCTTATCAAACCGCAGCAGCCGCTCGACCTGCTGCGGCTCGAACCCGATATCGGCATCGACGAACAGCAGATGGGTCGCTGCCGGATTGTCCAAAAAGGCGGCGACCAGGGTGCTGCGCGCGCGTGAGATCAAGGCATCGTAGCCAAGCAGCGACAGCGACACGTCGAACTCAGCGGATTTCGCGTAACTCATGAGCCGTATCACCGACAACATGTAACTCTGCGAAACCATGCCACCAAAGCATGGCGTTGCAATGAGAATCAATGGCTGCGACATGGTCTCTCCCGAAGAAACGCCGACGGCGCGGCTCGCTGGGCCACCACATCATGGGGCACAACATCAAGTCCAGCTCGCCGACTCCACGCTCGAACAGGATACGCCGGTTAACGAAACAGAGGCGCCTGCGAGTGGCACAACGAATCGGGAGCCCGGAGGCGATCGACACGTTGGCCCACGTAATTTCGCGCCCACGATCCGCCGGATCTTTGCACCGGCGCTTATAATACGGGGCTTGGCGGGAACTTCGGTAGGGGCGGGCCATCATCCTAGACGCGAGGATTCAGCCGTCCAGCCGCGCGCGTGGGTTGATTGCGCCGATCGATGAAGGGATCTATTTCAAAGTCACTTCACAGTGTGACTTCCGTCATTGCTGAGTCTCCGCACCGATGTTTGACTCCCTATGCATAATAGCGCCCCTTTTTCCCGAGGGGACAGGAACGGGGCGACGATGACGGCCGCGTTTACGGTCAAAATGTCCGCCCCGATCAGGAGGCTCGTTTACCGATGGCCGAAGTTGAAACCAAGTCTCTTCCCGCGAACGCCTACCAGCCGTTGAAGGACGGCGAAATCTACATGCCGCTCGTGCCCACCAGCATGGCGCCACCGGAGGTGACCTTGCGCGCGGTGCTGTGGGGCACGTTGCTGTGTATCGTCTTCAGCGTCGCCTCGGCCTATTCCGCTCTCAAGGTCGGCCAGGGAATGGAGGCGGCGATTCCCATCTCCATCCTCGCCATCGGCTTGGCGCGCGTCTACCGGCGGCGCTCCACCGTGCTCGAGAACATGATCATCACCGGCATGGG
>Ga0187881_10003209_pt1 | contig 14390 bp, 14 predicted proteins | sample June2016WEW_19_1_2_FD_133017 | JGI IMG/M metagenome (GOLD analysis project Ga0187881, IMG submission 133017) | Peatland microbial communities from SPRUCE experiment site at the Marcell Experimental Forest, Minnesota, USA - June2016WEW_19_100 | ecosystem: Environmental > Terrestrial > Soil >...
CACAGCTTGTGGCTACCGCCAAGGTTCTGGCGATGCGGCCGAGGATTCTCGTGTTGGACGAGCCTTCCGCGGCTCTCGCCGGCCAAGATCTTGAGATGCTGTTTGCGTTGATTCGTCAACAGCGAAGCCAAGGAGTAGGAATAATCTACATCTCTCACCGGCTGGAAGAAATCTTTCAGATCGGTGATCGAGTTACCGTGCTAAGAGATGGGAAGGTGATTGCTACTGAACCGGTGAGAAAGGTCAACGAGGATCAACTCATCCAATGGATGGTCGGACGCAAGCCGGATTTTCGCTTCCCTCCGAGACCGAATTCGGCACAGTCCAAAGTTGCGCTGTCCGTTAACCAGCTGTCAACGGAAGGATTACATGATGTGTCTTTTGTCCTCCATGCAGGAGAGATACTCGGCTGTACGGGTCTTGCAGGGTGCGGCGTGGACTCGCTTGCCCGCGCTCTTGTCGGACTCAACCGTGTTCATAGCGGTACGGTCCGCATAGACGGAGCGAAGGTGCGGGGCTTGAATCCGCGCAGAGGGCTGAACATGGGGATAGGACTCGTACCCGAGGACAGGAAGACGCAAGGATTCGTTCCTGCGTGCACCATCGCGGACAACATGTCGTATTCCGTACTCACTCGGAACTCAAGGATGGGAATATTACACTTCCGTAACTTGTATTCAACGATAAACCGTTTCCGGGGAGAGCTTCGCATCAAAGCTGCTAGCCTCCAGCATAAGATGACTAGCTTGTCGGGAGGCAATCAACAGAAGGTTGTCTTGGCCAAAATTCTTGCTGCGGGGCCGGTCATTCTGATTCTCGACGAGCCGACACGAGGCATTGATGTGGCGGTGAAGACGGAGCTATACGAAACGATAGTGGGCCTTGCCCTGAAGGGGCGTGCGATAGTTTTCATATCGTCCGAACTCATGGAGGTCATGGCTTTGAGCCATCGCCTTCTGGTGTTCTCAGAGGGAAGGGTAGCGGCCGAGTTGTCGCCGCCGTACGATGAGACAACAATCCTCCGGAATGCAATCCCGAAGCGAATCTCAAATGGAGCATCGCGAACGGTAGAACCACAAACCATGGAAGGACGATCATGAGCACCCTGGAAATGGTAGATCACACAAAGAAGGAGCGGAAAGCAAATGTGCTTATTCGTCACCTAAATCTGGTGATCCTCCTCCTGCTCATTGTTATACCGAGTCTCACCAACCCCAATTTCCGAACGATTCAAAATCTCGAAGGATTCCTTCAATCCTCAGGGATACTGATTCTACTCGCCATGGGTGAAGCGCTCGTACTTCTAGTCGCGGGGGTGGATCTATCGGTGGGAGCGACGATCGCGCTGGGGTCGGTCCTGCTTTCACTTTCCATCGCGGGGGGAATGAATACTATCCTGGCAGTCGCGCTCACGCTTGTTGCAGCGACTGCGACCGGTATTTTGAATGGGGTAATCGTCAGCTATCTGAAAATTCCTTCATTTATCACGACTTTCGGAATGATGGGACTTGAAGTCAGTATTGCCCTTGTCATCTCGGGGGGCAATCGCATCAGTCTACCAACTTCTAGCGCATTGCCCGCACTCGCGAGCAGCAGTGTTGTCGGCGTTCCGTACCAAATATGGCTCGTGATTTTCGTCGTCGTTGTCGGAACCTTTTTCCTGCGGCATTACGCGATTGGCCGGCATCTTTACGCTGTCGGCAGTAATCCCAGTGCGGCCCGCCTGTCGGGAGTTTCTGTCCCCCGAACCCTGCTCTTGGCATTTGCTGGCTCCGGATTGCTCGCGGGATTGGCGGCAACTGTTTACACGGCACGGATCGTGAGCGGGGATCCGATTGCCGCGGGAAATCTCAATTTGCAGGCCATCGCTGCCGCCGTGATCGGTGGAGTGAGTCTTTTCGGCGGACGCGGTACATTAGTGGGAGCTTGCATCGGTGCGATCATCTATCAGATCATTACTAATGTCTTGAACCTGTATGGAATCGATCCCAACATAACTGAAGTTTCAGGCGGTTTGATCATTCTCCTTGCCGCCTATGCGAACGTGACGGGCCTGCGTGATAATAGGACATAGAAGAACTTCACCGGTGGAGAGGCGAAGGGCATGAATTTGGTCCAAGGTTTTGCTCGAACTGCGTGGAAAGAATACCGCATCTGGGTAGTCCTTGCGCTACTCATGGCGGTAGCGACAGGCGTGTCCAAGGGTGTATTCATACGAAGTTCGAACCTGATCAACATCCTTCTTCTTGCCGCGCCCATCGGGATTGCGGCCATCGGTGAGACATTCGTCGTCTTCACTGCCGGTATTGATCTATCCGTGGTGGGCACATGGATTATGGGAGCAGTAGTAGGCGGAAGCCTATCCGTGTCTGGCTCCAATGTGGCGGTCGCTGTTCTTGCCGCGCTTGGGGCGGGGCTTGTAATCGGGATGCTCAACGGATCACTTGTCGCCTACCTCAACATACCGCCGCTTATTACTACTCTCGGTATGCTGAGCATTGTAGAAGGAATCGCCAGGGTCTACCGCGGTAATCAGCCGATACTTTTCATGCCCAGGGCGTACGACGCTTTGGCGACGGACTACCTAGGTCCTATTCCGGTTCAAATTCTGATATTGGTTGCAGTTGTGTTGGCTGCGTTGCTGCTTGCATCTCGAAGTACCATCGGAAAAGAAATGTATGCGATCGGTGGCAACCTGATTGCTGCTCGTTGCTCGGGCGTCAGGGTAACGGGTGTCCTCATTGCGACGTACGCTATCTGCGGTGTGTTGGCAGCTCTTGGTGGTGTTCTTCACAGTATGTATATGAATCTCGCGGTTCCGAATGCGGATCCTACCACGCTTTTTGTTATCATCGCTGGCGTTGTTGTCGGCGGCACAAAACTGGTCGGCGGGGAGGGCAATGTCATCAACACGATCGCCGGCGTTCTGGTAGTGCTTGTGATTCAGAACGTGATGAACATCGTTGGAATTTCGCCCCTTGCCGAACAGGGTGTACTGGGATTGGTGACCCTCATTGCGGTATTTCTTAACATTGGATGGGGAACGGCTGCACGGGAAACTCCTCAGATGCGAGGGGTATAGCTGCGGGCGGAAGTCCGGTGGCACCGATCCGACGCTGAGGGACCAACGGCGAAGAAGCCAAAGTTCGCGCGGGGTTCATGTCCGTGCATTCATCAACATCGCCACGTGACGATCGTTCCAGCGAATGAGGTTATGGACTGTCGGCGCCGGTCCTTGGTGGCACGGAAGATATTGATTCGCATCCAAGCAGCCGCACTTGGATTCTGGGCGTTGGAAAGCGCGGCGCGAGGTCATCGCCAAGGAGCAAACCGGGGGCGGGTCGGCAGTGTACGTAAGACGGCGCGTGGTGACCAAGTCTTTGACGAATTTTGGGAGATCTCCGGGATGAAGTCCCTTGTTGCCTTGGTAAGAGTGAGGTCGCAAAGCCTAGAGTCTGAAGTACTGGACGCCCTACGAGAGAGCCTTCGTCTCATCGGGGGAATTGATTCGGTCTGCCGAAGCGGCGCACGGGTTCTAGTAAAACCTAACATTGGCGTTCCAGACAACCTAAACTGCACGAATCCGGCTGTGGTGTTGGCGATCGCAAGACTCTTCGTCGACCACGGGTGCAAGGTGATGATCGGAGATGATCCCGCGGTACCTATCGACGAAGTGGAGGCCTACAAGATCTACCATCTGGGGGAAATCGCAGTTAAGGCAGGAGCTCAGATGGTCAGCCTACGGAAGGGACCATTCAAGCTGGTAAAGGTGCCCAACAGCCTCCTCTTTCCTGAGATCGAGGTTTCAGCCTTGGCTATGGAAGCGGACCTGTTGATTTCGGCCGCGACTCTGAAATCGGTCAACGTGACAACGGTCTCCCTGGGAATCAAGAATATGAAAGGAGTCATGCCAGCGCGCTGGAAGAGGAGTTTTCATTGCGAAGGTCTAAATGCTGGAATCGTCGATCTCTGCAAAGTAGCACGACCAGGCCTTACTATAATTGACGCGACCTTTGGCAAAGACATGGTAACAAAGCGTTGCTATCCGGTTGGATTGCTAGTCGTAAGCAAGGATCCGCTGGCCGCTGATTCGGTGGGTTCCAGAGTTATGGGTTTCGAGCCGCGGTCGATCGATCATCTGCGGATCGCGAAGGAGGAAGAGATAGGGGAGCTCGATCTTGAAAGAATCGACATCAGGGGGGAGCTGCTGCAAGATCACATGGGCCTCTATCCATTTTCTCAACCGAATGACCCGTTCAAGCTTGCAGCGACAAGCGGTGGGAAGATCGAGATCGTGCAAGGGAATCCGTGCAGTGTTTGCGTGAATGAGCTTGGGCAAGCGCTTTCGCAGTACACCAATTATGCGAAGGGGAAGGAATCAGTCTCCATTCTTGTTGGGCCAAAAGCGGATGCTAAGACGGTCCCCCCGAACAGGAGGATTGTCTACTTCGGAAACTGTCTCGCGAAGCATCAAGGGGATGGCGATGCCATTTCTGGTTGTCCGCCAAACGAAGGATTAGTGGGTATCACCGACTCGATTGCGAGGGTATTGGACCGGATCTTTGATCGGCTCCCTTCGTAGAGCAGTCGCTTTCCGCATACCTACGCGATCTGCCGAGGACACGAACGGTGCTGACTCGCGAGCGGACACGCTTGAAGAATCGCATTCACGCTACGCTGGCAAAATACGGCCTGGGCGTTGATGGCGTTAGTTAGTGTTTCGTTCGGAAAGCACGATTCGCTCCGTAATCTTCGCGACGCCGATGTGCGCGATCTCGGCGTCCTCAGCTTGATCGAGGCCGCTCACCGATACAGCTCCGAGGACTCTGCGCCGACGCATAACGGGCACCCCGCCGGCCCAGCCGGTGAATCTTTGGTCGCTATTGGCCATCTGCCAACCGTTTTTCTGGAAAATCTGTCCGAGCGATCCGGTATCCGATCTCTCGCGAGCAGCGGTGATGCCTTTTCGTATCGCCACCTCGATCGATGGGAGCGGCGCGCCATCCATCCGCAGTAGCGAGATCAGTTCGCCATGGGAATCGGAGATCGCGACGACCGCGGCCTTTCCCCTGCGCGCGAGTTCCGCCCGCATTGCATCGATGGCGAGAGCGGCCTCGGCCTCACCTAGTGTTCAGTCAGCATAGTTGAAAAGGGTGGCGTCTTCTTCCATATTGTTCCTTGGAGAGGGGAACTATATGTCGGAGAAACGCCACCGTATTCGATTGTCCGAGGAAGATCATCAGATTCTGGTGAAACTTGTCAATACTGGCAAGGAAAAGGCTCGAAAAATCACCCGTGCGCGAATTCTTCTTTTGTCTGATGATGGCCCTCATGGAAAGGCAAAGACCGACGAGCAGATTGCCGAGGCCCTACACATCAGCGTGAGTTTTGTGGCCTCGACTCGGCGACGATTTTGCCTGGCTGGAATGGAAAGAGCGTTGAACGACAGGGCGCGTTCGGGACAGCCGCCCCGCTTATCAGGGAGACAGGAAGCACGGTTGACAGCTCTGGCCTGTTCGAAACCACCCGAGGGACATGCCGCGTGGACGCTGCGGTTGCTGGTGGATCGGATGGTGGAGCTGAAGATCGTGGATCGGCTTTCGCATGAGACGGTGAGGCAGGCGCTAAAAAAAACGACCTCAAGCCGTGGCAAAAGAAACAGTGGTGTATAGGGCAGATCAACGGTGAGTTCTTGGCGCGGATGGAGGATGTGCTGGATCTGTATGAAGAGCCCTACGATGCGAAGCGGCCTGTGGTGTGCTTTGATGAGCGATCCTGCCAGCTTCTGGAGCACATGGTAGAACCGATGGCGATGAAGCCGGGCAGTGTGGGCAAGGAGGATTACCACTACAAGCGGAAGGGCACCGCGAATGTGCTGATGGCCTGTGAGCCGTTGGCGGGCACGCGAATGACGCAGACGACCCAACAACGCACCGCGCAGGATTATGCCTCTTTCATGAAACATTTGGCCGAAAGCTACCCAGAGGCTGAGGTGATACGGCTGGTCCAGGACAATCTGAACACTCATACCCCGGGATCATTTTATGAAACATTTGATGCACCGACCGCGCGGGAGCTGGCGAAGAGGTTTGAGAATCACTATACGCCGAAGAAGGCGAGTTGGCTGAACATGGCAGAGATCGAGCTCTCGGTGCTGGGCAAGCAATGCCTCGATCGTCGGATTGGTAATCAGCAGCTCCTTGCCCGGGAGGTGCACTATTGGGAGAAACAGAGGAACAAGGAAAAGGTGAAGATTCGCTGGCGTTTCACCAAAGATGATGCTCGGAAGAAGATGAAGAGGCATTATGATACCATGCTGGATTATGTTGACTGACTACTAGTTCGAGTGATTCCAACATAGGGTACCTCCTAGAATGTCACCGGGGAAGCTGGCGATCATTGGGCACCGGCGAGCGGCGATCCCTGCCCGAAGTGCTTGAGGATGACGAGCGGCTCGCAGTCGGAAGCATTCGAAATGGCTACTCCGGCTTTCGCAGCCTCGGCGCTCACGAATAACTCGTCCTCGGTGAGCTGGCCGAAGCGGATGGAGGAAGGACTGGCGACGTTCCATGCGCCAAACTTCCCGTGCCCCTGGACGACGATGAGGCCATAGGCTGCCTCTTCCCGCACGTGGACGCTCCGCCCCGGCAGCACGGTGAGCTCCTTCGCGCTGAAGGCGGTCGAGCGCCAGCAAATCCAATTCTCGGTGTAGCCCAGTTCGAGCGCCGACTCAGCCGGAATTGCGGGTACGTTATTCATGAAGTGGTGCTCGGCGTAGCGATCGTCCAGGTTCCCCTCCCAGTCGACGAGGTCGAGGAGAAAGTCGTAATCGCCCCTGCGGCTCACGGGGCAGCCCCTCCAGAGCAGGTCCCCGGATATGGGAACATTGGCTGCGACAGATTGGAACATCGAAAAGGCGTCGGATGCGATCTGGGGCTCGTAGGTGCAGAGCGATCCCGGAGCGTGAAGGAGTCCCGCGGGGACGTCCCAACCTGTTCCAGGTATTAGGCGATACGCGCAGGAGAGTTCCGTGATATTATTGTCGCCTTTTTCGAAAAGCTCGAGGCGACCCCTGACGTCGTCCCTCGTTGTTCCCGGTGTGAGGCCGAAGAAGGTGTAGGGGAAGCTCCCCCTGTGGCTATTCATCTGGGCGGGATAGAAATAGGCTTCCGACTTGCCACGCGCACCTATCATCCGGGCGCATTCCTCGCGGTGGTGTATGTGGAAGGCTATCGCCCCGGAATTATCGAAGAATTTCGCGAACATAGGCCAGCCGCCGTGCCGCGCCCAGAGCTCTTCGCCAATGAGGCGGCCTTTGAGCTCAGCCACGGCATCGCGCAGGAGGAAGCGTTCCTCGCGGCTCCCGCCCGAGAAGACGACCGAGCTCAGTCCCTCCTCTTTGCTGGGACCGCCATCGCTTGCGGGGATCGTGGACGCCATCCAGCGCTCGGAGATTCCGCCGCGTCGCGGGCCAAAAGCGTAGTAGTCGCTAGGATGCAGCTTGAGCCGCCTTCCGGGAACGCTAAAATCGCAAGGTACCCAGGAAGGGGCGAGCCTGAGAATTCCTTGTCCCTGCTCGAACGCTGCCGCGATGCAGGATGCCTTCATTGAGTCACCTCCCGTGGCTTAGCCGCCGACGCTGACCTGTTCGACGTACTTCAATAGGACGTTCTTTATCGCACGGATCGAGTCCTCGCCGCTGAGCGAGGTTTGGTCGTACAGGTATTCTTTGCCGACCGATCGGCTCTTCGACGCGCCCGTCGTGTGATACGGCAGGATTTCGATCCGCCGGACCGAGGGGAGGCTGTCCCGAACGAAGCGTCCCAGGCGCTCCACGTTGTCTGAGCCGTCGTTGAAGCCGGGGATCAGGGGGAGACGTATTACCATCTCCTTAACCTTCGCCGCCTTGATGGCATTTTCTAGGATTAGCTCGTTTCCGGCTGCCGTACCCTCCCGATGCGCGAACGAGTCCATATGCTTGATATCGAAGAGAAGGAGATCGAGGTGCGGGAGCATACGTTCGAAGGCGATCCAGGGCGCGAAGCCGCAGGTCTCGATGGCGGTATGGATGCCCTGCATCTTGCAGCCGGCGAGAATATCGGCTGCAAACTCGCTCTGCATCAACACCTCGCCCCCACCGAGGGTGACTCCGCCTCCGGAATTCTCGTAGAAGATCCTGTCACGAAGAACGGTGTCGATGACCTCTGCTGCCTTCATCCTGGAGCCGACGATCTTCCTTGCGTCGTATAGGCAGGCGTCGACGCATTTCATGTCGCAGTCTGCGCAAGTACGCCACGGCACGCTCCGAGAGGCGGCAAATTCCTCGCCCAAAGGGCAGAGGGGGACGCAGCGCATGCAGGAGACGCATTTGTCTTTCTGGAACCATAGCTGCAGCAAGGAAGACTGCGATTCGGGATTCGCGCACCACTGGCAGCGGAGCGGGCATCCCTTAAAGAACACTAGGGTGCGGATACCCAGACCGTCGTTCAAACTGAAGCGCTGGAAGTCGAAGACTATCCCCGACCCTTCGTAGGCGCAGGTCACAGCCTATGCTCGGTCCGGCGCATATACTCGTCCTGCTGCGCTTTCGCCAGCTGTACGAAGTAGGCCGTCACGCCGCCCAGCCTGACCCTAAGGGACCGATAGTTGTCAGGCTCTCGCTGCGCTCGCCTTAGGGTCTCGATGTTCACCTTGGTGATCGTCATGATGTTGCCGCCGAGGCCGACATAGGATTTGATGAATCCGCGGAGGACTTCGCGGCTCTGCCGCAGCTCCTCCTTGTTGAAGCTGACCCGCAGGTCTATCGGACAACCACTGTTGAGCCGGGAGAGGTCGAATTTGGAGGCGGAAAGCAGCACTGCGGTCGGCCCTTCTCTGTCCCTCCCGACCGCGGGAGAGAAGTTGCTGGAGAAGGCCTCGTGCGCCATGCGCCCGTCGAACGAGGCTCCGGCGTTGTGCCCAAATCTCGGATAGTTCTCGAAGGTCGCCACGCCCGCGGTGACAAGAATCCAGTCGATCTTCCGGTTCCATTCGTCGGCGTAGTCGCAGAAATCGCCAAGGAAGCGTGTCAGTATCGCATCCGCCTCGTCGCAATCGTTTCCGTACTTTGGCGTGCGCCCGAGGCAAACCTGCCGGAGATCCTCGTGCCCGGCCCAGTCAGCCTTCAATGCCGCTATGGCCGTCTCGAGGCTCACCTTCTTCTCGTCGAACACGAGTTTCTTGAACGCGCACAGGGAGTCGACACAGTGCGACAGCCCGGTGATGAAGAGGGAGTATATCCTATACCGGGCGCCTCTGTTCGTCAGGTCCCTGCCCTTGGCGAGGCAGTCCGCGACGAGGGCCGAGAGGAAGGGTTCGGGCGCGATCTCGTGCACAAGATCGTAGTACTTAATCTTGTTCTTCAGGGCGGTGTCGATCCGGTAGCGGACTTGATCCATGAAGGCCTCGTAGAAGGCATCGTAGGTGGTCAGCTTCTTCGAGACATCGCCCATCTCGAGACCTATCGATCGACCGGTCGCAAGGGATTTCCCGTTGTTAATCAGGGCTTCCATGCAGGGAAGGACCTCTATGTGCCCGTAGTTGTACTCGGTCCTTCCGTATACGAGGACTTCCCAACAGCCGTCGCTCGAGTAGTCGCGGGCGTCCTCGGGCGGGATGCCCAGACGCTCATGCAAGCCCTTGACGATGACGTCGTCGTTGAAAAGCACCGGCTGGGCGCCGCCGGCGCACAGCTCCCCGCTGATGAATTCGACGTATTCCGCCGGAACGTCCTTACCGATACGGGCGCTTATCATTGGCGACACGAGCTCCAGCTTGTTGATCATTTCAAGAAAAAAGAAGCTCAGCTCGTTGGTGGCGTCTTTGCCGTCGGGGCCGAGTCCGCCCACCGTCGCGCTCTGAAGCCAATGGTTGGCGGATTGGCCGAAGGTATAGTCGGCGTCGTTCTCCATATCGAAGCGGGTCGTGGATTCCTCGGGGTCCCCGCCCTGCGACCAGTCTCCCGAGGTCATGTGGTTCTCCATATGCTCCTTTAGGAACTGGGTCCGTTCGTTGAACTTGATCAGGAATGATCCTATCAGCTCCTTTGCGTACTCCTTGGTTATGTGGCCCGCTTTGAGATCGGCGTCATAATACGGGAAAAGGTACTGGTCTATGCGCCCGAGCGGGGTGTAGGAGAGCGTGCTGTGCAAGAGGAGATGAACAAACCACACGCTCTGGAGCGCCTCTTGGAAGCTACGTGCCGGATAGGTGGGCACTCTCTCGCATGCCGAACGGATAGTGGCCAGCTCCTTCCTTCGGGCCTCTGATTCCTCGCGCAAGATCAGGTCGGAGAGAAGAGCGACATACCGCTTTGGCAGCTCCATGGCCGCCTTCAGCGTATGTATGGCGGCTTGGTAGAAATCGACCGTCTCGCGATCGAAGTTGCGCGATATCAGGATTTGCTCGATATCAGCGACGATCCCGGAATAGCCCTTCTGGAGCACGTCGGGATAGTAGGGCATGTGGTGGCCCCAGACGGATTTCCGTGTTAGGGAGTATTTCGCGTATCTCGCGGCCTCCTCGTCGGTCTCGTAGCGAGGGAAGGTGTGGCCGAAGCCGACGGAGGACATGGTGGCCACGCCGACAATGAGCTCGCTTTCCTTCACTTGGATCGGCATTTCTCTGCATACCTTTTCGAAGGCAATGGCTTTCCTCATCACAAGCGGCTTCTCGGAGATGCCGGGCTGATCAAGGATCGTGAGGCTATCGCCCCACCATTCCCTTTTCATAAAAAAGCCATCGAAAAGCTGCTTTTTTAACGTCTCCATTCTATCCATGGCCAACCCCCCGCCGCTTGGGATACTACTCCGACAGTAGCCTACATAAGTGAACTATAAACGAGGATTCGCCATTATAAAACTTCGGAAACTACCCAATAGGTGTCTAAAAATGAACTTAGGCGATTCTTCTTCCTGCGGCAAATCCAGCGCTCCTATCGGCACGGATTGTACGCAAGACGCCACTCGTTTTCGATCCAGAGCCACTGTGGTGGACCCGTGAATCTGGAAAGCGTTGTATGGTTGCTGTCCAAGGGTTTGGGGGTCCTGAATGGGGGAGAAGCGCGTGCGGCGGAGCAAGGAATTGAAGTTCGTGGGCCTTATCAGCTTACAGACAGGCGACCTGAATATTGCGCTGGAAGGATTCATGCTCGTTGGCGCGTTTTTCGCAATCGTAGGGAGCTACCTTGCGTCGAACGCCCTTGTGGGCGTGCTGTTCGCGCTCACCTTTACCACTCTTTTCGCAGTGCTTTTCGCCTATGTCGTCATCACCCTGAAGAGCGACGTCTTCGTCGTCGGAATCGCGATGAACCTCATGGCGGCGGGAGGGACCGTCTACCTCTCCCGCCTCATCTTCAACGTGAAGGGCTCCTTCAGCTCCCCCCGCATCGCTGGCTTGCCGACCGTTTACTTCCCGTTCCTCGACGGAATCCCCATCCTGGGCCCACTTCTCAATGGTCACTCGCTGTTTGTCTACCTGAGCTGGGTTTTCGTCCTCCTGTTCTGGATGCTCATGTACAAGACGCCGTACGGCTACTACTTTCGTGCGGCCGGCGAGCACCCGATGGCCCTCGAAACGGCGGGGCTGCGCGTGAACAGGATGCGATGGATCGCATCCCTCGTCTGTGGCGTCATGTGCGGGCTCGCGGGCGCACACCTCTCCTCGGGTACCTGCGGCTTTTCGTCGAGAATATGACCGCAGGGAGGGGTTTCATTGCCCTGGCGGCGGTGATCTTCGGCGGCACAAACCCGCTCTGGATGGCACTCACCGCGCTGCTTTTCGGCATCGCGGATGGTGCCAGCCTGCGTATCCAGAGCTCTGGCGTCCCGGCGCAGATCACGCTGATGCTGCCGTATGTCGCGACGATTCTCGCGCTGATTCTTCGCTCCGTTACCAATCGTCGCTTCAGGAACACTCTCTATAGGTAGAAATGGAGACTGGAATGACTCCGTACGAAAGACATGATAGCGTGCTTCACGGCGAGGAACCCGACAAGGTCGATGTGGAAGCTGCCGCCGCCCTCAGGCTCGGACCCGAAGGCGGCTGGATGCGCCGCCTCTCCGAGCGCGGCCTGGGAATCACGCACATCGTTCCCCCGTACAGGCCGATGTTTCTCTTCGATACGATCGTCAATCCCTTCGTGCCGGGGATCACGTATACAAGCTCCGTATACTACGAGGATGGGAGGTGGAAGACGCGCCACGCCTTTGAGACAGCCGTCGGAACTGTCAGCTCCGTAGTGGGCAGAAATCCTGATCTGAACGTGAGCACGGGCAACGTCGAGGAGGCGTTCATAAAAGACAAGAAGGACTGGAAGACTGTTAATTTCCTCTTCCGGAGCATGTGTGACGCACTTGAGCCGAACTACGAGGAAATAAAGAGGGACCAGGACACGCTTGGGCTGGGCGGGACGACGATCGCCTGCGTCGATAGGTCTCCCTTTCAGCGGCTGTGGATCGAGTTGAAGAACAAAGCAAAAGCCATGGTTGAACCCAGAAGCCTCTCGTGGATTGTACTGACCCAGGAAAGCGAATACCCAGTATCGCGCTCGACTCGTTGAACGAGGTTTTTCGCCAATACTGAGAGCGGGAAGTGCTCAGGCGCTTCGGGTGACACAACGATGCGGTAGTGGCGAAGTCTGCCAGGCTCGGCGGTGGTAAGCTCGGATTTATCTGAGCCCCCAAAAAGTTGTGGTCTCTCGCCATCCTTCCCCGCGCCTTTGCGTTGGATGTATGAAAGATGGGCTCTCAGAGAGGCAGCGCCACGACCATACCGCACTTTGACGATACACAATTGTCTTCGGTCAATAACGGTTCCAGAAGAACCCGCATAACTACGAGGGTGCCGCCTTCGGAGTCTGTTGATTTGTTTGAAAAGTCTGCCGAGGCTCTTGCCCGAGTCCGCGCCGCGGCGTCGAACGCCAGGCAAGGAAGGCTTGAAGGCATCTTGTGGCCTGAATGAGAACTGTCTCATTCCCTAGGAGAAAACACAGGAAAGCAAAAATATCAAGCAATAGTTAATATTTGACGCGCCTTACACGATTGCATTCGAAGCCAAGTGATCGTCGTAGCAAAGAAAAACGTTTTGTATGCGCTCACCCAAGATCGGTTTCCGCTGCATGCCGTGCCAGCTTCTACTTATTAGTTGCTTGTCACAGCTCCGCGCCGCCACGATCACGATTTGGCTGACGGATAGTACTTTCATCGCTCAATTGATTGTTCACGATATTCACATCGGGTATCGGAAACATCCGAGATGCTTTAGCGGCCGCGTTTCGTAACTCCTGGCGAATCTCAACACTCACTCTGGCCAGATCGCCGTCATCAAAGAAAGTCAAAGCCCGCAGGCACTCCGATGGCGCGAAAGTGGAACCAAACAACGCCCGGGCGGCCCCAAGACCTTGGATCAGACTTTCTCCGCCACGCAGTAGTTGCGCGATATCCTCGTAGTCCTTCGCCTCTGCCCGCTGCATGATTACCTTGAGCTTGGTCCCAAAGAGGTCAAGAGGCGAGGCTACCAAGGCAATCCCATCTTCAGTCCGAGTTGGAGTACCGACGCGTCCCATACTCAATCCGCCAAAGAATGACAGCCTGACGTTGCCAGGCTCAGTAACCACGGTAAGGGTATTCTTCTCATCCTGCACGACTTGATAGGCGATTCCTGACCGTCGTAATTCCTCGTGGATGGTCTTTTGATTCAATTGCTTGTCTGTGAAGAAATCGAAATCGATTGATGCGCGGTGAGCACAGCGCAGAGCGATAGCGGTTCCGCCATACAGGACGAACCCGTTGGTTTTCGTCCAGCCCAATTTTGCCCAGATTGCCTTCTGGGCTTCCGGCAGCGCTTCTATATGGGGTTTGAATGATTTCATGACACCGTACGTACCGGCATTGGTGGCAAGGTATCATCTGCCAGTCCGTTGAGAAGGTACTGCCAATATGACCAAGATCGAGGCCGAAATTGCCCTGCCTCGGCGTGTTGGAGCGCATGCCGCAGCGAGCCCTCCCCGACGATGGCCATCAGCTCATGAATATCTTCAAAAGTGCCCATGTCCATGATTCGGGCGATGACCCGCTGCGGGTACTCCAGGGCCTCCTCAGGTGAAAGCCACCAAACGTAGCGCCTCGCTAGATCGAGCAATCTTGGATCACCCATCTTTCTATTGTCGGTCTACGGAGGGATTGTTCGGCTACAAAGCAACAACGAGCGAGAATGTTCTTTGATGTTGGCCGTCTTTTTTTCCATCGCGAGCCTTGTATCGGAAACAGTTTTGAGGATTAGGGGTTCTCAGTCAAGTCAGACAAAGAGTATCGGATCGTCTAACGAAAAGGCCACCCATCAAGATGCACGAC
>Ga0187881_10003210_pt1 | contig 14387 bp, 14 predicted proteins | sample June2016WEW_19_1_2_FD_133017 | JGI IMG/M metagenome (GOLD analysis project Ga0187881, IMG submission 133017) | Peatland microbial communities from SPRUCE experiment site at the Marcell Experimental Forest, Minnesota, USA - June2016WEW_19_100 | ecosystem: Environmental > Terrestrial > Soil >...
GATTCATCCCGAGCCGCCTGTACTCCTGAGCGAGGGCGGGTTGATCCGGCCGGGCTACAGCGCCGAACTCGACGAGCTCCGCGGCCTGAGCCAGAACAGTAAACGGCTGGTGGCCCTGATCGAGTCTCGCGAGCGCGAGCGCACCGGCATTGCCTCACTGAAGGTGCGGTTTAACAGCATTTTCGGCTATTACATCGAAGTCTCGAAAGCCAATCTCCATCTCGCTCCGGCGGATTACGAACGCAAGCAGACGTTGGTGAATGCCGAGCGGTTCACGACCCCGGAGTTGAAAGAATTGGAAGCGAAAATCCTGGATGCCGAGGAAAGAAGCCAAACGCTCGAGCGAGAACTTTTTGTAACCATCCGGCGCCAAGTGGCGGCCGAAGCGCGCCGCATCCGCCAGACGGCGGCGGTGCTGGCGGAGTTGGATGTTCTGGCGTGCTTCGCGCACCTCGCCGCCGAGCGCCAATACCGCAGGCCGGAGTTTTCCGACAACGGCGAACTGGTCATCCATCGCGGACGCCACCCGGTGATCGAGCGCCTCAGCGAAGAAGGCCAGGCCGGCAAGTTCGTTCCCAACGATCTCTACATGAACGGCAGTAGCGACCTGATCCTGATCGTTACGGGGCCGAACATGGGAGGCAAGTCAACCTACCTGCGCCAAGCCGCACTGATCGCCTTGATGGCCCAAATGGGGAGCTTCGTGCCCGCGGAGCGCGCCCAGCTTCCCATTTTTGACCGCATCTTCACCCGCATTGGCGCCTCGGATAACTTGGCGCGGGGGCGCTCGACGTTTATGGTGGAGATGACCGAGGCGGCGAGCATTCTGAACACCGCCACCCCGCGTAGCCTCGTTTTGCTGGACGAGGTGGGGCGGGGCACGGCCACCTTTGACGGCCTGGCCATTGCCTGGGCCGTCGTCGAGCACCTGCAGAGCCGCACGCGGCCTAAGACCCTCTTCGCCACACACTACCACGAGCTCACCGAGCTCGCCGAACTTCTTCCCGGGGTGCGCAATTATCACGTCTCGGTGCGTGAATCCGGATCCAACATTGTCTTCTTACGAAAGGTGGAACAGGGAAGCGCCGACAAGAGCTACGGCATCGAGGTGGCTCGCCTGGCCGGCTTGCCGAACAAAGTCATTGCGCGCGCGCGGGAAATTCTTTCGCGCCACGAGCAGACCGAGCACAACCTGAGCGAGCGCTTGGCGGCCAAGCCCGACGCGCCGGAAACCGGACCTGTCCAGCTTACGATTTTTACTCCCTTGAATGCGGAGGTGGTGAAAGCCATCGAAAGCGCCGACCTCGATAACCTGAAGCCGATTGAAGCCTTGAACTTGTTGGCGGAACTGAAAAGGCAAATCCAGTCATGACGACAACACGGGGTCGCTCCCCTGTTATTCTGAGTAGGGGCGGTTCGCGAACCGCCCCTACGCCCGTGCCCTCTCCCCTGGGGAGAGGGTGGACCGCGACGGCGCTTTCACCAGCCGTCGCGGGCCGGGTGAGGGGTCACTTGCACGAAAATAACCTCGGCCAACTGTTAATCCTAAAAGTGAATGGACTGCGCTGGGATTCTTCACTTGAGCACGTCTTTCACCGTCTGCTCCCCGGCGGCATTCTCCTGGGTGCGCCGTTGACCAGTGGGGCGGAATCCCTACGCGAATTTCTTCTCAAGCTGGCGGGCACGGCGCCCGCCGTTCCCTTCCTGGCCATCGAGGAGGAAGGCGGCGCCATGGATCCGCTTAGGGCGTTCCTGCCTCCTCTGCCCTCGCCACGAGCTGCTGCGGAGAGGGGGCTCGCAGCCGTGACTCGCCTGGGCGAGCTTGTTGGCGCCGCTTTGCAGCTTCTGGGTTTCAACACCGATCTGGCCCCGGGACTTGACCTCGCGTCGCGTGCCTTCAGCCCTGATCCCGCGCAGGTGGCGAAGTGTGGGGCAGCGTTCCTGCGCGGGCTCGAGCGCCACAACCTGCTCGCCTGTGGAAGGCATTTCCCCGGCCTCGGAACGGCGCAATACTCGAGCCCAACGGAGCTGCCCGTGGTGTCCAAGTCCATGGCCGAGTTATGGCGCGAGGATCTGGTCCCCTACCGGGCGCTCTTGCCCCGGCTCCCCCTCGTTTTGGTGAGCACTGCCGCGTACAAAGCCTTCGACTTTGATTTGCTGCAATCCGCCGGGCTTTCCCCCAGGGTTGCGGAGGGGTTACTCCGCGTCAAGCTGGGCTACAATGGTGTCGCAATCGCCTGCGGACTCGAATCGGAAGCTGTTCGTGGAACTCTTCCGTTGGGCGAAGCGGCGGTTCACGCCCTGCGCGCGGGGTGCGACATGCTGCTTTTGGAAAAGGCCGAAGCCGCTGAAGTTGTGCACCAAGCATTGAGAGAAGCTTTCGAGTCGGGGAGACTTGCGAACCCTCGAGTCGAGCAAGCGCTGAAGCGCATTCGGCTCGCGAAGAAAGGTCTGAAGCCGCCTAGTGGACGGCTGTCGAGAAGATCGCTGGATCGGCTCGTCAGAGAGTTCACAGAGTTCTCGAGCGGCTTCACAGGCTGCGGAAAAGGGGACGGCAAGCCGTCCCCCTACAACTTGTAGGGGTAGAGCTTGCCCTACCCTCGACAATAGGCAGCCCGACTGCTTTGAACTTGGCGCCAGGTGAGCTAACCCATGCGTGAAAAGAAAAGGGGACGGCAAGCCGTCCCCCTACAACTTGTAGGGGTAGGGCTTGCCCTACCCTCGACAATAGGCAGCCCAACGGCTTTGAACTTGGCGCCAGGTGAGCTAACCCATGCGTGAAAAGAAAAGGGGACGGCAAGCCGTCCCCCTACAACTTGTAGGGGTAGGGCTTGCCCTACCCTCGACAATAGGCAGCCCGACTGCTTTAAACTTGGCGCCAGGTGAGCTAACCCATGCGTAAAAACTCCAAAGGTAACCCGCGCCTGGCCGCGGGACTGATGTCCGGCACATCACTGGATGGAGTTGATGCGGCCCTCGTGCGTCTGGCCGGCCCTGCGGAACAACCTCGGGTTCGCTTGCGGGCGTTCGTCACACTTCCCTACCCTCCTGAGGTCCGGCATTGGATCATGCGCGTTGCTGCGGGGGAGTGGACCAAAGCCGAGGATATCAGCCAACTTAATTTTCTCCTCGGTGAGCTCTTCGCAAAAGCTGCCCTGCGTGTATGCCGCGCGGCACATGTTTCGCCGCAGCGTGTTTCCGTCATCGGGTCACATGGCCAGACCATCTTTCACCAGGGAAGCCTCGAGTTCATTCCAGGCCTCGGGCAGGCAGTGGGACCGAACACCCTCCAAATCGCCGAGCCCGCCGTGATCGCAGAACGAACCGGCGCGCCGGTGGTGGCGGATTTCCGCACCGCCGACGTGGCGGCGGGCGGGCAAGGCGCGCCGCTCGTACCTATGGCGGACTATCTCCTGCTCCGGCATGGGCGGAAAGGAACCGCGGCCCTGAACATCGGCGGCATCGCCAACGTTACGGTGATCCCGGCGAGGGCGAAACCTCTCGACATTGTGGGCTTCGATACCGGACCTGGAAACATGGTGACGGATGCTCTCGTCCGGCATTTCACCAGGGAACGCGAGTGTTACGACGCCGGCGGGCGTGTGGCGGCGCTTGGAAAAGTAAATGAACCGCTGCTCGCCGACGCGCTGTGCCACCCCTTCTTCCTGCAACCTCCGCCCAAAAGCGCGGGGCGGGAACAGTTTGGCCAGGACTTCGTGGAGGGCTATTTTCTCTCACGCAGGCGTGCTCGCTTTGAAGACCTGGTTCGAACCGCCGTCGAGCTGACCGCATGCACCATCGCCGGCGCACTGGCTCGCTTTGTCTTTCCTGATGAGAAGATTGACCGCCTGATTGTCTCGGGCGGCGGCGCGCACAATCGGTTGCTCATGAAGCGCTTGGTCGAATTGCTGCCCCATCTGACGGTTCAACTTTCCGACCGTTACGGCCTGCCGGTGGACGCCAAAGAAGCCATCGCCTTCGCCATCCTTGCGGACCGCACCCTGCACGGCTTGCCGGGAAATCTTCCCAGCGTCACCGGCGCGCGCCGAGCCGTCGTGCTGGGCAAAATCGTCAAGCCTTGATCGCCTTGTCATTCTGAGTCCGTCGGCCTAGGCCGAACGAAGAATCCCCGCAGTTTTCAATCCAGCCCTGATCGCGAATCTGCTACTCCCCATCCTCTGCGCCCTGCAGCTGATGCCGCAAGGCGGTTCACTGGACGCTTAATGTTTGGCAGCCTCCGGCGCCGGCAGGTCGGAGTTGTAGATATCGGCCACCGCCTTCCACTTGCCGTCCGGCTGCTTCTTCCATACGGTCACATACTTTCCGCGGCCCGTGACAGGCTTGCCCTTCGCGTCTTTGGTGATGACCTCGGAGGTTCCTACGGCATAGCCGAGGTCGCCCGAGCGTGCAACCTCTACGTGGTAGCTCGCCAGCTCATGGTAATTCCTGGCGCTGAAAGGGCGCGCGAGCAGTAAGCTCGAAGCGCTTCTTTACCCGTCACTATCGGACCATTGGGCGGGAGCTCCGAGCCGTCGTCGGCAAGGAACGAAAGCGTTCGCTCCACATCTCTTGCCGCCGCGGCCTGGGACCAAGCGGCGTCCGCTTCCCGGATGGCACGCTCATCCGCGGCGCGTGTATCCGGCGGGCTCGGTGGTGGCGGTTGCTTGCAGGCCAAAGCAAGCCCAATGATCACCAGCGAGGAAGCCAGTATTGTCATCGAGTAAAATCATCGCATTGCACACCTCCACTTACGATTTCTGAACTCGCAAAGGCACGCCACACAAACCGTGCTGTGGCTACCGACTATCGACGCATCCCGCGTTTACTTTGCCGCCGGCACGTAGCCCAGGTCGGGTCGATAGGCATTAATCCAGCTTCGTACGCAGTGGACACTCTTATCCCACAGTTTCAGTATGGAGTCGGCCTCGTCACGCCCATAAGCTTTCTCCAGCATCGCCCGGAAAGGCTGCTCGGGTGGCTCGAAGTCAGCCCAATTCTTGTGGGGGAATACGAACACATAGGTAGGGTGTTCCCCGCCGTTGAACAACTCGTAGACGGTGTAATAAACCGGATAGTTGCTTTTCTGAATTGCCTCGTGGATTTTGCGGGCCCCCATGAGGAAGTCAGACTCTCCGGTCATATTCAACTGATACTCTGCAACCTCAGATAGAGGGGCCTCGCCTTCCATGGGACGACTTATCTCCGGGTGGCAGATGTAATACCTGGCGACCACCGACTCCACGTATGGCCCCACGTTGGTCATGTAGTCGGCGGTGTCGGCCTCGTCGAATTTGGCGTGGCTGTCAAAGTCCTTCCAGTGGTGGCCGAATGTGCCGTACCCGTACTGGCCGATGTGCTCGCCGCTGATAACCTCCCAAACGTGGACCGCCCACGTATCTTTCTGCTGCCGATGCCAGTCCATATGGCGCTTGTCGGCTTGCTCGAACTGCTGGCTCATGCCTGCTTTCGGTTTCACCGTGAATACCGTCGCAACCGTTCCTGGCTTCTCCTGCGCCAGGAGAGGCAGCGCCAACAGGCACACAAATCCGAGAACAAAGAAGAATCGCATCTTCCGCATACGCGCACCTCCCATGATGGTTTCAATTCGTTCTAAGGTCGAAAGTCTGAGATCCTGAAAATTGCCAAAACTTGATGGTTGCCGAGGTCAGCAGGGCCCCCGCAAATCATGCGGGAACCTAGTGCCGCTCTACTCGTACGGAAAAGAGGGTTCAACCGACCTTGAACCAGGCCGTCGGTCCACAGGCGTACCGAACCTGGTGATCGCAATTGCCAGGAGACACGGCTGAGGCGGGGCCTGGGGATTACACACCCCACCGCCGCCAGCCAGCTTCTCCAGTAGGCGGTCGTAAGAAGGCTTCTTGCCGGCCACATCGCAACCATCCTGCGGCAGCGCTTTTCACATGTCCACGAGATAGGCCAATGCTACGCGCTGTCCAGCGCCGAGTCAAGCGAGTCTATCGAGGGAAATGCTTTCACCGGACGCTTACGACGGGTCGGGCCTTGTATGGGGCACGTATTCCGGGGGCGTTGCCCCCGGCTACTGTATTGATCCCCTGCGGGGATCAAGGATGGACAGTGCCGAGGACGTTCCGGGGCGCAAAAAGCAGGAAAAGGCCTCCTGATCCGCTCAGCCTAAATTGCTCAACCGAAACGAGTAACTCATCGAGTTTCCGGTAAGTCGAGCTTGGGAATCACGCCCCCCTGTCATTCTGAGTCCGCCATTCTTGTTGGTGGACGAAGAATCCCTGCAGTTTTCAATCCTGGCCCGATCGCCAATCAGTAAACGCTGGGGTAAGACTCATTAGTGGTTCGGCGAAGTGTCCCCTCACCGTAGGTTGCGAGTCACCCGCGATCCAAGCACAACCCCCAGATGTGACAGCACGGGCACATCTACGGTTTGCCGACTGTACGGCCAGGTGGCAAACAACGTTTCGGCAGGAACCGCGATGCACCCGGGCCGTACTTGAGTCGGCGGGAATCCGGGGACGGCACTCAGAGCCGGCACTCGGCCAGGGGCAATGCTTGGCCCTTTCGTCGGGCTGTCAATTATCCCGGCTTGCGGACTAGGAGGTGAATGAGTGGCTTATTCTGACGGAATCAGGGGATGAGTTCAGCGAGGATTATTCCTCGGTGGGATGCATCCCTCAAGGAATGCGAGACGATTTATGTCATACGGCCTGCGGTCCACTCTAGCCTTCTTCGCCGCGTCACATCTAGCCCGGGCAGCCTCGGCCGCCTTCTTCTTCGCTTCTTCGTTCAGAGCCCAGTTCGCATGAGAGATTTCGGAAATCAGGTGCGCATACGGATCATCTTCCGGTTTGCCACCGTATTGAGGGTCTGCCAGGATCTTCCTATGTAGCTCTAAGTTCTCTTGGATTTCCGCGGGATCTGGCAGGTCTTCGCTGTGCCCAGATCCTTTGAGTATAAGGACCAGGGTAAAGTAGTTCGCGAGCGCCTGGCGAAGCACCCATTGTCTGATCCAGTCTGTCTTCTCGTCGCCAGCATTCCCCACCACTTGGTCCAGTGCGGTGACTATGTCAGTTACGTTCTTGGTATCCAGCTTCCCATCGCAAAAGAAGTCGAAATAGATACGCCTCGTCGCTATTGCCAAGCGCTCCGACGTAAAACGTACGTCCTCAGGCGCATCTGGATTCGCCCTTCGTTTAACCGCCTCCTCAAGAAGTTCCTCTGCCTTCTTGAGACCAGATCGATCATGTAGAGAACGACGCGTCGCAATGCACGCGAGATAGGCAGCTTCGCGTCCCAGACGATAGCCGCGTTCCTCTTTCTTGAGGTTGTCGCATATCGCCATAGCAGTTGTTGCCAAGGTCAAAGTGGCGTAGTAATGACCCTTAGCAGCAAATGCCCATGCGTGGATAACATGGGTGTAATATAGGCTTTTGTCGACCTCTTCCAGCTTTTTGCTAAGTTCAAGCAGCTCCTGCAAATCTTCACGGGTAACCGCTCTCTTGGACTGTAGGGAGGTCACCTTGTCAAGATACAATGTAATTGCGGCGCGCCCAACATCTAGGCGGAGTGCCGGAACCCCCCTCATCTCCTGTCGAGGGGCCCTACTCCATAATCCCACCCATACCGAGGTCGAATAAAGTTTGCTAATTGAGCCCAATGACTCCTTGAAAACGAAGCTTCGTAGAGCCTCGACGGACCAATTCTTCTCGTAGAGCTCCTTTAGTTGGTCTGCTAAATTGCGTACGCCACGCTCGCCTGCCTTCTCCAGCCCGTCCGCGTATCGATCCTTTGCCACCGCGTCAACTTGTTTCTCCCATTCGTCGATCAAGCGACTGATTCGTGGCGCACCCTCCTCCGCCTCGACCAGAAACTCAATCACTTGGTCGATACTGCGGTCCTTTCCCTCCAGGATCGAGCGCAGCGAGGCACGGTCGACGACTGCCTGCCGCTGAAACGCGCGACGCAAGCCTGATGGGAAAAAGAGATTAAACCAGCCGATTAAATTGAACGGTAACCTTTTGGGGTCAGAACGTAAGAAGAATTCCGGATGCGCCAAAAACGCCTGAGGACGCCGCAGGTACAATTCGTCAAAACGCCGCTCTTCACCCGGCAACTCAAAGGCAGCGGCATCATAGAGGTAGTCGGAACCGGTCACCAAAACCAGCTTCTTCCTGTCATCCCGCAGATAGGAATTGACGTACTCTATAGTAGCCAGCACTTCAGCGTCACACCTGACGGCGTAGTCCGGCTGAGATTCCCGTCGTTTGTGCTCATTCAACAGCTTTTCCCAGCGTTCAATCATCGGATCGGCCATCTTCCGATCTTCCACACTATTTACGGGATCCCACATTGGAAACGTGAAATTACCCTCGCAATAAGTATCGAGGCGCTGAAAAGTGGTTTGCGGAAGCTGCGCGAATCTTTCTAGGGCCGCCCTTGGGCCTTCAAAGGGATGCCAAAGCTGCACAAGATCACGGACATGAGCGTTAAGGGATTCCGACAAGGCCCGATCTCTAGTGTCCTGATCTCTAGTGTCACGTTCGTATTTCTCAAAAGCTTTGGTTAGCGCGTCGAACCTTTCGCTTTCGAGTCGGGGTTGAGCCTTTACGAGCTTGCGATGAATGGCCGATAACATCGTGAGCAGTTCTTCGTCATGTGGGGGGACGAGTAGGAACCGGCATTGCTGCTTATGATTTGGAACAAGCGGCTTGCCCGATGTGAATAAGAAATCTCCGAGCAGAAATGTCAGCGGCCTTATCGTGGAAGGACTGGTACTTTTCCCGAACACATCCAGATATGTGAACCTCAGAGCCGGTTCTAGGTACAGGGTGATGACATCAGTGTCAATGGCATAGTACGTGTCGCAGTGGCGGGAATCAGTTCTGATAGCTTCATCACGGTCGTCCAGGAATCCCGCGCACTTTAAGAGCAATTCCGCGGCTTTAGCAAGGACGGAATAAGGGGCTTTGAAATCAGCCTGCTCGCGCATGATCCTTCACCCTAAGCACCGGGAACCTGGGCGTCGAGAGGTTGCGGATACAGGTGGGCGACGCTACCCCCAATTGCAACTCCAAGCAATTGCGATCCCTTCACCTCGCCTGATTCGGACACGGAATCAACTTGAGTTGTATTGGCAATGTCCTCACGATCGGCAGTCCAGTCCTGCAATTCCCTGGAAGCAGCCAGCGTCAAAATGCTTTGCAGCGTCCAGAAAGACTTGGCAGGGACTTGCAGAGGTGTTCTCTTGTGATCATAAACGATAGCGTATTTGCCAGACGACTCGTCCTCGGCCAAGGTCACTGGAACAGCCTTATTTCCAAACAGCAGTTGGAAGATCCAAAGTTGATCCGCCGTGTGATCCACCTTTTGCCAAAATTCATTGAGCCATGTTCCCGGCCCAAAGGTCAATAGATATTGAGCCCAGTCGTTTGCCGCCTCACAAAACGCAGTCCATTCATCTCCGTCATGATCGCCAAGCCTCTTGCAATCTTCGCGCAGCTTGCTCAGGCGCGGCTCGAACTCTAGCACGATTTCAGCAACACGCGAGGGCTCGCATTCAATCAGTACCTTCGTTGCCTCGAAGAGATAACCGTCGTCAAAATTAGCCGAATAAGCTAGATCGCGGGCTGCTTCGTAGGCCTGCCAGGACGGTGCAAGCAATCGTAGAGCGGCGAAAGTCTCATAGAGAATAGCTGGCAGACGCTTCCCTACGAATCCATTGCCCACGGCGGGGAGGAGCGCGCCAAGCGACTCATTTGCTCTGATTCGGGCCAGCAGGTAGATAAGGTCCCGACAGGCGTCGATTGGCGCCTCGTGATTATTCGCCTGCTCGCGTAATACATCGCCGATAGCTCGACGGAACATCAGTTTCTTTCGTTGGGGTACGTACTCTCCGTACACCTGCGCAAGTCCCTCGCAGACAGACTCCTGCTGCACGATCAGCAGGCCGTGAGGCTCAAATGCGTATGCTCTCTCCGCAGGCGTCTCGTAGAATGCCTGAAGGCCCCTCCAAAGCCAGTCGGCGTACTGCTCTCGATCGAATTTCGCCAGCGGATTCTGCCTAGGGTTGCTTTTCATGGCTTGCTAGCAATAGTCAGGAGGCGACGCTTAATGCTGGCCAGCTTCAGCCTGCCACGCAGTCGATTCGCGAAGGCCTCGTCATCATCAAGGCCCGCCGCTTCTCCCCTTGTGCCCTCCGCCCACCCCAGCGGTTCGACCTTAATGGAGTCCCCGATGCTCGACAGTGGAATCGCCAGACATATCCTCTCCGGCACGCCGTCGATGGGCCTCTTCGGGCCGGCCTTAAATTTGCCGAGGTGTACGGTCAATCCCCATTTCTTCCCATACACAGGCTCTCCGGTCTCTCCAAGATACACTGCAAATCTCCTAGTTCCCCTATCGGCAAATCCAGGGCGCGCCATAGTCACACCGGGGATCGGCTGCAAACGGTCTGCGGCGAACCGAAGCGACAGTAAGTACATATTGTCTTTGGTGTCGATCAGACCAAGTGCGTCCCGGGCCTTTGTTGCTCTTGTGCTCGTGCTCGCGTCCACCCGGACTTCCGAATCTACATAATCCACATCGGTGAACCATACGTGGTGCGGGTCGGGAACCGGCTTCCCAAGATAGCCAGTCTCATTGTACCACCCCGTTCTTGACGTTATCCTCTCGAGCCGCGTGGAGTATGCCTTCTCGTCAGCGCTGGCATGCGATTTCGGTTCAAACAGTAACATGGACGGAGGCCGTGTTCTCGGACGTCCAAGAATGTGTTGATGAAAGGCGTAAGAACGCATGTGACTTACTAAAGTCGACGCGCCGTTTATCGACGTAGGGTCAACCCTGGAAATCGCACAATACTCTTTCTCGCCGCACACGGTGTGAAAGTCCTCGGCCGCTCGACGGGCCGTCTTGGCGCCACGAGACACGCAGGCAGACAAAAAGGTACGCAAGACTTCCCGGCTCACCAACTTGTGCTCTAATGACAGGAAGGTATTGATGAGCCTGATCGTTCCCTGGTGACTTCCCAGCAACAAGTCTAGCCAGTTGTTCAGCTTTCTTCTGCTGAGATCATTAGAGCCCATCTCTGTGCCGATCCTTCCGCTTCTGATCGTCTATTGCACGGTGCTCTCCGCTACGTTCGACCTCGATTGATTGGTCGGCCGCCGTCGACAGACTACCGGCGACGTGCATTCATCTGCCCAGCGCAGGTTGATCTTGTACACTGCCATGCTTGGAATTACCCATCCTCCACGGAATCGGCGTGGCGATAACTCCGGTCGGAGCAAGCTGGTTATCAATTATTGCAAGTGCGTCAATCGATCCTGATATACACCGATGCAATGTAAAAAGCAATAGAGAATTCTGGGCGAGAGGATACCGGGAGAATATTGAGAAAGCCTTTTCGCCGAAAATCTCGAGCGTAGGGAAATGATTTCGAGCCCCGTGCTTGTTCGCGCTGTTGGCGAAGGAACGGCAGAATACTTTTCAGAAGGTCCGGGGTCTATCGGCAAGCCGGCATCCACTTGGTCGTATTACGGCCTATACGGAGAAGTGCACCTGGCCACTGAATGCGGGGGAAGCGGGATCAGTTGCGAAGGCGGACCGGGAACGGGAAATGCCCTTCCTGGGGAGTAGGGGACCGCCAGGGTCCAACGGCCCTTTGCAGCAATAGCCTCAGAGCATCAGCAGCCTAGGAATCGAATTGGCGATAAGACACAGATTCTAAAGCCCAGGTTCAAGGCGGCAGCGGTCTTCCTGCATGGAATTCGGAGCATCAGTCGCCGAACCTATACGTTAAGAGCGAGAGGACGTTCATCATATTAAGAGCCGCAGAGTTTGAAAGGCACAAACTCTGCGCTACGCACTCCAAGGCGCCTTCCCACCGCAGACGGAGGCATCCCGCCCCTAAAGCTAAATGCCACGATTAGTGCTTGACAGACGCTCCCTGGTAAGCTACAATCCTAGCGTATGTTTATGGTGGGGAACACCCGGCAAGGATCCAACCCGACTAAGGGAAGCCATGAAGAATTCGACATGGCGCGATTTCGGCTTATGTAGCCCACTGGGAATTCAGGTAGGGGCACGCCATGGCGTGCCCCTACGGGGATTCTTTCACGGCTTCAGGGGCTTGGCCTGCCGTGGCGAGGAAAGGCGCCCGCGCTCAGGAAATGCGACTTATTGGCAGGCGCATTGTCTCGGCCGTCAACTGTCAACACCGGGCGGCCATTCCAAGAGAACTCCTTTTTGAACGAGCAAAGCTGGAATGTTATTGAAAACAAAGGACCGCTGTGGAAAACTTGGCCCTAAGCCGGAATGTTCATGAAAACACAGGTACTTAGCCCGTTAAAGCCGGAATGACTCAGAAAATAAAAGGGTTAATGTTCATCACAGCAAGAAGGAAATGGCGACCAGAGACAATTTATCCAGGCCGCTGCCTTGGAGTGCGACAGCGCGGTCACCGGATGAGAGCCGCGGACCTCAAAAACGGAGGTCCGCGCTACCCCACTTTCCACACGGGGCGGCAATTCGAAAAGGGTTCTTTTTTGAACGAGCAAAGCTGGAATGTTATTGAAAACAAAGGACCGCTGTGGAAAACTGGATGTGAAGCCGGAATGTTATAGAAAACAGAAGGGTTAATGTTCATCACGGCAAAAGGGGAATAGCGACCAGAGACAATTTGTCAATGCCACCGCCCTGGAGTGCGGCAGCGGAGCTTGCGAAGCTGCCGCCGCTGAACCTCGTGCGGCGGCGCCTCCGCCAAGCTCCCTGTCACAAGGGCGGCATGCCGACATACATACGGGCAAGAGAAAGTGTATCAGAACAAGCTATGGCATTCTTCATGTCGAACGGCTGCGCGCTGGTCTGGGGTATCGAATTGAAGCGGAGGTTCTGATAGAATTGCCCGCATGAAAAAAGTTAAGTCTGGCAATCTCAGTTCTGCGGCGAAAGGCAGCGGCGCTCCGAAAACCGTTGATGAATACCTTGCTGGAGTCCCGGAGCCCGCCCGCAGCGCCTTGAACAAGATCCGCGCCGCGATTCGGTCCGCTGTGCCACCCCAGGCTACCGAGACCATCAGCTATCGGATTCCTGCGTTCAGTTACAACGGAGTGCTGGTGTGGTTCGCTGCGTTTTCGAACCACTGCAGCTTGTTCCCCACTGCCGCAGTTATCGAAGCGTTTAAGAAAGAACTTAAGGGTTTCTCCACCTCCAAAGGGACCGTCCATTTCCCTTTGGACAAGCCGCTGCCGATTGCACTTATCAAGAAACTGGTGAAGGCGCGGGTCGCGCAGAAGGAAAGCAAGAAACGGCGCTGACCGAGTCGCCCTCGAGACCTGTTCTTGACTTCGAAGACACCAGACCCTAATACCTAATTCCAACATACCATAATGTGGTAATAACCATTTCGCGCAGGGAGTGCAGAGTGCGCAAGGAGGAATCGGCTTCGATGGGACTGTCGGGAGCCGGTGAGGCGTAGGCGGTAATACCCAGAGACCGAAACATCAATTTGATTCGGTAAAGATGGAAGCCATCGCTTACCGCGACGCAAGTGTGCTTTTGGCGCTGCCGGAGCAGGAGGGTTACGGCTTTGACGCTCTCGTAGGTGGTCAGGCTCCGCATGTCCACCAGGATCTTGGTCTCGGCCACACCCTGTTGGATCAGGTAGTCACGCTCCACGCCGGCCTCCGTATATTGCGGGTCGCCTCCACTGCCCCCGGTGGTGATGACCAACGGCGCGAGGCCTTGCTGCTCGAGGTTGAAGGCGTGATCGAGGCGGGCCTTAAGAACAGGGGAAGGCGCGCCGTTATACTCCGCGGCCCCAAAGATGACCAGTGCGTCTGCCGGCGTTGCTTCATCTCGCGCAGCTTGTTCGCGGATGGCAAGATAAAGCGACCTCTCCGCATAGGCGAGGGCAAACAAGGCCAACAGCAGTCCGATGAAAACACCTTGGCGAAAACGCAGGTAAATCAGTCCAGGAACTCCTTCAGTTCAGACTCCGATACACTGCCCGGTCGAACGATACGCAGCCGCTCGCCCGTCAAGTCTACCACTGTGGAGGCGAGCTGTCCTTCGGTGGGGCCTCCGTCCAGGATGAGGGGCAGAAGATCGCCGATCTGCCTGTCCACTTCCTCCGCCGTGGAGCAACCGGGCAAATCCGAAAGGTTGGCGCTGGTTCCCGTCAAGGGCCGCGCCGAAGCCTCAATCAGCGCCGTGGCCAGCAGCGCGCACGGCCACCGCAGCCCCACCTTGCCGGTGTTGGCAGTGACTTTCAGCGGGATCTGACGCGAGGCAGGCACCACGAGCGTCAGGGGACCAGGCCAGAACCTCTTCGCCAGTGTGAAGAAAAGCTGCGGCGGGTCATGGGTAAGATCCGCAGCTTGATCGATGGAGGCCACCAA
>Ga0187881_10003230_pt1 | contig 14317 bp, 15 predicted proteins | sample June2016WEW_19_1_2_FD_133017 | JGI IMG/M metagenome (GOLD analysis project Ga0187881, IMG submission 133017) | Peatland microbial communities from SPRUCE experiment site at the Marcell Experimental Forest, Minnesota, USA - June2016WEW_19_100 | ecosystem: Environmental > Terrestrial > Soil >...
ATATCTTCTTCATCACTGGCTCCTTTCTTGGTGGCTTTTCTCTCTCTCCTGCCGGATTAAGAGATTACCCCCATTTTAGGAGCCACTTCTCAAATTTCAACTAAATTTAGCACACTCTCCTCCGGTGTCATCTATAAAAAAGTTGGCGCATTATTAATTAAACAGATAAACCCAGGGAGGAGGATGGGAGACATTATTCACGCGTCGCGAATCAAGATCGTAAGGGAGAAAGGCCCGATAGAATAAAAGGGGGTAACTGTCAATTCTTTCCGCACCCTCAAGGCATCTGTGATGCTGAACTTGATGTCGTAACATCACGTTCTGTCCGGTTGCTCAGTTCCCCGAGTGATAAGATTTTTGGATGAGATATCCGCTACAGATAAGATATTTCTTTTGTGCTCAGAGAGATGTTAAAATTAAGTAGTCGTCAATTAAGCCCAAGCGAGAAGGAACCGTATGATGAGGACCGAGCATGTATGAACAGGGAGTGATCAGACCGCCGAGTGAGGCATCGAGCCTTCTCATCCGTGTCACGCGCAACTGCCCATGGAATCAGTGTCTTTTTTGCCCTGCTTATAAGGGCGTGAAATTCTCGAAAAGGACCGTGGAAGAAGTGAAGAAGGACATTGACAGCATGGCCGCAGAACTCAGTGGATACTCGGGCGTCAGAACAGCTTTTCTGCAGGATGCGGATAGTCTGATCCTACCCGCGAATGACCTCGAAACGATTCTGAATTACCTTAAGGAGAAATTCCCTAAGATCGACAGAATCACAACTTACGCCCGTGCTCGCACGTTGAGTCACAAGAGTATCGACGATCTCAAACGCCTCAAGCAGGCAGGTCTGACAAGGATTCATACGGGCATGGAGAGCGGATCCGAAAGGGTATTACAAATGATCAAGAAGGGAATGACGCCAGAGGAAGTGGTGACCGGGGGCAGGCATGTGATGGAAGCGGGGATCGAGCTTTCTGAATATATTATGCCAGGCGTCGCAGGCCAGGCCCTAAGCGAAGAACATGCGATCAAGACAGCGGAGCTGCTTAACCTCGTCCGCCCTCATTTTATAAGGGTGAGAACCTTTGCCATGCATCCCCAGTCGCCCATGCAGAAGATGGTTATGGAAGGGACGTTCGTCCCGCTGACGGACGACGAAATCGTTGTTGAAATACGCCTTCTCGTTAATCACCTCGACACCATGCACAGCTACTTCTCGTGTAACGATTTCAGTCTGAACCTCCTCATGCAAGTAGATGGCTTTTTAGATGAGAAGAAAGAGGATATGCTGAAAGAACTCGACGCCTATCTGTCCATGACGAAGAGAGAGAGGCAAGCCTATACCTTACTCCACTATGCCGGTTACAGTCGCTATCCATTAAGCGTTGTCAACGATCGGAATGTCCTGGATCAGGTCGTTCCAGAGATAGAAAGATTGGAGAAGAGCGGTGGAGAACACGGGTTCGACGAGTATGTACGGATGCTCAAGACCTGCCAACTCCCCCAGCCTCAGACCAACGATTGGTGTTAGTGATACTGGTAAATGTTCTAAATCCGAAATACCAAGACCATTTGCCTTCGAAGATTTGAACATTTGGATTTCGGATTTGTTTCGCCTGCCCGCGTGTAGTCCCGCCTTGCGGGACGAAGGCAAGGATTTCGATATTCGGATTTCGAATGTTTCAGACTCCCAAGACCCGTTTGGTTCCGCCATGCCGGGTTAGGGTTTGTAATACATGAGCTCCCGGGCATGGGAGGAGACATTCCTGATCAGTTCCAGAATCTCTCTTCCAGTCATGGGAGAGAAGGACTCCGCTAACTTTACATTCTCTTCAAGCTGTTCCACGTCATCACATCCAATGACCGCAGTCGTGATAGGCTGAGAAAGAGCAAAGCGGAAAAAGGGCTCCACGGTTTCAAACCACGGCAATTTATCTGCGAATCCTCTGAAATAGACCTTCATGCCGACAACACCCATCCCCTTCTTCTTTGCCGAAGGAATGACTTCTGTCAAATAGGTTTTGTAAGCGGGTTCCGCGGGATTAACAGGAATCAGAACAGTATCGAAGTCGAATCGCTGGAGACACCGTTTGGTGATGAGAGGATCGTGATGGCCTGTCACACCGATAAACCGGACCAGACCCTTGTCCTTTGCTTCAACAAAGGCTTCAAGTGCCCCATTTGTACCGAAGATCTCCTCTATTTCTTCCTCTGTCCTCACGTCATGAACTTGCCACAGGTCAAGGTGGTCTGTCTTCATGTTTCTGAGCGTTTCCTGGAGATGGAGCAATGCTCCTTTCTTATTTCTCGCATGGGATTTGCTGGTGAGGAAGATCTCCTTCCTCCTCTCCCTCAAAGACCTGCCATAATAGGATTCGCTCCCGGAATAGGCCCTTGCCGATTCAAAGTAGTTGATCCCGAGATCGATGGCCCGATTGATCAAATCATCCGCCTCTCTTTCATAGCCATAAGTCCTGAGGACCCCTTCTCCTCCAAGGCCCAGGATCGTAACGTCCACTCCGGTCTTACCCAGTTTTCTCTTTGGAATATCCATGAAGCCATTATATCACAAAAAAAAGAATATCTGAGGATAACGGCAGTGTCCTAATCTGACATTTGTGGATTTCAAATTGATAAAATGAACACGAAATCCATAACAATCCATCAATGGCGAATTATGACAAAAACTGGACATGAGTGGGTCAAAGTCCCTCCCCAGATCTTTCGAGGCTCTTGGGTCAGGCCTGCAATATCGCAATTTAGGGAAAGGCTTCCAATAACTTCCTCATTCTCTCCGATAAATCCAGGTCCGCTTGGAACCTTCTCTGTAATTGGTTCGCTGCTGAACTTAATCGTTCGTCCGGGCTGTCCCAAGCCACAGCGTTTCTCCCAATTTTACCAGGATCCCCGCGCAAGAGTCTTTCCTGAAGTTGTGATTTCTAAATTTGGCTTTTTAATGCATCATTTGTGATGTAAGTCAATTAAATCAAAGCGCTACAAAGGTTCTCTTGACATCGCTTATTAAGAATCCTATAATATTTTATCTGTAGTCATCTTTCTTCATCATAATTATTCATTTATCATCAATTCGTATATTGGAGGCTCTTAGATGCACGATAAAGCAAGAGTGGAAATAGACATGAGGAACGACTCATTGAAACGGGAGGTTGCATTTCTGCATCCAATGCAAAAAATGAGAGAGGAAATGGACCTGGCGTGGAAGGACTTTTTTGAAAAGAATCCGGACAAGAATGAGGAGGACGTTTGGCGACGGCTTGGGGAGCGGTCGAGAAGCAAACAAAATTCGAAGGATGAGGAGAAGGAAGCATATGCGTTGAGGAGGAGAGAGAAAAGTACGCCATTGATTCATAAACGAAGAATTTGGTGGGAACCCGTACCCGAAGCAAGCAGTTACAGAGTGTATGTAAGTAAGGATAGAACCATTTTTGAGCCTGATCACTTTTCGTGGGAGACAACACCGGGGATAATTTCAAAACCGGTCATTGGAAAGACAGAGTTGATCCTACCGGATGAGTGGCTTGAGTTCCCCACAGAATCGGGAACCTACTATATCGGAATTACTTCTAGAGATGACTTAGGGAATCAAAGTGACCCCTTCTTATTATCGGGGCTGTTCAAATTCCTTGCCCCGTCGGCTCCGTTGAGAGGTGGGATCGAAAATCTTTAATTAAAAGGAATGGATTTAGGTCATCCATAAAAAAGTTGGCCCTGGTTCAATTTCAAATTTCAGATTGCAGATTTCAAATTGAAAACATCAGAACAAAACGATACTTCTTATGCGGAATGCGGATTGCGGGTTGCGGAGGCCGGAATTTAATTAGACAGATGAATTAAGGAGGGGAGCATGGGAGAGATTGTTCACACGTCGCGAATCAAGATCGTAAGGGAAAAAGGTCCGACCAGAAGAGCCATGATGGGGGATTTCTTTACAACAAACGTATTATTCTTTCAGTTGAAATAGAATAAAGGGGGGTCATGGTCAATTCTTTCCGCATCCTCAAGGCCTGTGTGGTCCGCAAACTTCCTTCCTGGAACATTGCTTGTTCATCTTTGTTCCACAACACAATAGTACAAATGGAAATCTTTGATGTGACCTCTCTCAAGATACAGCCTTTTTCACCCTAAAATACAGCGTTCACCTTATGTAATCCATAAATCACTCCTGTATAATTACGGAATGGCTGGAAGGAGGATATTCTTATGAAGTGTCTTCGGTGCAGTAGTGTCATGACTTATGATAAATTTTACGGCCCTCATGAATACTTTTGGGGATGGAAATGTGTTATCTGCGGGGAGATTGTAGACCAAGTGATTTTAGAGAACCGGGAATTGATAAGGATGGGCCGGGTGCCAAACACGAGAAGCAGGAAAAGGTGAGAGGGTTGAATCTGAGATCTTCGAAAAGGTGGAAGATAGAGAGTAAACAGTCAAAGTCAGTCAAATAGACTGGCATAGGACAGACTACAAAAAATGTGAGAAAGGAAGCAATGTCATGTTTAAGACAATGCTCGTTGAAGATAACCCCTCATTTAGACGACTAGTGAAAAATGACTTAAAGGATCAATTTCCTTCAATGGACATTATCGAAGCAGGGGATGGCATAGAAGGATTTCGGAATATCGATTCTCATCCTCCCAACCTGATCTTTATGGACATCCAGTTACCCGGGGAAAACGGCCTTGAATTAACCAGAAAGATAAAGGCGGATTACCCAGAGATAATTGTCATCATTCTAACAACCCATGATTCACCAGAATATCGAGAGGCAGCGACCCGAAACAAGGCTGATTATTTCCTTTCGAAGGATTCAACAACATCAGAAATTTTCAAATTGGTCAAATCAATTTTATTAGAAAAAGGTTTTAATGCGGATGGTTCAGATGGTAAAAACGGGTACTCGTAACTCTGACTGCTAAGAATTCCCTCAGTTTTGGCCTGCCTTTTTATCCCAAGTCCTTGTCTTTTTTCTGATTGATTTTTTTATAAAATAGTGCATAACCAGGTTTGTTGGGTTCTTAGAAAGCACCCATTCTTTTTTCTCATCCCCGATCGGCAGAGAAAGAATTTTTGCATTTCCCATTTCATCCGCCTGCGCAGCCCGCCGTGCAATTTCCGCCAAGATTTACCTGTTGACAATGGTTAACGTGCAGGTTAACATGATTTTGTGAGCAAAACTGTTATTTTCTACAGGACGGCTGATGGCAAATGCCCTGTACAGGATTTTCTGGATTCCCTGCCGGGAAAAGTTTCAAAAAAGATCGTTTGGGTTCTTAAGCTTGTGGAGGATTTGGATGCGGTCCCATCTTTATATTTCAAGAAGCTAATTGGAACCGAGGACATCTGGGAATGCCGAATTCAATTTGGGTCAAATGCGTATCGTCTGTTGTGTTTCTTTTTAAATCGTTCTGTTGTTGTGCTAAGCCATGGATTTGTGAAAAAGAGTCAAAAGATACCCGTCCATGAAATAGAAAGGGCAGAAGCTTATCGAAGAGATTTTTTGAAAAGGAGGATATAAAATGAGTGATCTCAAAAAATATATAAGGGAAAGGAAGAAGAGGGATAAGGAATTTGCGAAAGGGTTTGACGAGGGGTATGAGCAATTCAAAATCGGGGTCGTACTCCGTCAGGCACGGGAAAAAGCAGGGTTGACTCAAGAAGAATTAGCCCGTCGGCTTAAAACCAAGAAGACCTCCATATCGAGGATTGAAAACCATGCCGAGGACATCAAACTTTCGACGTTAAAACGCACTGCTTCTGCCTTAGGAAAACGTCTTCAGGTGAGTATTATTTAAAATAAGAAAGAATCGCCAAGGAATTGGGGGACGCAGGGGGCAGTACAACTTGACGAGGAAGAATGCGTTCGTTGTATGCTATTTTCAGTAAGTTTATGTCAACCCAATCAACCTTTTTAGATCGTTAGAAAGTAACCAACCCTTCTTTTCATCCCCGATCGGCAGAGAAAAGCCTCTTATGATTTCTATTGTTCTTGGGGCGATTTCACAACCGGAGGGGATTCACACCTGAGGGGAGGAAATACGGCGGGAGTGATTTGCCCGCCTCTCATATCCAAACGATACCCACCAGGTGTTTCACCTTTTTGAATTCCGGGTCGCCTGTCACCAAGGTGGCTTTGTGTTCGACAGCCGAGGCAAGGGCAAAGCAGTCGGCGTATGAGAGGGCATATTGGGCCTTATATTCAGCGGCCTGGAATATCAAAGAATTCGGGATAGGCAAAATGGTGAAGTTCAACCTTTCAATGTTTGCAAGAACTTCTAATTTCTTCTGGTCGCCAAATTCTTCTTTTGTCGAATAGATAATTTCACCGAGATTAACGGCACTAATATATTTGACCGCTCCGGTTTTCCTTATTTCCTCAAGGAGATGGACAACCTTTTCATATCCCTTCTCTTTTTGGAAGAATTTGAGAAGAGCATGGCTATCGAAAATGAAAGGCCCTTTCTGCATTATTTGAATTCGCCCTTCCGTTCTTTCAGGAGCTTTTCGGCAAGAGATGGCTTTGGTGGTAGAAGACCGCAGGCTGCCTTGACCGGATCTTCAACAGGCGGGATGAGGTAGATGATGCCACCATACTCCATCACCTGCAACTCCGTACCGGGTTCGATGCGATACCGCTTTCTCAATTCAGCAGGGATCACGATCTGGCCTTTGGATAAAGTTTTAACAGTAGCCATAAAATTCTAACCTTTATATAAAAAGTTGGACAATCTAAGGATAATGTATAACTTCTAATTTGTTTTGTCAAGATTATTGTTTGCGCCTTCTTTTTGCCCAGAAAGCGCATTCCCTCCAATCTCACCGGGTGCTACGCGCGAGATTGTCCTCTGTCATTGCGATTTCTAAATTCGGGCTCTTAATGGGTCGCTTCTAATATAACTCCTTGAATTTTAATGGCTTATAAATTTCTATTGACATTTGCTTTTTAAAGTGTATACAATTCTTCACCAGATGTCACCGTTTTTATTCAGTACGGTTCATCGAGCTTCGAATTAATGGTTTAGTGTTCTTTTTGTTGTGACCCAAATCCCGATTTAGAAATTGTCATTGCGAGTGAAACGAAGCAATCTCGTCTTTTTCAATGAGATTGCCACGCACCTTGCAGGTGCTCGCAATGACCGGATGGGAAAAGGGTTTCGGCTCCTAAATCGGGATTTGGGTGTGAAGTGCCGCTGAAGTTCTATGGGGCGACATATGACAATTGATTTCTTGGTTAACCTCATGGCCTTTGTCATTGCCATTTATTTATGGGTAATGTGACAGAGAAGGATGTAAGTCTTCTTAAATTTTTAGAGGGTATCTATTCCCTTTTCTCATCCTCCATCCCTAAAGAGAACTTTTCCTGATTTCCATTTCATTCGCCTACACCGAAGACCTTATGCCGGTCAATAGGTCGATTCTGGTTGCAGGTCGGTTTCCTGTGACAAATTTGGCCACCCTCCTGTAAATATGTCGATCAATATGGAAGACGGAAATTCATGTAGTTCTATTAAATCTCTGAAATCATGTATGTATTTTCACGCAGACCCTTTGGCTTAATTTTTGCTTAAATTTAAGATACGGATAGAAGAATTTTTTGGTGGAATCGAAGATGAATTTTAATAGAATTGGAAAATTGTTTGTCCCTCTTGCAACTATATTCATCCTGCTATCGATGGGTGGAAATGTCTCGCCCGTCTGTGCCTCCCCAACGGTTGCAACCGTTCAGAAGGCGAGTGGAACGGCGGCGATTGTCAGACAAGGGCAGACGATGTCCGCAACCGTCGGTCTAGAGATACGGGAAAATGATACACTTCGCACTGGTCCTAACGGGTCCATTGGCGTGATATTTAGGGACGATACTCTCTTGTCATTGGGACCAGAGAGCGCCTTAGTGATTGATAAGTTTGTGTTTGCTCCAGGGGAAGGAAAATTCTCGATCGTTCTCAGGATGATCAGAGGAACTGCAGCCTATCTTTCGGGGCTCATCTCTAAGCTTGCACCGGACTCAGCGCACTTTGAAACCCCCACTGCCTCCATAGGCATTAGGGGAACGAGATTTGTCGTGAGGGTCGAAGGGAAGTAGACAAAGAGACGCCCACCACTCAAGAAAACTGAGAAGACAGATGAGGCAGTGGAGAAATGTTCTTTTTGTTTTGATCTTTTTTTGCCTTCTAAGCGGATGTGGTGCACACCGGGCAAAGCGAGATTTGATCGTCCTCTTACCTGATCAGAATGGTAAGGGAGGTGTCATCACGGTGACCACCCAGGGAGGCTCCCAGATACTTGACAAGCCTGGATACGGAATCGAATTTGACGATCTCAATAAGCCGCCGGTCGCTCCCAAACCCGTAGAAGAAAAAGAAGTCAGCGATGTCTTTGCGGCAGCCCTCTCCGTGCTGCCGGATCAAACGGGCCGATTTATCTTATTCATTCTGTACTTTGAGCGTAATACAGCTAAACTCACCCATGAATCCAACGACTTGCTGTCCCAAGTCCAGAAGACTATTAAAAGCCGTAATTCAAACGAAGTCTACGTAGCGGGTCATACCGATCTTGTGGGAACAGAGGCTTACAACGCCGGCCTCTCTTCAAAGAGGGCAAACACCATCCGAGATCTGCTCGTTTCGAGCGGCATTAAACCGAAAACGCTGTTCGTTTCATCTTACGGCAAAGCAAGACCCTTGGTGCCTACCAAAGATCAAGTCCCTGAACCCCGTAACAGGAGAGTCGAAGTCATTGTCAGATAACTGGAGTCAACTCGTTTTCTTTGGAAAGGCACAGCATTTTTGATCGGAGAAAATTAAGGAGGGGCCTATTGGTCACCCACTGGCTATCGATTGTGATCCCTTTGGATCGACGCGCTGGAAAATGGTGATCTTAGCGTTTTTATGCGGTCTAAACGCATGGCGGACCCGGAAAGCGGGAAAGTTATTATTAGGAGAGATCGAAGAAACAGGTCACCTGTCCTACTCTATGGTATCCTTTTTTCAGTCCTCCTTTTTTTTATAAATCTTGCCAAACCCACCTTGACCGACTTCCTTCATAATCGAGTTTACGACTCCCTGCTGTCCGCCAGCACTGGAAAGCCCTCTCCTGTTCCCGTCATCGTTGACATAGATGAAAAAAGCCTCAAACAATACGGCCAATGGCCCTGGCCGCACTATCGGATCGCAATCCTGGTGGACAAACTCAGAAATCTTGGGGCCTTGAGCATTGGCCTTGATATGCTATTCGCAGAAGAGGATAGAACTTCGATTCATTCGATAAGAAAGGAGATTCTGCGCGACTTTGGAGTCGATCTCGGACTCAGAGGAGTTCCCCAAGAGCTCAGAGACAATGACCAGAGGCTGGCGGAGGCTCTTTCAAGAGGTCCCTTTCTGTTAGGTTATCAATTCCTGTTCGAAGAAGATTCTGATTCGGAGGACTGCCTGTTACATCCATTACAGGTCAACCAAATAGGACACGACAAGGCAGAAAAGGATTCACCACTATTCATTCATGCCCGTAGTGTATCCTGTAATCTAAAGATGTTTTCCGAGGCTGCGGCTGGATCCGGTTTCTTCAATGTTTTGCCGGACTCAGACGGCATCCTGAGACGCGTGCCCTTGATCATTGAACACGGAGGCAGACTGTATCCGAGCCTCGGGTTGGTAACACTGATGAAGGCTCTGGGTGTACGCGACGTCCTTTTGAAGACCGACACGGGTGGTGTGGAGTCATTATATCTAAACCAAACGGCTATCCCCCTTACCTCAAAAGGGAGTATGCTGATCCGTTTTCGCGGGAAGGGTAAAACCTTCGACTATGTCTCAGCGGCAGACATCCTGTCCGATCGCATCCCGGATGGGAAGATACAAGGGAAAATAGTGTTCGTCGGAACCTCTGCCTCGGGATTGAAAGAGCTCAAGTCCACCCCTTTCGATCCCGTGTTTCCAGGGGTGGAGGTTCACGCAACCGTTGTTGATAATATCCTAAAAAAGGATTTCCTCTCTCGACCGAAATGGGCCGCGGGCCTGGAGTCTGTAGGAATGTTAGCATTAGGGTTGCTTTCCGCATTTATTCTGGCTTGGACTGGAGCCGGTTGGAGTTCACTTTTCCTTGGAGTCGTCGCAGTGGGTGTTTGGCACGCCTCGGCGTGGATGTTTCGAAACGAAGGCATCTTCATTTCACCGGTTTTACCCTTGATCGTCCTGGCGTGTAATTTCTCCCTCATTACTTTTTTCAGATTCTGGCAGGAAGAACGGAGAGTTAAAGAGCGAACTCGCGAGCTTGCAATGGTTCAGGAAGCAACGATTGAAAGTATGTCCTCGCTGACCGAAACGCGGGATCCGGATACAGGTGGGCATATCAAGCGCACTCAGAACTATATCCGTCTTCTCGCCGACTACTTGAAGCATCAACCCAGATTCATTCGATTCCTGGATGATGAAGCCATCGACCTGTTGTGCAAGTCCGCCCCGCTCCATGATATCGGCAAGGTCGGGGTTTCAGACAGAATCTTGCTGAAGCCCGGCAAACTGACCGAGCAAGAATTTGAAGAAATGAAACAACATACGGTTTACGGCCGCGACACCATCCTTGTTGCCGAAAGAAAGCTTGGAAATACCTCTTTTCTGCGCATTGCTCGTGAAATTGCTTACACCCACCATGAACGATGGGATGGGTCTGGATATCCGGAGGGTCTCAGGGGAGAGGAAATTCCAGTGCCAGGCAGACTCATGGCTTTGGTCGACACCTACGACGCGTTGACGAGCAAGCGGGTCTACAAATCTCAGATCCCTCATGAAAAGGCCGTCCAAATCATCATCGAAGCAAAAGGGACACAGTTTGATCCAGCCGTGGTTGACGCCTTCTTAGAGGTCAAGGAGGATTTTCGTCGGATCGGCCTCAGATATGCTGACGCTTAGAGAGAAAATTGTCGGAAGAAAGGGGACGGGGGAATAAGGAACAACGGTTGTATTTTGTGGTTAAATTTTCAGCCAAACTATCCCGATCCAATCAGCCTTTTTAGATTTTTAGAAAGCACCCATTCTTTTTTCTCATCCTCGATCAGCAGAGAAAGAATTTTTGCATAGAATCTCTTCAGAATCTCTGGGCTTGGAATACTGCAATTTAGGGAAGGGCTTCTCATAACTTCCTCATTCTCTCCGCTGAATCAAACTCCTTTTTAGACCTTATCTGTAACCGCTTTGCTGCTGAACTTAATCGTTGGTTCGGGCCGTCCCAAGCCACAGCATTTCCCCCAATTTTACGAGAATCCGCGTGCAAGAGTACTTCCTTCAGAATGCAACATTTCAAACGAAAATTATGGATGGAATTTGGATGGAATTTTCCCCGAATTTTCCCCCGAATTTTCCGCTTGACTGTCCATGCGCATGAGAGTATGTTCTGTTTATAGTATTCTCACCCGGTCCCAATTAACCTCACAACTTAACCTCTAACCTTCTTTGGTGCCGCGTGAAGAGGAGCTTCCAAAAGGTGCCGATACAAAACCTCCAGGGGATATTCTTATATCCCTTCTAAAAAAGTTTAAATGGAGATGGATTCAAAAAACTTTAGAAAGGAGGAAGAAAAATGTTGAAGAAAAAATTAGTTCCTATTGGACTGCTGACCGCAATGGTTTTCTTAATCGCAGCTTCAGCCCCAGCTCAACAGGTCCGTGGAGTAACAGAGACGGAGATCCTCATCGGGCAGACAGGTCCGCAAACAGGACCGGCAGCCGCCTGGGGAGCAGTAGCCCGTGGTTCAGGCCTTTTTTTCAAAGGAATCAACGATGAGGGAGGAATCCACGGCAGAAAGATCAAATACTTCCTGCGCGACGATGGTTATCAGCCGGCCAAAACCAGGGCCATCGGTACTGAATTCGTGGAACAGATCGGGATCTTCGGAGTCGTCGGCTGCGTTGGAGTTGGGCCGGGCATGAGCGTCCGCGATTATTATGCGGAAAACAAGGTCTTAATGGTCAGTTTTGGCGTCAGCGGGGTAACCAACTGGATCCAACCCTTCAACAAATATATCTTCCCCATCTTTCCCCTTTACGTTGATGAAGCGAAGGCCCTGACCCGATATTTCTTTGAACAATTGAAGCTCACGAAGGTGGCCGTGTTTTACCAGAACGACGATTACGGGAAGCAGGGTCTGGAGGGCGTGGAGCGTTATGAAAAAGAAAAGGGTCTGAAGCTGGCGGCCTCGGTTTCCGCCGAGGTAACGGACCGGGACCTGAGTTCCCACGCTTTGAAGTTGAAGGATTCAGGGGCTGAGGCAGTGATCATGTGGGCCATGCCCACCCATGGAGCTTTGCTCCTGGCTGAATGCGCCAAGATAGGCTACAAGCCCCAATGGGGGACCAGTGCCACCCTCTCCGATGCCGCATTGATGATGCAGATCACCAAGGGACTCTGGGCCGGGATGATTCACTCAAACTTCGCCGAACTCCCGGACTCAAACCATCCCCTGATGGTCAAATATCGCGCCTGGCACAAAAAGTACGAACCGGATGAGCGATGGGGAACCTTCTATTATGCGGGGATCGGTATGGCCGAGCCCTTGGCGGAGGGGTTGAGACGGGCGGGCAGGAATTTAACGCCCGAGACTCTTATCAAAGCCCTGGAAACCCTGAGGGACTGGCAGGGGATCAGCGCACCTATCACCTTCACGCCTACGGATCACCAGGGAGCGAAACATATTTTCTTCGGCCAGGTGCAGCCGGACAGCAGTATCAAGAAACTGACAGACTGGATAAGGATTACGAAGTAATCGGATAGGCACACGTATTCGTGTCCGTGAGTTATTGAAAGTTCATTGAATGCGGGATGGGGGCGACTTCAGTTTCGTCATTCGGGGTCGATTAAAATAGCCCGAAGGACTAAGATAGAACCCCTTCCATGCTAGAAACTCAAAGAATGGAATCTGCTGAATATACCATTCTCTTGGTGGACGATGAAGAATTAATGAGATACCTTGTCGTTTCCTGTCTCTTCTCATCCCCGATCGGTAGAGAGAACTCTTTTCTGATGCCCATTTAGTTCAAGGTAGAATATCAGCGCTGGACGGAAAAAAACTCGTTAGTACCCATGGTGCATTTCGTCCCGATCGTAATGATGCGAATCATCCCTATCGTGATAGTACCCATGATCCCGATCGCGATAACGATCATCCCTGTCATGACGTACAAAACACCCGGTCAGGGCCGATATCGAGAACAATCCAACCATTAACCATTTTAACAGTTTGCCGTTCATTTTAATCCCTCCATAGTTATTTAAATATAAGCACGCACGCATAAGCTGTCAAAGAAAGAAGGCGGGGTGGGTTCTGAATTCTGAGACTGAAAATAGCATGCATGGGAGAGAGACGAAGTCGGCTTATATCCGTAACGGGGATGAATTGTGATTTTGCAGAGGAGCTGCCCAGTGCTGCAGGCAACCTATGGGCACTGGGTCTTTATTCCTTAGGGGCATAAGGAAGATAGATGACGAAGGTGGTTCCAAAGCCTTCTTCACTTTCCACCTCAATCTGGCCCCCGTGTAGGTCCACAATTTCTTTAACGATAGTCAGCCCGAGGCCTGTTCCAATCCTGTTTTTGACATTTGAAGCCCGAAAGAACTCGGTAAACAAACGAGGTATTTCGTCCTTGGGTATTCCAATACCGCTATCGCTCAGGACAATGCGGATGGTCTCATTGGCGCCGGTCCAAAAGGTCATGCCGATGCGTCCGCCCTCGGGGGTGTATTTGATGGCGTTCGAAACGAGATTCTCAAGCATCTGCTCCACCATCTCCTCGTCGCCCCTAATTTTGGGCAATTCCTCAGGAACGGTTACGATGAGAGAGAGCTTCTTCTCGGCTGCCTTTTCCTGGAAGGTTTGGTGAATTCGGTCCGTCACCGCTTTGAGGTCCACGGATCCGTATTCCCGGCGCCGCTGCTTGCTTTGACTCTTTGCCAAGGTCATGAGCTCGTTGATCATGAGGAGCATATTCTGGACCCGTTGGTCAACCCGGCTCAGATGTCTCCGCAGTGCATCATTCATGTTACCCAGGTAGCCGTCTCGAACGACCTCGAGCATGCTGGCCAGGGCAGCCAGCGGCGCCCGAAGGTTATGCGCAACGCGATTCATAAACCGGGATCGTTCCTCGATCACGTTTTCGATGGCCTCGTAAGCCCGAGCGTTCTCGATGGCGATGGCCACCAGCCCGGCTGCCTGACGGAAGAAATTCAATTCATCCGGGCCAAATTGCTCCGGCCGAGTGGAATAGGCTCCCAGGATGCCGATGACCCGGGTTTCGACGATCAAGGGCACAAAC
>Ga0187881_10003231_pt1 | contig 14309 bp, 14 predicted proteins | sample June2016WEW_19_1_2_FD_133017 | JGI IMG/M metagenome (GOLD analysis project Ga0187881, IMG submission 133017) | Peatland microbial communities from SPRUCE experiment site at the Marcell Experimental Forest, Minnesota, USA - June2016WEW_19_100 | ecosystem: Environmental > Terrestrial > Soil >...
CGGTCCCCCCTGGTGGTCATTTCGGACGTGCGCATGCCGAAGATGGATGGGCTCACGATGCTCACTGAAATCCGAAAGATCGACCGGAGCGCCGCTGTCATCCTGATGACGGGACAGGGAAACGAGGAAATCCTTCTCTCAGCCCTGAGGGGAGGAGCCACCAACTTCTTCAAGAAGCCGTTCAACAGCCTGGAGCTGATCGACGAAATACGCAGGATTGTCGGATTCCGCCGGGAGGCCGCGCGGTCAAGCCTGTTCTCGCCTTTTCTCACTGCGGAGACCAAGCTCTTTGTGCTTCCCGCGGGGGTATCCAGTTATTATCCGATTGTCAACCAGGTCACGCTGCAGCTTCCCTGCCTGGTCCCTCCTGAGGAGATCCTGAATCTCAAGATCGGCATCGAGGAGATGATCACGAACGCCATCGAGCACGGCAACCTGGGAATCAGCTTCGAGGAAAAGAGCGAGGCAATCCGCGAGGAGCGGCTCGAGGGGCTTATTGCCGAGCGCACCGCGGAGAGTGAGCGGGCCGGGCGCCGGATCTTCATCCATTCGCGCCTGGATTCCGATCTTTTCGAGGTCACTGTGCGTGACGAAGGGCGGGGCTTTGACTGGAAAGCCCTGCCCGAGGTGGCCCCGGAAAACCTGCTGGCATTCAACGGTCGGGGGATACTCCTCGCCAGGATCTATTTCGACGAGGTCACGTACAACGAAGCCGGCAACCAGGTCACGCTGCGCAAGCGCCGCAGGTGATCAGGACCGCCCGCCTGCGGCGCGCAAAGGCTCAAATGAAGTTGTCGGTCTCCAGATCCGTTGCTATCTGGACAGCGCTCTCGATGAAACCCGCCTTGCGCTTCTTGATCACAAGGAGCAGCGCCGCAAACCCCTTGTCCGTGTCCACCTTCCAGTCCTGGATGGACAACGGGTCGTTCTCCGAAAGCCCTGACTCGTCCGCCACAGAGCCCCGGGTGACGCGGGTGACGACGTAATCATTGCTCCAGAAGAATGATCCCACCTTCTGGAGCTTCATCCCGAACAGGGGATACAGGACATTGTCGCGAGTGTCCCGCTGGAGGGCGACTTCAATGGGTTTCTCAGGGCGGTCAGCAAGGCACATGACGGCATCCAAAGTGTTGGTTCCCCGGCGGAGGGTGACTTTCAGGAGGCTCGGCGGCGCCTGAGCGAGGATGGCTTCCTGCACATCCTGGATCTTTTCGAAGCTCTTCCCGTTGATCGATTCCAATATGTCCCCGGCCTGGATCCCCGCCCGAGCTCCGGGTTCGTCAGGAACGCAGTACACTACCTCCAGCCCCTTGCTGGTTTCAGCGAGGGCCATCCCCAGCCACGGGTGGACTACTTCGCCTCCCTTGAACAGACCGGGGAGTATCTTCTCTATCCAGTGATAGGGAACGGCGAAGTTCAACCCCTGGAACTGTTCCAGCCCTGCAAACCCGACTCCGATGAGGTCCCCCTTCTCGTTCAGCATGGGGCCCCCGCTGTTGCCGGGATTCAGAGGAACGTCGACCTGCATGATGTCGCCCATCTGCAGGAGGTGACGGCCCATTGCGGAAACGATTCCCGAGGTGATTGTCTTCTCCAGCCCTGCGGGCGAGCCGATTGCGAATATCCTGTCCCCCGGATTGACCTGCTCGCCGCCATAGCCCCCGAAAGTGAACGAGGAGTTGATCTCGGTCTTGATGAGCGCGAGATCGAACGTCGGATCATACCCGATGACTTTGGCCGGAATCCGCTCCCCGGCGGGACTCTCCGAGAGCCTGACATACAGACGCGAATAGCCCTTGTCCTTGGGGTCGACTTCGCTCTTGATCACGTGGTGGTTCGTCAGGATGTATCCACGGCGGTCAATGAAGAACCCGCTTCCGATGATCTGATCAGGATAGCCGACGCCGTTCTGGACCTTGATTCCCCGGTCTACGAGTATTGTCACCGTTCCCGTCAGCATCTGCGAGAAAGATGGTGCGGCCTCCGCGGCCGACACCGCATCCGGAGGCGGGGTCAGACCCTTTTCCTTCATCTTTGCCAGGATGAAGCGCTCCACAGCCCTGTTGCCAACCTGCGCCGCGGCGTCAAAAGCGGCCTTCAGGTCCGCCTCCGATGGATCGGGAAGCGAAATTGCTCTCTGCTGGCTCAGGAGGGAAAGAACCTCGTTTCCGTCCGCCTTTTGGACAGATGCGCGGTCTTCCAGAAGGGCGCGCTCTGTCCAGTCTCCGGTGAGATTCTGCACGCCTGCAGCCCGGGCCGAATCGAAGTAACGCAGGGCGTCTTCATACTTCTTGTCGTTGACAGCCTTGGTGAATGCAGCGGAAAGCGCGTCAAGGGATTTCTGCTGGAGGGCTTCCAAGTCCGCAGCCGGTACCTCGCCGGGCTTCTCCCTCTGCAGCCACGAGATCTCCTGCAGGGCCTGAAGGAACGAGCCGGAAGAAATAAGCCCCTGCATCTCCTTGATCCGCACGGCTGGAAGCGGAGGCGCAGGGGGCCCCGGCGGCGTCGAAGCGCAGGAGGCAAGGAGAAGCGCGCAAAGAGCAACAGGCAAGGGAAAGGACTTCACGGCAGCGCCTCCACGTATGTCACGCCATCCTGGCGAAAGACCAGGTACTGCTTCCCGGAAATGGCGCGATACCCTTCCGCGCCGCTGGTGTCTAGCTGCTCGCCGGCAGCGGCGGGAAGGCCGATCCATACCACTCCCCGCGCGGCGTCATGGGTCACCGAAACGGCCTGGCCGCGCCGTGTGACGCTGACCAGCTCGCCCTTCCGCCATTCGTATCTGATATCGAAGACCCCATTCATTGCAGTTGAAAAGTCCCTCACCACCGTATCCGGCCCCGCAGGGTACTGACGGCTGTCGTCGATTCCGTCCTCGTTGTAGTCCCAGGATTTCATCGGGCTCGGCACATAGCGCTCCCGGTAATCTACTTTCCCGTCGCCGTCCGTGTCTACTGCAATCCCCGCCAGCCTGCCATCCCTCCACGTCTCGCTCACCGCGAACCTTCCCGAACCGTCGAGGTCCCGGGCCCCGCGGACAGGCTGGCCGTCCTGGTACCACACGCGGTGATCGAACGCGCCTTTCCCGAGGGTATCCTCTCCCATGAATACTCTTTTGCCCCGCAGGAGATCGATCCGCCGCGCAACTGTCCCGTCGGATGCGTATTGCTCGGTCATGTAAGAAGCCCGCTGGATCTGGTCAGTCGAGGGGCTTCCCGGGCTGCTGACCGCCCGGGGCGCAAGCCCTGTCAGGCCAGATGGAGGCTCGTTGGCGAGAAAAGGGAACTTCAACGTGAAGGGGACGATCCAGAAGGTGCTTGCAAGGCTGCCGCTGGAGGCCGGCGCCTTCACGGATTCCACATACGGATACGTGCTGTAGCTCATAGTGTAAACACTATCCGCGCCCGTGCGGATCGTCAGGGACGTCAGAGTCCCGTTGCGGAACTCCGCAGCAAGCTCGGGCAAGCCGTCCTTGTGCGCGTCACGCACCCAGGAAGTGAGCGCTCCAGTCTCGAACGTCCAGCGTTCCTCGTAGTAGCCGTCCCCCTGCGGATCAAGATCCCGGTTCCCGCTGAAGGTGGAAAGAGCACTCTGGAAGGCTGCGCGTAAGCCTTTGCTGCCGCGAACCACCTTAGCCACCCTTTCCACCAGATTCTCGCGGGAAAGCCCTCCATTCTCGACAAACTGTGAAAGGTATTTCCGCTGGTCCCGCGACGGGGCTTCAAGGGCAAGGACCGCGGCAAGGGGGTCGGCGCCTCCCTGCCCGGCATATCGGTCCACCGCGGCGACTCGCGCGGCAGCGCCTGCCGCAAGCTCCGCGGCCTGCAGGAGAAGGGGAAGGCTTTGGGGATGGACATCGAGCTGGGTTGCAATGACCTGGCGCGCTGCCGACTTCCTGCCCTCCCTTTCCAGCTGGCGCGCAGACAGAACAGCGAAGTCATCATCCAGCGGGAACTTGAGAACCGCATCCGCCAAGGTGCGCCGCAGCGCCCCCGCGTCGTTTTCCCTCTGGTACAGCTCGGCAAGGAGCAGTTCCGTGCGCTGGTCCGCAGGGTTGAGCGCAGCGAGCTTGAGGAGAACAGCCTGGGCGTCGGAGAGCCTACCCGTGCGCAGAAGGACCTCAGCCAGCGCCTGTCCCGCCGCCGCGGGGTCGGTTACGGTCCACGACGCTTCGGACAAGGCTCTTTGCAGGTCGTCGATTGCTTTCAGCGTTGTCCCCCGGTCAGCAAGCTCGAGTCTGGCCCGGAGGTACAAGGCCTCCGAGTAGTCGGGCGCCAGCTGGAGCGCGGAGTCCAGGAGATCTTCAGCCTCCGTTTGCGACCCCGCCGCTATAGATAAGCGCACCTTTGTCAGGAAGGCTTCCGCTTGTATGCGCGCGTTGCCGGCGTCTGCCGGCTGGGCCACCGCGGCGGGCGCGCCCACGGAAGCCAGGACTGCGAGCAGAAGGACAAGGGGAACGGCAGCGTTCTTCTTCACTCTCTTCCGAGTATCGGCGTGCGCCGATGGTTTTATCGTTGAACGATTGACGCGGGCGTCACTGGCGACCCGTCGGATTCGCTTTCCTTCTTCCGTGGCGGGAACTCCAGGAGAGCGCGGATCTCGTCGTCGTTCAGGTTCTCCTTCACGAGGAGAGTGTCACTGAGGAGCTTAAGCTTGTCTTTCTGCTCGGTGAGGATCCGAAGCGCCTCCGAAAGCGAGAACTGGACGATCTTCTTGATCTCGCTATCGATGGCCCGCGCAGTATCCTCTGAATAGTCCTTGTGGCGCGCGATTTCCTTGCCCAGGAAGATCGGCTCCTCTTTCTGTCCGTAGGCAATGGGTCCAAGCAGGTCGCTCATGCCCCATTCGCAGACCATCTTTCTTGCGATCTCGGTAGCTTGATCGAGGTCGTTGGCAGCTCCCGTGGTGGTCTCATTATAGAAGATCCTCTCCGCCGCATAGCCGCCCATGGCGATGGTAATCCTGTCCTCGAGCCATCCTTTGTTGCGCGAATACGTGTCGTTTTCCGGCAGGGAGAACGCCACTCCCAGCGCCCTTCCATGCGGGATGATGGTGATCTTGTGGAGGGGGTCGGCGTTCTTCAGGTAATAATGGAGAAGACCGTGACCCGCCTCGTGGCAGGCGACCATCTGCTTTTCCTTGGGCGGGATGACCTTTGACTTGCGGGCAACTCCCATGAGCGTCTTGTCGCGAGCTTCCTCGAAATCATCCATGTCCACGGCGTCCTTGCCCTTGCGTCCGGCGAAGAGGGCAGCTTCGTTCACTAGGTTTGCAAGGTCTGCTCCCGAGGATCCCGGAGTGGCCCGGGCCACGCGCGAGAGCTCCACGTCCGCAGCAAGGGGAAGCTTGCGGGCATGCAACCTCAGGATCAGCTCGCGCTCCTTCACGTCCGGCATGTCCACCACGACCTGCCGGTCGAAACGCCCGGGACGCAGCAGGGCCGGATCAAGGACATCCGGCCTGTTGGTTGCCGCGAGGATGATCACGCCGTCCTTGGTGTCGAATCCGTCCATCTCCACCAGCATCTGGTTGAGCGTCTGCTCCCTCTCATCATGACCGCCGCCGTATCCGGCCCCGCGCGTGCGGCCCACCGCGTCAAGCTCGTCGATGAAGAGGATGCAGGGGGCATGGCGTCTGCCCTGCTCGAAGAGGTCTCGCACCCTGCTGGCGCCGACGCCCACGAACATTTCGACGAAGTCGGAGCCCGACATATGGAAGAAGGCGACGTTTGCCTCTCCCGCAATGGCCTTTGCAAGGAGAGTTTTCCCCGTGCCCGGCATGCCGACCAGAAGGACTCCCTTGGGGATCTTTGCCCCGAGCCGGGAAAACTTCTGGGGGTTCTTGAGGAACTCCACGACTTCCTGCAGCTCGTACTTGGCTTCGTCCTGCCCTGCGACGTCGGTGAAGGTGATCCGTTTTGCCCCGTCAAGGTAGCGCTTGGCTCTGCTCTTGCCGAAAGAGAACGCCTTGTTCCCGTTCCCTTGCACCTGGCGGAACATGAACCAGATGAAGAAGAAGCCGATCACCCAGGGGAGGAACTGGATCAGCACGGCGAGCGGTGAGACCGCTTTTGCGCCCCCGGAGACCTTCACGCCTTTGTCCTTGAGCTCCTTCATGAGGTCGTTGTCGGGATACGGAATAGTGGTCTTGAAGAAGTTCGTCTCACCTGCCTTCGTTTTGAAGGCGCCCTGGATCTCGTACTGGTCGATGATCTTGACGGAATCTATCTGCCCCTCATCGAGGTAGGTCTGAAACGCCGAATAGGACAGCTCCTGGGACAGCGAGCGGTCATTGTAGACAAAGAAGAAGATGAAGAAGGAGACCAGGATCAGGAGGGAAATAAGAGCGATTCGGTTGTTGAAGTTGAACCGCGGGATTCGAGGATCCGGCCCCTTGTCGTCCCTGTTGTCGTTATTGTTGCTCACGTCCCTCTTCCATGTCTGCTGTTTGCCCGCACGACAATGCGATCCGCATCCCCTTCACGGGGGACCAGAGCGCCCGTACGCGTCCGGCTCGGGTACCCGAGCACGTGCCCCAGAACTGCCACCACCCCTTTCCTGTCCGCCAGGACCGGGACCAGCAGCCTTTGTCCCCTGGAGACCTTCCACCCGGCAAACAGCTCTTTCAGAGGTGTTGCACCGTGTTCAAGAAGAATCTCGTCTCCTCTTCTCCTTGACCTGAGGACGAGCGGCGGTTTGACGTCCCGCGCCAAGACCGCGGTCTCTCCTGCCGCAGGACTGTTTTTTCCAATGCACCGGGCAAAACTCACGCGCACACCGATTCCCGGCACGCTGAAACTTCCGGTTTCGGAGACTTCTATAAAATAGCTCTTTTTCCCAGGCATGACAATATGGCGCTCCCAGAAAAGACGTCCGCCTTGCACGACAAGCTGAACGCCATGACCCTGCAGGACCGTCCCAACGCCCGCGGGAAGGCTCCGTCCCAGGGCGGGAGAGATGAAGCGCCAGGGAAGCCTCCGCGGGAGCTGCGGCGACCTCAAGGAGTCATAGAGCCTCATGAGCTCTGAAGCCCGTACCGCTGCCGGCTGTGAAAGGTACTCATCCACGGGCATCGAGAACCCCTTCTCCGTGCGTTCCCAGCCCATCCCGCGTCCCAGGTCACGCAAGAGATCTGCCACCAGGGCCGCTTTTCTCGAAAAGCTGAGAATACCCCGGCGGGAGCCGGGGAACGCGTTTTCCATCAGAGGGAGAAGAACGTGGCGAACCCGGTTCCGCAGGATTGACAGATCCTGGTTCGTGGAGTCCTCACGCCAATCCTGGCCCAGGGACCGCAGGTACTCAAGGATCTCCGTCCTGGCGCATCCCAGGAGCGGCCGGATGAGCCTGCCCTTCACGGAGGAAATTCCGGCCATGCCTCCCACATCGGAACCCTGCATGAATCGCATGAGAACGGTCTCCAGCGCATCATCCTGGGTGTGGCCAAGGGCCAGCCATTGAGCGCCAAGGCGTTCCCGCGCCTCGCGGAGCAGGCGGTGACGCTCTTCCCGGGCCACTTCCTCCAGGCTCCTCGACTCGCGCCTTGCACGCTGCCTGCAGCGCCCGGCGGGAACCCCGGCAGCGATCAGGGAAATCCCGCACGAGTCGCACAGCATCTCTGCGAATGCGATGTCCCCCTTCACTTCTTCCGCAGGTCGAATCCCATGGTCGACGATGCAGGCATGGAGCTGCAATTCCCATTCGCTCTTCAACGAAAAAAGCGCGCGGAGCAGGGCCGTCGAGTCGGGCCCTCCGGAAAGTCCGATCAGGACCGACGATCCCGTTGCAACGCCGCAGCTGGTAAGTGCATTACGGACGCAGGATTCCAGGGGTCTCATGAAGCGGGTTCTTTTCTATTGAATTCGTTCATCACTTTTTCCGGACCTTCCTCCACCAGGGCAAGGACAGCCTGCGCCGCCTTCTCCACCCCGTCTGCGAGCAGTGCCGCTTCGTCCCGACGAGGCGCTGTGAGGACGTGTCCAATGACCTGTCCCTTGTACGACGGCCTGCCGATCCCCACGGTCAGGCGCATGAAGTCACCCGTGCCGAGGGCCGCAATGATGGATTCCAGACCCTTCTGCCCGCCGGAAGAGCCTCTGAGCCTGAGCCGAATGTTTCCCGGAGAGAGATCCAAATTGTCGCAGACGACGACCAGCTCCGCCGGCGAGCCGCCTGTCTCCCTGAGGGCCTCCCGAACGGCCTTACCAGAGGCGTTCATGAAAGTCATCGGCTTGACCATGAAGAAGCTTCCGCCCGTGAATGCAACCTTTGCAATCCAGTAGGAGCGGAAGAGCTTCTTCCTGAAGGACGCGCCCAGACGCTCCGCCAGGCTGTCCACCACTGCAAAGCCCACGTTGTGGCGGGTATCGGCGTAGCGCTCGCCGGGGTTCCCCAGACCGACAACCACCAGCGGCAGGGATTACTCCTCTTTCTCCTCTGTTTCCTCGGCTGCTTCGCCCTCTCCCTCCGCGACGGCCTCCCCTTCGGCAGGGACCTCGCCTTCAACTGCAGCGGGAGCGACCTCCTCCTCAGCCTTGCGGTGGGCAACGAGGCAGACCACCTGGTCAGCGGCCAGGAGTACCCTGACGCCGGGCGGCAGCGTGAGATCCCTGACGTGAAGCGCCCGGTCCAGGGCCAGCTCCGAGATGTCCAGCACGATCTCTTCCGGCAGGTCCTTCGGGAGGCATTCGACGTCCAGTTCGCGGAGCTGGGTCTCCAGGATTCCGCCCTCTTTCACGCCCACCGGATTGCCTTCCAGGCGTATGGGGACCCTGGTTCGGAGCGCCTTGCCCTTCTCGAACTCATAGAAGTCGACGTGGAGAATCTGCCCGGTCAGGTTGTCCCTCTGGTAGTCCTTGACGAGCACCTCGTGAACGCCTCCGGGCATGTGCAGCTCCACGATCGTATTCTCCGTGATCCGCTTGAACGCGTTTCTGAACTCGCGGGCATCGACGGCGATTGCCGTGGGCGACGTGTGCCCATAGATGACCGCGGGAATCTTGCCGTCACGCCGCAGCCGGCCCGCAATGGCCTTGCCGCCTCCCTGGCGTGATTCGACATTCAGCTTCTTCGCTTCCATTCAGAGACTCCTTCATATCTGCGCGTACACTCCTGGCCCTTGCGCAGCAGATGCATGCATTGCGCGCGCCGCGCGACGCGGCCCCGCGCTATCTCAGTCCACCTTCATGATCGCTGGGACGGCAGGATTCGAACCTGCGAAATGCCGGAACCAAAATCCGGTGGCTTACCGCTTGCCGACGTCCCAAGGCGTCACACCGGCTCCGGCTCCCCGCTCTCCAGCGGCTCGCCATCCTCCGATGCGCCATCCGGGAGGGCCACATCCGCATCCTGGTCGGAAATATGCTGTTCTCCGCCCCCTTTGTCAAACTCCTCCAGGATGCGAGCCTGGATTTTCCTGCGGAAGTCAGAGTTGATGGGGTGCGCAATGTCCTTGAACTCCCCATCCCGCGTCTTTCTGCTCGGCATCGCCACGAACCGCCCGAACTGGCCCATGATGATCTTGAGGTTGTGCACGACGAAGCAGTTGTCGAAGGTGATCGTGACGTAAGCCTTCAGCTTGTTGTCAGATTCTACCTTCTTGATGCGAATGTCCGTAATCTCCATGGGTGGCCTCCCACTGGCGAATCCGCATCCGGTTACTTTAGCAGACGCGTGACAGAGACGCAAGGGGGGTGGGTTGACGCTGAGGCTGCCCGACAGACGGCGGCCGGCCGCCGCAGGACTGTGATATCACTCGACTGACTCCCCGCCGTGTCTGCTCCTCGACGCGAAGGAGGGGTCAGGGCTAAAAAACTAGTTGACAAGTCGCAAATTCTGGACGTAGATTCAGCTGGGTTCCATACTTCACGGGCTCAGACGGGGTGTAATCATGCTGGAAAATTTGAGTAGCAAAGACAAAGAGTTCGCTGCAGGATTCCTCCAGTATTCGCTGGCAAAGGGCAAGGGAAAGGGAGAAGAAGAGCCCGCCGGGGGAGAGGAGGAGGAAGAGGACCTGGACGAAGACTTCGACGACTACGAGGATGACCTGGAAGAGGATTACGACGAGGAAGAGATCGAAGACGAGGAAGACGAGGATTTCGAAGAGGATTTGGACGAAGACTTCGAGGACGATGAGGAGGAAGAGGAAGAAGAAGAGGAGGAGGAGGAGGAAGAGGAAGAAGAAGAGGAGGAAGAAGAAGACTTCGACGAAGACGAGGAAGAAGAGTACGACGAGGAAGATTACCTCGACGAAGACGAATACGACATTGACGAAGATCTCGACTACGAGGATTTCGACCAGTAAGGAATCCGCTCAGCCTTGAACCAGAGCCGCTCCAGGTCATAAAAGTCCCGCTGTTCCTTTTCCATCACATGCACGATGAAGTCACCGCAGTCCAGCAGAAGCCAGCCGTTGACCGCAGCACGCCGGTGATGTCCGCGGGGACGGATTCCGCGCGAATGGAAGAACTCAGTCAGCTCCCTGAGCAGGCCCGCAAGGTGCGCGGAGCTGCGGGCGGTCGTAATGACGAAAAAGTCAGCGAAAGTGCACGTTCCGGTGATGTCCAGCACCACGGTATCCTCGCCCTTGTGATCACTGATCAGCCGCGCGGCCTCCAGCACCATCTCTTTACTGCTTGACGAATCTGCCATCGAAGTCCTTTCCCAGGATCACGGTGACATCCACCGCCTGGTCCATCTGAGGATCGGGCTTTGAGTAGATTCTGGTGCACCTGATGATATCCGCGACCTTCTTCGCGTCCTCCATTTTTCCCTTGCGATCCAGAACGACCGTGTTCTGGTACTGGTCGTTGTCGGCGTTGTTCGGAGGCATGACCTCAAGGTCATAGCTCTGGAGAAGTTCCCGCGCCCGCGTGGCAAGCCCGGGGGTCTTTGTTCCATTCAGCACTTCGACCGTTACGGACAGCGAGTCTGGGGCAACGAACTCGCTGGAGGCGTTTGCGGCCATCGCCTGCTTGACGGCCTCCTTCAGCAGCTCCCCCTCCTGGTGGGGAAAGAGGAGATCACGGCCGTCCACGGTGCGCGTGGTCCCCAGGACGCGCTGCAGGACCATACGTTCGGAATCGAACCTGCCCATTTCCTGCACAAAGGAGGCGAGGGCGCGGAGAGAAAGGTTGGTGCGCACAAGCGACTTCAGCTTCCGCAGCGCCGGCCTCTGGAGCAGGAAGGCGTTCTTCTCTCCCAGGCCTTTCAAGAGGGACTGGAGGAACTTCTGCCTGCGGGAGATCAGGTCCTGTTCCGTCTCCAACGGGTCCCGGTAAGATATGTATTGCCGGGCCTTGTTCCCGTCCAGGCTCACGCTTCCGGAAGGCAGGAGAACGCGGATGCCTTCGCTGGACAGGTCCACAGGGTTCGGGATGAAGACGTCAAGTCCGCCAATGAGGTCGACCAGCTCCACGACGTCCTGGCCGCTGATGTCGATGATGCAGGGTATCTGGACGCCCAGAAGGTCCTCGATCCTCGACTTCACCCCGGCCGGGTTGGACCGACGGTACAGGGCATCGATCCCATCCACCTTGTTGAGCCGGGGGATGACGCCGCCGAGGTTGGCCGGGACGTAGAACAGAGACCCTTTGCGGGTGTCCGGAGTATAGAAGAAAACCTCGAAAAAGAGAGCCTTATCGCCATCCGAGAAAATGAACAACGTGTTGAGCGGGAGTTTCTTCTTCAGCGCATCAGTGATCTGATCCACGCGCAGCTGAAGGAAGGCATAGACTCCCGAGGCAGCTACCACGAGGATGATCAGGGCAAGAAGGATCACGCTCCTGTCCGGCTTGCGGCTTCTCCTCTCAAGCATTCCGCGTCAACTCCTCATGCAGGGCCCGCGCTGCGGGGGCAATCTCCTGCGACTGCGCGCGCACGTGATGGAGCTTCCTGTCCAGCACCGCAAGAACCATCTCGTCAAGGCTCAAGGCCAGGGTGCGTCGCCTGAACTCCGGGGATACGAACTCCCGGGTCGGCTCCAGGTAATCCGCAGCAAAAACAATCTTGGAAAGATTTCCCATCCCGGGCCGCCCTGTGATGTGGTCCCGGATGGCATCAAGGGTCACCGGGTCTGAATAGCCTGTATCCTTCAACAGTATTACGGCTCCGGCCCTGCCGTGGAGCAGGAGGGGGTTGTCCCTCTCCCAGGGAGTCAGGGGAAGGCCGTCATTCTCGCACAGGAGGATGACCTCCGACAGCTCCAGCTCCCGTCCCAGATCGTGACACATGCCTGCTATGTAGCCCTTTTCTTCGTCAACGTGAAAACGGTCGCACAGCTCGCAGCACAGCCGGGCAACCTCCCGCGAGTGGGACAGGCGGGGCCGTGAAAGACTGGCCTCGGCAAGGGCCGCTCCGCGTGAACGCCAGACGTTCCTGTCATCCATACAGCTTGTTCGTCTTGATGTAGTCCAGCACCCCATCCGGTACCAGGAACCTCACGGTACGGCCCTCGGAGATCCGCCGGCGTATCTCGGAGGAGGAGATGGGGAGGACAGTATTAGACACCACACGGTGAGGATACTCCAACGTGGGAGGAGCGGCCATAGTTCTTCGGGCAACGAAAAGGTCCACCATCCGGGAGAGTCTTTCGGCGTCTTTCCATTCGGGAAAGCCCTCCACAAGATCGTCCCCGATGAGGAAACCCGGCTTCTCCCTCAGGGAGAACTTCTGGACCAGCTCTTCAACAGTTTCAATGGAATACGAAGGCCCCCCGCGCTTGATCTCGCTTTCCACCACCAGAAACTCGCGACGGCCCCGGACCGCGCGGCGGAGCATCTCCAGACGGAAAGGAGCAGGCACGACAGGCGAGGGGTCCTTGTGCACGGGCTGGTTTGCAGGGACGAAGATTGCCACGTCGTAGCCGAAGGTGCTCCGTACCTCTTCTGCAATGAAAAGGTGTCCGTAATGGACAGGGTTGAAAGTGCCTCCCAGAATGACCGCTCTCACGAGCGGCCTCCAGTCCCGCCGGTCCGAGCGCCTTCCCCCGCCGGTTGCTTCCCGGCCTCCACCACGAGGCCGAGGACCGCTTTCTTCAGCTCCGCTATCCCTGAGCGGGCAAAGGCCGAGACCGTGAAGATCCTGTCGCCGGGAAATGCCTCTCTCAGGGCGGCGATGCCCCGGGGGGCGGTCTCGAGATCTTCCTTGGTGCCGACAATCAGACGAGGCCGGGATGCCAGCTGGGCCGAATAGAGCGACAATTCCTTTTCCAGGGTTGTCACGGCCTTGGGACAGTCCGCACTTCCCAAATCTACCAGGAAGAGGAGGGCGGAGCATCTCTCCACGTGCCTCAGGAAGCGAAGGCCCAGCCCGCGACCCTGCGAAGCGCCGTCAATGATGCCGGGAATATCGGCCAGGATGAGATCGCGTTCGGAAAGACGAAGCAGTCCGAGGTTGGGGACCTTTGTCGTGAAAGGATAATCTGCGATGAGCGGCCGCGCGTTTGTGAGCAGGGACAGAAGGGTCGATTTTCCCGCGTTCGGCAGACCCACGAAGCCCACATCGGCTATGAGATGGAGCTCCACCCTCACCTCTCGGCTTTCCCCGTCCACGCCCTTCTGGGCATAGCGGGGCGCCTGATTGATCGATGTTGCATAGTGGGAGTTGCCCTTGCCGCCGCGGCCGCCGCGCAGGAGCACGAAACTGTCACCGTCCCCGGTCAGGTCAGCCAGTATCTCGTTGGATTCATGGTCACGCACGAGGGTGCCGGGAGGAACCTGTATCTCCACGTCCCGACCGTCTCTCCCGCTCATGCGCTGCCCGCCGCCACGCTTGCCGTCTTCCGCCTTGAAAACCCTCTTGAGCTTGAGGTGGGAAAGAGTCTTCAGGTTCGACTTGACGGCAAAGACGACGCTCCCGCCCTTTCCCCCGTCTCCGCCGTCGGGACCGCCGCGCGGAACATACTTTTCGCGGCGAAAAGAGACCGCACCATCTCCGCCGCTTCCGGACGAGACGACAATCGTGGTCTCATCCACAAAACCGTTCACAAGGGCTCAGCTCTTGACGGGTTGAATGGCGACAAAGCTCCTTCCTTTTCGGTTGAGGAATACGACCTGCCCGTCCGATAGCGCGAAAAGGGTATCATCCCTTCCCCGCCCGACCATGTCACCCGGATGGAACTTCGTGCCCCTCTGGCGGACGATGATCGTGCCAGCGCTCACGAGCTCCCCGGCAAACCGCTTGATCCCGAGCCTTTTCGCCTGCGAATCGCGGCCGTTCTTTGCTGCCCCGCCCTTCTTGCGCCCCATGTCAATCCTCCAACGTCTCTATCCGAAGAGCGACCTGGTCGGGGAACTCCCGGGAAAGATCGCTCAA
>Ga0187881_10003238_pt1 | contig 14294 bp, 12 predicted proteins | sample June2016WEW_19_1_2_FD_133017 | JGI IMG/M metagenome (GOLD analysis project Ga0187881, IMG submission 133017) | Peatland microbial communities from SPRUCE experiment site at the Marcell Experimental Forest, Minnesota, USA - June2016WEW_19_100 | ecosystem: Environmental > Terrestrial > Soil >...
AAGGGGGTCTCAGACACAAGGAAGAGTCAACGTGAGGGTCAATCGGTGAGTAGGGCTTCCCAAGACGAAAAAGCGAAGAGATTCGTCCTAGGCCCGCAGTTCGAGCCCAAGGAGATGGAGAAGGCTGTAAGGAGGTTCTGGGAGGAGGTCGACGTCCGGAAGCAAATTGCCGAAGCGAGGAGTGGCATCCCGGCCATAGGGTATGTGGAGGGCCCGCCCACCCTGAACGGAGAGCCTCACATCGGCCACGTCCGAGGGAGGATATTCAAGGACCTCTGGTATCGCTATGAAACAATGAGGGGCGCCTCCATCCTGTTCCGGTCGGGCTGGGACACGCAGGGTCTCCCGGTCGAGCTGCAGGCGGAAAAGGAGCTGGGCCTGAAGGGCAACAAGACCGAGAACCTCAAGGCCATCGGCGAGGAGAAACTGGTGGCGGCTTGCAAGGGCATAGTGGAGAAGTACGTCAAGTCTTGGCTGACGGCTGACTCCTACATCGGTCTACTCATGGACTACGACGGATACTGGACGTTCAAGGATGAGTATATCGAAAGGGAATGGAAGGTGCTGGAAGCTGCCTACCGGAGGGGTCTCCTCGGAGAGGGGCAAAGGGTGGTAGCCTATTGCCCCAGCTGCCAGACCTCGCTGAGCAACAGGGAGGTGGCCGACGGCTACGAGACCGTCACCGACCCTTCGCTATACTACAAGGCGAAGGTCGCCGGCGAGGACCTCTACCTCCTCGTCTGGACCACCATGCCTTTCACCGTCATCACCGACGAGCTCATAGGGGTCCATCCCGAAGCGGACTACTCGTATGTTGAGGTGGGCGAGGAAACCTGGATCGTCGGCGATGCGCGCTACGAGGAGCTCGTGGCGAGCCTGAAGCTCGAAGGGGCAAGAAAGGTCAAGACGGTGAAGGGATCCCAGCTGGAGGGGCTGCGCTACGTCCCGCCACTGGGCGCCGAAGTCCCCCGCCAGCAGCGCCTGTTCGAGGAGGGAAAGGTGCACACCGTGGTAGCGGAGGATTTCGTGGACCCCAGCACGGGGTCGGGCATCGTGCACATGGCTCCCGCCAACGGCGAGGAGGACTTCGATGTCGCTTCGAAGAGGAAGCTCCCCATCTTCAACCCCATCGATGATGAGGTCAGGTTCACGACCGAAGCCGGAAGGTTCCAGGGCTCCTTCGTGCGGGACACTGACGAAGAGGTCGTGGCCGCGCTCAAGGAGAAAGGGCTGGTGGCGGGCTACTTCAAGATCAGGCATGAATATCCAACCTGCTGGAGGTCCCACCACAAGCTGGTCTACATGTTGAGGAGGGAGTACTTCTACTGGGTAGACAGGATCTTGGACCAGACCGTCGAAGCGGCCGGGAAGGTGGAGTACTTCTACGAAGGGCCCAAGAACCGCTTCCTGAATATCATCAGAGAGGGAAGGCCATGGAACATCACTCGGGAAAGGATATGGGGCTCCCCCCTTCCGCTGTGGGCCTGCAGCGATTGCGGGGAGAAGACGGCTCTGTTCAGCCGGAAGGCCATCATCGAGGCAGCCCTGGAGCTCCCCGACGGCCCATCCTTCGAGCTTCACCGGCCGTGGATCGACAGGGTTGTCGTCAGGTGCAGGAAGTGCGGTGGGAAGGCTTACAGGGAGCCCTTCGTCCTGGACACCTGGCACAACAGCGGCGCCGCCCCCTACGCCGGCGAGTCCGACGAGGAGTACAAGTCCCTTGTCCCGGTCCCCTTTCTGACAGAGGGGATCGATCAGACCAGGGCCTGGGCGTACACGCTGTTGGTCGAGAACGTCATCCTCTCCGGAAGGCCGCAGGCGCCCTACAGTGCCTTCCTGTTCCAAGGGCACGTCCTGGACGAGAAAGGAGAGAAGATGAGCAAGAGCAAGGGCAACACCGTGGAGGCCCGGACCCTGTTCTCGGAGCATTCGGCCGACCTAGTGCGACTCTACCTCCTTTGGAAGGGGTCTCCCGTTGATTCCATCAACTTCGACGTCAAGGAGATGTACGGAAGGCCTTTCCAGGTCCTCAACACCTTGTATCACCTTCATCTCTACTACTTCACCAATAGCGGATACGACGGCTTCGAGTGGGACGGCTCCCTCCTGGGCAAGTACTTCAGGGAAGGGAAGCTTCAGCCGCAGGACCGGTGGCTCCTTTCTAAGCTGGAAGGACTAGTGACGACAACGAACGCCGCGTACGCGGCGAGGAGGTTCAACGAGGCGTCCAAGGCATTCGACTCCTTCATTATTGAGGTGCTAAGCCAGGAATACGTGCCCCTCACGAGGAACGAGCTTTGGGACGACCTTCCGGAGACGAAAGAAAGGAGGCTAGTGATCTACTGCGTCTTGGCCCATGCGCTCCGGACGCTGGACCTGCTGATGCATCCCTACGTTCCTTTTATCACGGAGTTCCTCTTTAATTCCGTGTTCTCCGACGGACGACTAAGCGTTATACTGGCGGGAAAGCCCTCGACTAGAGGAGAATACCTTGAGGTGCCGCTGGAAGAGGAATATGATGTGATGTGGGGGCTTGTGTCTCTGTCCAACTCGGCCCGGATGAACGCTAGGGTCAAGCGCAGATGGCCACTCAGTAGAGGCTTCTACTCAGCCTCGAAGAGGCTCTCGTCGGGGGCGGAGAGGCTCCTCCGTGACATAACCAACGTGCAAGAGTTGGAATTCAAGCCCGCTAAGGATCTCCCCATCGGGTTGAAGGCGAAGCTGGACACTTCCGCCGTGGGGAAGAGGCTCAAGCAGGACTTCAACGCGGTCGTCGCCGCGGTGAACGCAGCCGACCCCTGGTCGCTGTGGTCCGCAGCCAAGGAGAAGGGTCACGTCAGCGTGACCGTGGGGGCGCACAAGTACACGTTCGACAGGAAGGAGCTGGAGTTCTCCGTCGAGCCTGAAAAGGGATTCGCCGTGGCCAGCTTGGGCGACAGCTTTATGGCACTCGAAACCACTAGAGATGAAGAGCTGACGGCGGAGGGCCTCGTGCGTGACATCGCCCGTCGCCTGCAGGCGCTCCGGAAGGAGAAGGGGTACGTCCCCACCGAAGTCTTGCCAAAGGCTAGTGTGAGGGGCCTTGAAAAGGCAACCGCCGAGCTGGTGGCGAAGAGGAAGGAGAAGCTGCTCTTCTTGGTAAGGGTACGAGAGGTGGAGGTCTCGGATGAGGCCTTCGACGGGGAGGGCTGGACGGAGTCCGACCTGGACGGGAAGAAGATCTACCTGAAGCTCTGACTGCGCTTGACTCCGAAGTGAACTTCCTATGACTCCGGGTCTCTAAACCCTGGGCTGACGACTCGGAGGAAGGCCCTCCATGAGCAACGCTCGCGCCGACGGCAGCGGAAGCCTCGCCTCCCTGAAGGTGCCGGGGCTGGGCTCGCTATCGAGGACGCTCCTAGAGGAACAAGGAGTGCGGACCATGGCCGACCTTGCCAGGACGGACCCCTACGACCCCCGCTTTCGCATCCTCGGAGAGCCGTTCTCGTCTTGGGTCCTGTACGCGAGGGCCGTCGTGGCCGACGAGATTGTATCGGCTGTGGACGTGACCCCCAGCGCCATCAGGGTAACGTGCCACAAGACCTACGACAGGCTCGCATCGAGGAATGCCTTGGCGGGGAGGTTGGGTATATACGATCTATATGTGAACGTCGAGTTGCGGGAACTGGAGGGCCTCTACGAAGTCATCTTCAGGCTCAAGCCCGAGCAGATGAAGTTCGGAATGGCCCCTTGGATGGAGTATCGCAACAACGCGCTCCAGCTTAAGAACGCACTAAGGATCAAGGCTGCCAGCGCCCTGAGCGAAGCTCCCATGGCCGCTGCGCTGTGGCCGCTCGACGAATTCCAGGCGGAGCTGGAGGAGAGGGTGAGAGGCCTGGACGGGCTGGCACTCCTGAGCAAGGTCCACCTGAGGGTGCTTTCCAGCGACCGGTTCAACGTCATCGTCCTTTGGGATAGCGATGCCTTCAACAGGAGCCTCACCAGGTGCTTCCTCGACGAGTTTACGCCGGTGTCGGCGCATGTCCTATGCGGAGGGAACTCGCCGTCGGAGATGCAGGAGCAGATTGCGCTGAACGGCAACGATGGCATCGTCGTCGTGGACGACTTCGAGAAGGCCACGCCGGAGGAGAAGCGCATCCTCCTCGATCTCCTAGCAACGAGGAGGACGAGGATCACTTACGACGGGAAGAGGACGGAGGTTAACGTCAAGGCGAGGTTCATGTTCAACCTTTGGGCACCGAACGAGCTCGACACGCCGATGCTGGACCCTGACTTTATGGGGCTCATCGACCTGGCCCTCAGGATGCCGCCGGCTGTAGACAGGAAGGCCTTCGACGAAGCCATCGAACGCGGTCTCCCTTCAGCGCAGGAGGCCAAGGGAGCTCTTCAGGCGGCCATGGGGTCGGAGCTGATGGAGATGAAGCCACCGGCCGAGATGACCGAGAAGCTGAGCAAGTTCAAGGCGCCAAGGTTCCTAGCTGGCTTTGGCTCCAGGGTGGGGAACGCCCTAGAGCAGCTGGCGTTGGGCACGGCAAGGGAGAGGAGGTCCTCCATAGTCGAGGAAGAGGACTACGAGGAGGCCTTCGAGCTGGTGCGCCAGGCCAACGCTTCCCTCACCTTTAGGCAGCGGCGTGGGCAACACAGCGTTTAAAGAGGGGGAAACGGCAATATTTCTTACAATCTTCCTTGACGATACAGTTCTATCTTGAGTTTATCAGAGACGCCCTGCTGGCGGCCAACGAAACGGTCAACGAGACTACCCGGAAGGGGACGGGTGGGAAGCCGCTCGGCAGAGGCTCCTTCGGCGACATCACATATGAGATAGACAGGGCCGTGGAGGAAAGGGTGATGATGCTCGCCGCCTCCAGGCTCCCCCCCACCACCATCATATCTGAAGAAAGGGGCATCATAAGCCATTCTTCAGCGAAGCTGACGCTCCTAATGGATCCTATCGACGGCTCCACGAACGCCAAGCGGGGGGTCTCGGTCTACAGCACCTCCATTGCCTTGGCCGACGGGCCCCTATTCGGCGACATCTTTGCCGCCGGGGTAATTGACCACGTGCGGAGCAGGATCATCTGGGGGAAGAAGGATATCGTCTACGAGGGATGGTCTCTCGCAAAACCCAGCAAGCTGAGGGACCTCAAGGAGACGGTCATGGCCTTTGACTCCAAGATGTACAAGGTCCCGCGGGACAGGATGGCGGGGCTGGCCGCTCTGATGGCCTCCACCAAGTACCCCAGGATGCTCAGCACAGCGGCCCTTGAGACGGCATGCGTGGCATCGGGGAGGCTGGACGCCTTCGTCGCCCCCTACGGCAATCTGAGGAGCTTCGACTGCTTGCCCTCCATCTTCTTAGTGCTCGAGGCAGGAGGCGTGTCCGACATCGACGCGAAGGAGCTGCGCTCTATCCCGCTGGACGGAAGCAGGAGGATCGGATATGTCGTAGCGGGCAACGAGAGGATCCTTGGCTTGATTGAGAAGAAGCTCGGTCACAGGTGAAAGGGGATGCCCTGGGTTTTCACCCATTCGGGGATCTTCGATTCATAGCGGACGAGGAACTCTCGGTCCTCAGGCTCCTTCCTGAGGTCATCGGGAAGCATGTGCGGTATGCTGTCAATCACTGGGTACCATCGGCCACAGTTCTTGCAAGTGAGCAGAGCCTCCTTCAGATCGTAGCTGAAGCAGGTTTCGCAGTCTTTCACGAGGTCGGGCTTGCCGAGCTGGGCGATGAGGCCACCGTTGTAGACGCAGTAGAGCTCGCAACCCACCTTTTCCCTGTGCTTTTCCTCCCCTTTCGCAGCGTCCAAAACCTGAAGCCCGAGGGGGAACGCCTTGCAGATGGGGCAGGCAAGGATGTCCATGAGTCTGTAGTGCATCCGGAACACCAGCCTCGCTGAAAGGTTCCAGGCCCGGCATATAAGAGCCTATCACTAAAACGGCGGTGGGCCGCGGGCATCAAGACCTGTCCTTGGCGGCGTCCCGGCGGCCTGGCTGCTAATAGAGCCCGAACTTCCCTTGTATGAATCCTTCCCAGAGGCTGGGGATGCCCTTCAGGACGTCGGCCACCACAGGCTCTGTGACGCGTTTCACTTTGTCTTCGCTGACGGAGCCGAAGACACGGACGTGCACGCACTGGGGCTCGTTGGTGGGCTTCCCAATCTGGCTCAGCATATAGCAGTATACTTGCTCGACGTCAGGGACCTCCTCGACGATCCTATCGACGACCTGCCTGGCAGCCACCTGATATATCTTCCCGACGTGACTCGTCGGGTTCTTACCTGAGGTAGCTTCAATCGTCATCGGGCGGAAGGGCGTGATCAGTCCGTTAGCCCTGTTACCGCGGCCCACCTGACCGTCGTCACCCTGTTCGGCGCTGAGGCCAGTCACGGTGAGATAGAACACCTCCTTCGCGGGGTCGTCCGCGGTGTTCAGGTCGACCTGCACATCCCGCTTTGTGATCTTGGAGGCGTTCTCCTTGATCCTGCCCTCGACCTCCTTCTTGAGCTCGATGTAATCGCCAGGCCCGTCCACGTCCTTCGATACGATGGCGGCCGCCACGGTGAGCTTGATGGAGTCCCCGCGACGGAGGCCCATCACCTTCACGTCCTCGCCTACGGCCGGATACCTAGCTTTGAAGTTGGGGGAGTTGAGGAGCTGCTCGGTATCGAAGACTATCTTCTCCGTCTCGGACATGGGCGCGAAGGCGACGCCGAAGGACGTGTCATTGCTTCGCTGAATCCGGGAGGCATTGTAGTTGCCCACCAGGTCAGCGCTTCCCTGCCTGATCCGACAGTCGACGATCATCTGGTTGTCGACGTCGAGGTTCCTGAAGGACTCTTTCATCCAAGCCTTTGTCGTCTTTTGGACGAGGGTGCCCAGAGGGACCGGCCTCGTAAATCTGCCACCGACTTCGACCGTCGCCCTGCCCACGAGGAGGAGGTAGATGGGCTCGAGGACTTCGCCGCCCCCGAACCGGGCGATAGACTGACCGCCGACCAGCACGCACTTGTCGAGGTTGTGATGTAGTATGTGCCCGTAGTTCTCGATGTAGTATTTGCTCAGGGCTATGCTCAGCTCTTCGGATGCTCTGTCGCATATCGTATCGGGGTGGCCCTTACCCTTGCGCTCGACGAACTCGGTGGGATGCTCTTCCACCGACTGCGCAACGTCCTTTTCGATAGTCAATATGTTCGACATGACCGCTACCGCTCCCCGGACCTCTTTTTGAGCAGGTCGGATCGCGTAATGATGCCGGTCATCTTCCCGCCGTGATATGTGAGGACGGCGCCCGTGTAGTTCAGCATCTTCGCAACCATGTCCAGGGGGGCGTCTTGGCTGACCGACGGAAAAGGCTGGCCCATGATGTCCTTGACCTGCAGCTTCATCATGTCCTCGATGCCGGAACCCTTGGCGATCCTCTCGACGAGTATCTTCTCAGAGAGCGAGCCGACGACGTCGCCGCCGCCTACTATGGGGAGCTGGCTGATGGCTTTACGGTTCATGATCTTTAGGGCGTCGCCAACCGATGAATCGGGGTCGGCCGTGATGACATCCTTGACCATGACGTCGGAGGCCCGCGTCCAGCTCTTCTGCTGGTGAGTCTCCAGGGCTTCGATTATCTTCTTGGCCCTGTTGTAGGAGGGGTCCACCTTACCCGCCTCGATTTTGGCTATGAGGGACTGGCTCACCCCGGAGAGGGTCGCCAGTTCCGCCTGAGTTAGGCCGAGCAACCTTCGCATCCTTCTCAAGTCGGCTAACTCATACATAGCTCCGAACCCTCCGAAAGCTTCAATATAAGAATTGCTCAATGCAAGAATTATTCGCTTATGCATATTCGGCCCATCGTCTAACCGAGGGAGAGGGAAGCCAGGGAGTACACGCCGGAGCCATAGGCCGATACTGCATGGGGTGTCAAAGATACGTCAGAGAAGTAGGCCTTGAGAATGGCTGAAGAATATGTTCGGCGTCTCCGGTCTGAAGTATAGGAGCTGTACCGTAAGAACGGAGTCCTCACCGATGCGGAGGCCCTGTCTCTCACGGAGAGCAAGGGCTTCAGCAAGTTATTGGTCAACCCTAATAGGCAACTTTCGAGAGCTTGAAGGGGAGAGCTATGAAGGAGCTGACCGGGGAGACAGCCAAGCTGGGCGAAGCCAGCAGCTACGATGAGATCTTCTCCATCGTTAAGGCCCACGTCGAAGGGGTCATGGGTCTCCATCGCGCCGGGCTTACACTGGGCCTCTCCAGCCTTCCCCCAGGTGTGGGGGCCTACCATGTGGCGGGCTCCAACATGATCGTTCTGAACAGGGATCTCCTGGACAGGGTCCGCCGGTCAGAGCCTCCCGAAATAGTGAGCTCGTTTCTTTACATGCTCCTCCTCCACGAATACCTCCATTCGCTGGGGCTCATCGATGAAGCCAGGGTCAGGAAGACGAGCGATGAGGTGGCCACTCAGATGCTGGGAAGCGGCCACCCTGCGTCGGTCCTGATAAGGACGCCTCTTACAGAGCTCTTTCCATATCTGGACTCGCTCCACGAAGCTGAAAGGCCTGAGGGTGGGGTGGAGGTAGTCCGGAACTTCGACAGCAGGAGCTATTCTTTCATCTCGTAGACGCCCGCGTGAGAGGGCCTGTCATTCTTTCTTGCCGACGCTGATTTCGATCGTGGAGATGTTGCGCCTGTCAGGGCCCTCTCCGACGACTTCCGTGTCGATCTTGATGGACCTGACAACGAACTGGCCGCTCCCCAGCCTTCGTATAATGACTTCGGCCACGTCCACGGCCCTGGCAATGGCCTTGCCCCTGGCCCTGAGGACGACGTTGGGATACTGGGTAAGCTGCATCACAGCTGAAAGGGCATATCCCATGATGGGCGCCTTCCCAATGAAGACGTGGTTGGGCGGAACGTTCTGCCTAGGCGGGAGGGCTTCGGCGACGGACGGCTCTTCGGGCCTCTCCTCTTCCCGTTCCGAAGACGGGTGTTCGAGCGGAAGCGCCACCTGAGGTGCCGAAGGTGGCAGGGCAATCGCCTCGGCCTCGGGGGCCGGCGCGATGAGCGGCTGCGGCGGAGCGGTTACATGGGCCTCGCGCTGAATGGGCTCCACAAGATGGAGTTCTTCCTGCCTAGGTCCTCCATGGTATAGCGCTTCAGAAGAGACCACCGGTGCGACCTGCTCTGGAGTCGCCTCCACCGGTGTTGCGGCACCTTGTACGATATTTTCCTCAGCTGGCTCCTTCTTGGGCTTCTTGGCTGGTGCACGCTTGGCTTTCCCTCGAGGCTTCGGAGCTGCTTTCTTGGAAGACTTGGCCGTCTTTGTTGCGCGTCCTGGCAATCTACGACACCGAATGAAACAAACTTCCCCCTCATCAGTATTAATAGTTTTGTTTTCGGGGTTCTGCTCAACTAAGGTTAGTGGCTCTTACTTCATGAGAATGATTTCGCCCGCTCCCCTCCGGCGCCCCCTGTAAAGCTCCCCGACCAGACCGTGGTGGCCCTACTCTGCCTTCCCACGGCGATGGATGGAACCTGCCGGAAGCTGCTCCGTGTCCTCCTGAAGATAGAGCACAGGTACGTTGGCAGAACACTGATTTCTCAAGGTCAACTGACCCTTCTTACTACGGGCAGTTCCATGTTCATCATGCGGTGAAGGGCAGTAATCGGACGGTCGCCCATACGACGACTTCTGATCTCGACCAGGCGGTTTCTCGGGACTCGCTATAGGGACGTCGTCAGAGTCCATAATCTCAATTTCGGGGCGCCCGGCGACTTCTTCAACTACTGCTCGTGCCACCCGGACACGATCGAAGACGTCATCGTCAAGGCGTCGGTGCCTGAGTTCTCTGGCTTTCTGGGCCTGCCCAGGGTAGGCGAGGCCGTCTTCCTCGGCTTGGCGCTCTAACGGGCGCTCCGGCTCCATCGACTCCGATAGACAGGCTCATCGGCGGCTTCAAATCGACCCTGCACGGAGCCGACGCTACCACGATACATCTTTCGTAGGGGATCTTCATTTCACGCTAGCTAAAGCAGGTCGACCAGGGGTATGTTCTGAAACTCCCCCGATGGCAAAGTCCTGCGGATAGAGATGGGTATCGCTTTCGACTCCAGCTCAGCCCTAGCGATGCTTATGGCGTCGGTTAGCTCCGAGGAGACGTCTATGAGGGGCGGAGCTCCAAAGGAAAGCTGCAGCGCCCTAGCCCCCATTATCCTCGCGCGTTCGAACCTCGTCAGATGGTCGGGACCTATCAGGCCGGAGACTAGCTCTGTGGGGACGCGCTTCTTGGAAGGCCCAGGCCTCGCCTGCCCCGCCGTTGCGAGGACGCCCTTGACCACCTTCACCTTGGCGACCTTCTTTACGGGCTCGGCCTTGGGACGCCGAGGTTTCTTGTCCTTGGCAGGGGCCGCGGTCGGAGAGGCTCCTTTCGTGCTAGTGCCTTGCTTAGGCTTGGTCACCGATGGTTTCTTAGCCCCTGGCAAACTAGAACGCTCGCAATCCAAAGCGTGTGCCAATCAGGTAATAAGGTTTTTCGTCGTCTCATGCGTTAGAATTTGAAGAAGAATGGCCTCCGTGGCTTCCCGAATGTCAAACACATATTAGCATGCAAGCAATACATTATGTCTTGGCAAAGTTCACCAGGAGTTGGTTGTAGCACTGCCCCTCGGTCAGCTCGTCGTCATCGACGGCCCGATGTTCTCAGGAAAGACTTCTCGGCTTCTCGAGCTCCTAGAGAGGGAGCTCATAGCCGGCAGGAAGCTGGAGCTCTTCAAGCCCCAGATCGACAACCGCTATAGCGCCTCCGAAGTGGTCACGCACAAGGGGCTCAAGCTCCCGGCCAAGGTCGTCCCCATGACGAAGGCCGGCGTCAGGCTTATGGCGCGGATGAGCTCTCTCGTCGACGTGGTCGGGGTGGACGAAGCCCAGTTCTGGCCTACTATGTTGGAGCTGCCGAAGGAGCTGGAGAGGATGTCCTATGCCGGAAAGCGCGTGTACGTCTCCGTGCTGAACAGGGACCACACTGGTGAGCCCTTCGGCAACGCGATGGAGCTCCTGGCCAGGGCCGACGTAATACACAGCCTCTCTGCCGTTTGCGTCAGGTGCGGCGGCGAAGCCTATTTTACGCAGAGGACTTCCGAGGGCAGAGAGATCTTCGGACCCCAGGTCGTGGTCGGAGGGAAGGAGCTCTACGAGCCCAGATGCAGGAGCTGCTACGTCCGGCCCCCCCGAGCCTAAGGCTTGAGAAGTCTGCTCAGGATGGCGACTTGGGCCGTCCTCTCAGCTGCGATGCTCAGCTGCAGGGCGTCATGAACGCTGGGCCCCAGGGTAACCAGACCGTGCCTTGCGAGGAGCAGTGCGTTGGCTCCGCCCTCCATCTTCTCCGAGACCGCTTCGGCAAGCCTCAAGCTACCGGGTTCCTCCTCGGGGAGGATTTCGATCCCCTTGGGAAAGTAGAAGGAGGCCTCCGTGGTGACCGGCTGAAGCGGCAGCCCGGCAACGCAGAACGACGTTACGTAGGGTGGATGGGTGTGCACTACGGAGTTGACGTCGGGCCTCCTGACGTAGAGGAGCCGGTGCATGTTCACTTCAATGCTGGGCTCACGCCTCCAGCCTGACCCCCCTCCGCCCAGTCGCACCTTGATGAAGTCGCGCATGGTGGCGTCGGAGAGAAACTGGCCGGTGGCCTTGACCAGCATGACCTTGCCCATGCGAGCGCTGATGTTCCCCTCCCTCCCCTCGCAGAGCCCCAGGGCGCCTATGCTTCGTGCCTCTGCGGATAGCTCGAGTCGCAGCCTCCTCTCGGCGGGTGTCAAGAAGCTCTAGCCCTGAGAAGCTCTCGAGGGAGCCTCTCGCTTAAACCATTCGTTCAATAGACGGCGGTCAGCCAGGGCGTATAGCGAGGGTCCTCCCCTGCGACGGCCTTCATGTAGGCTGCCCGGATCTTCGCCGTGATGGGCCCTTCCTTCCTGTCGCTTACGTTCCTGCGGTCGACCGATGTGATGGGCGTGATCTCTGCGGCCGTGCCGGAGAAGAAGACCTCGTCGGCCACATAGAGCTCCGAGCGGGACACGTCCCTTTCGACGGTGGCGATGCCCATGTCCGCGGCAATCTTGATGACGGAAAACCTAGTTATGCCCTCCAGGATGGAAGAAGCAACGGAAGGCGTGACCAGCTTGCCGTCCTCCACGAGGAAGATGTTCTCGCCGGACCCTTCGCTCACTCTGCCTTGGAGGTCCAGCAAGATGCACTCGTCGAAGCCATGCTTCACCGCCTCCATCTTCCCCAGGACGGAGTTCGTGTACTGCCCGCTGATCTTGGCCAGAGGAGAGCCCGTCTGGTCCGAGGTCCGCCTCCAAGTGGAGACCATGGCGGCGACGCCGTCCCCCTTGAAGTACTTCTCGAAGGGGTAAGCCAGGACGGCCATATGAACGGGAAACCCCGTGAAGTTGATCCCCATCCCTCCGAAGCCTATGTAAACGAGGGGTCGAACATAGCACTTCTCGTGAAGGTCGTTCCTCTTCACGGTCTCCACCGTCGCCTTCCTCATCTCCTCTACGCTGTACTTGAGGTCGAAGCCGAAGATCTTGCAGCTGTTGACCAGCCTCTTAAGGTGCTCAGGAAGCCGAAAGACGTACATCTGCCGGCCCGAGGGATAGGCTCGGATGCCCTCGAAGGCGGCGGTTCCGTAATGGAGGGCGTGGGACATCACATGGACGTTCGCGTCCTTCCAAGGGACGAAGGTGCCGTCCATCCAAACGTACTTTCCTTCCACATATGGCATCTAGAATTCGCCGTGTCATCGGTGTGCCGAGAGTTATATAAGTCGTGGCTAAACTCGCTAGGCAGTCGATGGAGGCCATCGCGCAGGTTCCTTAGCCCCTCCGACTGTGACTCTCGCATCGCCAGATGAAGCTCTGCCTCTGGGGGAGGCGCAGACAGGATGACGGACAGACGCACAAGATCCTTTCACAGGCAAAGAAGGGGAGGAGAGGGAGACCTTCCGTGAAAGAGCAAAGGCGCGGAAGAGGCGGCACGGAATTGCGCGCGGCCACGTGGGTCCGGAAGTCTCGAAGAAACGTCGATGGCCCGCCGGGCGATCACCGATTGGAATGGATGAACTTCGTTCAGCCGAATAAAGATGAAGCAACCGGCAGGCTACTTCACTGCGATGGTCGGCGCGGGCTTGACCTCCGGGAGCTTGTAGTAAGGCTCCCTGAGCCAGACGCTCTTGACGAACTGGGCGGCTATCGCCTCGTCTGAGCTGCCGTCTCTCAGGACCTTGAGGAAGTCCACCATGTTGTCGTCCCTCATCAGGCAGGGGCGGAACTTACCGTCATGGGTTATCCTCATCCTGTTGTTGGCTATGCAGAAGCTGACGTTGTGGACGGGCTTCACTAACTCCACCTTGACGCCGTTGGGGAGGGCATACTGCGGCCTGTTCTGGAGCTCCCTGACCCTGACAGAGGAGGCCTTCTCCTTCAGTAAGCTCTCGATCGGGGTTGGGTCGTAATGGAACCGGCGATAGAACTCTACGTCGATCGGGACCAGCTCGATGAGCTGGAGGATGGCTTTGTCCCCGCCCCCGAGGGAGCCCGCGTACTCCACCATGTCCCAAATCTCGTCGGTATTGTAATCCTTCAAGAGCACCATGTTGAGCTTCACCGGCGTCATGCCCACATCTATGGAGGTCTTTATGGCTCGAAGGGTCTCCTGGAAACGAACGTTGGTGGTGATCCATTTGAAACGCTCCTCCTTGAGGCTATGGAGGCTGATATTCAATCTCTTCATGCCGGCTTCCTTCAACTGGCTAGCCACTTGTTCGATGCGCGTCCCGTTGGTGGTCATGGCCAGGTCGTCGGGGTGCATAGCCCCCAGCTTCTGGGTTATCTCGACGATATCGTGACGTGTCATGGGCTCTCCACCTGTGAGCTTGACCTTCCGCACGCCGAACTGCATTAGGATCGAAGTCACCCTAGCGATTTCGGAGGCCGTGAGGAGGTTCTTTGCGTGGCCGACGAATCCTTCGTTGTGACAGAACACGCAATCGAAGTTGCACTCTGGAGTGACGGCGATGCGCAAGGACGTTACTGGGCGGCTATACCTATCGTAGAGGACCATGTCACCTCAACCCAGCCAATATTAGTACGTTCAATTAACCCTTGGCTGCTTTATAAAACCGCCGCCGATTTGCTGAAGTCCAATCGTAAGAACGACTAGCTGGCCTGGAAAGAAGTGAGGTTGTGGGGGGTCGACAGTGATTAGGGCCGCCAATCATGAGACGGCGCTGATAATCACTATTAGA
>Ga0187881_10003243_pt1 | contig 14281 bp, 9 predicted proteins | sample June2016WEW_19_1_2_FD_133017 | JGI IMG/M metagenome (GOLD analysis project Ga0187881, IMG submission 133017) | Peatland microbial communities from SPRUCE experiment site at the Marcell Experimental Forest, Minnesota, USA - June2016WEW_19_100 | ecosystem: Environmental > Terrestrial > Soil >...
CCGAAAGGAGACTTCAAAATGAATAAGCCATACTGGGCCTTGTTGATCGCGCTCATCGTGGCTGGGGCCGTGTTGGTAGCAGGTTGCACCTCGCCTCTAGCAAACAACACGTCACCCACGCCCTCAACGGCTACCTCACAAACGAGCGAACAACATGACGCGTTTCTTACGCAGTATGTATCGTCACTTTATGGAGAGTTTAAGAACAACACAACCGTCCTCTCGTGGGACGTGAAGTGGCGAAACAACACCACGGTCAATGTTGTAGTACGGTACAACCTGACAGCAACCACGAGCGTTACTGACAACCAAACTATAATCCGCTTCCAAACTATTGACGACGCAACGAACTACGTGCAAAGCCTCAATAAGTCGGGGTACGTTCTCACGACGAATGTGACGTCCCTTCAGGCGAGAGCGTACCAGTTGGTCGCTGGCCAGCCTACGGTGCACCAAGAGTACACAAAAATCGCGATTCAAAACCCGACTTACAGTAACATCATACAAATCGATAAAATCGTTACGCTTGAAACGCTGAGCATAAACCGGAGCTAACTATCTTAGAGCGACGAGGACGACTTATGTCATTTCAGCCTCGTCTGCTTAAGTCAGAGCAGGAGCAGTCGCAAGTCCACTTAGCGAAGGCGCCAACTATGTGAAAAAAAGTACGTGGCATTCGGTTCAAAATCTGGACGAAAGACTACGGCAGGTCATGATTCACCGCATATGCGAGCTGCCGTCCCACATGGAGGTTTATCGTGTGGGCTTCTGGGCTTAACTCGCCCCCCCGTCTCTTGATTGCCCTCGGCGCTTCGCAGTGCGCTGCGCCATGCGTATTTTAAAGGCCGTACCAATTACGAGCGCTGTAGCGGTTGCCAGGCCAATGTACCCGAGTTCGTACGTGCTAGCGGTTGCCACGGTGACGGTAAGCAAGATGGCGGCAAAAGGCGCACCCAGCACGAGAGTGACGGCCGCTGCTATCACACTTGTGATAAGCAAGCCGGTAGGCACGCTCGGAAAGAGCAGGCTGATGGCGAGGGCTATCATTGTGGAGGCGAACAACGTCGGGAATATAGGCCCCCCGAGGTACCCGCTCTTGAACGAGAGTCCCAGGAGTAGAACCTTGAGGATCGCCAAGCCGAGCAACATCAGCACTCCGTATGCTACCGGGTTAGCGAGGATCGGGTGAATCTCCGCTTCGCCGGAGAACAGCACTTCGGGAACGAAGTAGCCGACGATGGCAATGATCACCCCCGCTGCCATAACGCGTTCGATGAACCGGTCTTTGAACACACGGTCCATTATCCTGCCGAAGCCCTGAAAGGAAATGCCGATGAAAATCGCCAGCAGAGTGCCTATGATCCCGAGGATGACCGCATCGACCGCGTACGGAATCGTAAGCACATTCACCGGCGAGGTAGCGATACTTGACGCGAATCCCGGGTACCCGATCAGCACAAAGAAGATGTAGCCGATCACCCCGGCGACCAGGTTCCACGCGATCAGCTGCAGGCCCCCCTTCTCACCTCCCTGCAATTCGCTCGAGAACAACGCAGCGAAGAGGGGGTTGCCGATAATGCCGTTGAGGGCGGAGGCGAGGCCGGCCCCAGCGAAGCCTAGCAGTGTTTCCCCCGTCAACTTAAGCTTAGTGCCGATCCACGCGGCGATGTCTACCACGAGAAAGATGAGAGGGCCCTCGGGGCCGACGCTCGCACCTGAAAGCATCGAGAAAAAGGACGTGAGCAACGCGCCAGGAAACGTCGTGAAATCGGGATTGAAGTTCGGGTCTGTCAGGACATCTTCCATGGTGCCGTGGATCACGTTAGGGGCGCGCAGGTACTTCCCCACGAGCCCGACAAGCAGCGAGAAGAACAGGACGAGTACGGGTATCATCCAGCGGTTGGCTACGACGAAGTTGTTCTGCCAGAATGCCGTGTTGAGAAGACCTAACGCTTCTAGCCAAACCAGTGCGAAGAGAGCCGAAATCAAAGCGACAAAAATGATCTGCCGAATCTTGGGAGTCCGTTCGTCAGCTGAAACGCGAACCACTGGTTCGGGCTGGTTTTCCACGGTGTCGCTTTCTTTCACATCAGTCAAAGCCAAATCCCCCGGCCGTCATTCTCAGCTAAGATAAGGCGATGCTCGGTAAAGCCATATGCAAGCTTTCGATGCTGCATTCATAAGGACAGCGTTTTTGCGATCCTAAAGATCACCATTCCGAACACAAAAAGGTGATTCACGACTTTTAAAGCTTTCTCTTTTGTTGAAGGCTTTCGAGGGCGGTTGACGAATAAAAAAGGGATTTTATCCGCCGATGGTGTGCACAAGTCTTCGCACTCGTCAAAAAATTAGCGCCTGTTAGTGCCGTACGACGGACAACGAATGCACCACGACGACTGCGAAGACTTGTGCAGAGTCTTATCGCGCGCTGGAGCTTCGTTTTGGTGCCTGGTGGTGACAAGCGATGCCGCCGGACACAGTGACACCGGTGAGGCCGAGGGCTGCAAAAGGAACAACGCAAGCAATGAGGGCAGCGGGTTCCGGTATACCCGCCTTTCCACGACGCCCGAACACACTTCTCAGCTCTGCCAAACAGGCCCAATCAATCATTTCGGTTCCTATATATAGTCAAAACGCATGTTGTTTGGCTATGCGGACAAGGACTATCGCCGCCATAATAGTCGTCGTCGTCATCGTTATCGCCGTCGCGGGGGCCGCTTTTGTATTGACGCTTCAGGCCCCTCAAGTGCAGGGGGTGTCGGTACGCTCGATCGATAACGTGTCACGCTCGGGCTTTACCCTAACGTTTGTGATAAACCTCTATAACCCGAATGTCGTGGGCGTCAGCATCAAATCGCTTACGTACAACCTTGTATTGACCTCCAGCAACCAGGTCTTGAGTACCGGCTCGGCGACGGGAATCCAAGTCCCGGCGCGCGGGAGCGTCGAGATCCCCATACAGTCTACCATTTACTTCGGGGCTGCACTCAGCACTGTGGTGCAAGCTCTCTTGGCAAAAAGCATGATGATGAATGTAAACGGGGTCGTCACGGTGCATCCCCTCGGAATAGACGTTAGCGTTCCCTTCAGCCAGACGTTCGATGCATACCCGTACATAAGCAGCCAAGTCAGCAAGATCATTTGAATCGGCAGCAGGCACTCTTGCCGGCCGCCGCCTCTCGCAGAGTATCCAATCGAGTGAGAAGCTCTGAATGGCAGCACGTTCAAACGACTTAGCAGGCAGCACCGCGCTTGTCCTAGTGATCTTGAGCCTCACCGGCCTTATGGTTTCATTCAGCGAGTCCATGCTTATCCCGGCGCTGCCCACGCTGCAGGCCGAGTTTCACACCACTGAAGCGGTGGTCGCGTGGGTTCCTGCTATCTACCTGCTCTTAGGAAGCCTGACGACGCCGACATTTGGCAAGCTTGGGGACACGTACGGGAAAAAGAAGCTATTGCTTGTGGCACTGACGCTCTACACGATCGCCGTTATCGGGAACGGGTTCGCGTGGAGCATAGATAGTTTGCTCGCATTTCGCGCCATTCAGGGCGTGGGGTTGGCAATGTTCCCTCTCGCATTCGCGCTCATTCGCGACGAGTTTCAGCCCGAGAAGGTACCCACCGCAACAGGCATCATCAGCGCGATGTTTGCCGTTGGCGCGACGATTGGTTTCATCGGCGGCGGCTATATCACACAGACCTATAGCTGGCAGACAAACTATCACCTCTTGGCTCCCGTCGCCGCTATCGTAACGCTCCTCGTACTCTGGAAGATTCGCGAGTCACCAGTGCGGACTCCGTCGCGCCTCGATATCTGGGGCATCGCGCTCCTCGGGATCGCGATTATCGGGTTCCTGGTGCCCCTGACCGAAGCTAGCGTCTGGGGGTGGACGTCACTCTACACGCTCGGCCTGTTTCCGATCGCTATTATCGCCGTGATCGCCCTCGTGTATGCAGAGCTGCGCGTCCGCGATCCCCTCCTCGACCTTAAACTCAAGGGTGTTCGTCAGGTCCTTGAGACCAACCTCATGATGTTCATCGCAGGCTTTGCGATGTTTATGGTATACCTCTCGATGGTGTACCTCACGCGGACCCCCCCTCCGGTCGGCTTTGGTCTTGACACATTCCAATCGGCGTTGGTCTTTGTTCCCGCAGGACTTGTCATTCTCATCGCTGGTCCGCTGTTCGGAAGGATAGTGAGCCGTCGAGGCGCCAAGAATGCGCTGCTGCTCGCGTCCTTGATCGTGGTGGCGAGTTTCATATTCTTTATTCTGTTCAATGCGACGCTTGCGGAGATCGTGATAGGGACAGTGATTTTGTTCGCTGGTATCGGAGGCGTCTTTGTCGCCGCCATCAACGTCCTCATCATGTACGTTCCACCGAGCAAAACCGGCGCTGAAACGGCCATTAATACGGTATTCCGGTTTATCGGAGGCGCCGTTGGCACCGCCATTGCAGGATCGCTGCTTACCCTGTATGAGGCCCCGATTACGGTCGTCCTTCCAGCTGGGCCGACCGTGGTGCTCGCCCCAACGAATCAGGCGTTTGCGTACATCGCGGTTGTTGCGCTGATTTTGAGTATCGTTGGCGTCGTGACGGCATACGTGTTAAAAAGGGCCCCGGATATCGAGCTACCAGATAATAAAGAGCCGCATGTTCATGCAGGCTAAAGAACAGGACAATGCTCAGCGCAAGGCCCGTTTTGCAAGAATAGCGTCTACCTCGAAAAGGAGCAGGCTGATCAGCTGCTCGATTGCCTCACGAGTGCACAAGACTTGCTACAATAGCGGTCAGCTTCGCGCGGCGTTCTCTGCGTACTCGTTGAGCGGAACTCATTTACGCGAGTGCGAAAAATAGTAATTAGGACAAGCACTTGGCCGTACACCGGCGGGCAACCCGGCGCGCGGCATGGACACGGTATGGATTCGACGAACTCACTGCCTGCCTTTCATATTCTCGCAAAACCGACCGGCGCTATCTGCAACCTGAAATGTTCGTACTGCTTTTTCTTGTCGAAAGAGCAGCTCTACCCGCAGAGCCGCTTTCGGATGACTGACGAGGTGCTGAAATCATATCTGCATCAGTACCTCGCCGCGCAGCGAGTCCCGCACGCCACGATTGCGTGGCAAGGCGGCGAACCGACCCTGATGGGGCTCGATTTCTACCGTCGTTCGATCGCGTGCGAGCAGCAATACGCGCGTTCCGGCACGACCATTGAACGCACCCTCCAAACGAACGGCACGCTTTTAGATGAGGAGTGGTGCACCTTTCTCCGCGAGAATAGGTATCTCGTCGGTCTGAGTCTTGACGGGCCGCGGGAACTGCACGATGCCTATCGCGTAGACAAGGCGGGACACCCGACCTTTGACCGCGTGCTGCACGCTGCACGTCTGTTGCAAGAACATGACGTTGAGTTTAACATTTTGTGCGCAGTTAGTGCGGCCAATGTTACGCACCCTGCCGAGGTGTACCAATTCTTCCGCGACGACGTCGGGGCACAGTTCATTCAGTTCATACCCATCGTCGAGCGGAATAACGAAACGGGCTTCCAAGAAGGAAACACGGTAACGGATCGCTCAGTGACCGGGGAACAATGGGGTCGCTTTCTTATCACTATCTTTGATGAATGGGTCATCCGCGACGTCGGCAGTGTGTTCGTGCAGCATTTTGACGCAGCGTTAGCAGCGTGGGCGGGGACGCCGCCTGCTGTATGCATTTTCTCACCGACCTGCGGCACCACACTCGCGCTCGAACATAACGGCGACCTGTATTCGTGTGATCACTTCGTTGAGCCAAACTACCTGCTGGGTAACATCTTGGACACGCCGCTTATCGAACTGGTATCCTCAGCGGCGCAGCGTCAATTCGGACTGAACAAGCGCGACACGCTCCCCAGGTACTGCCTGGAATGTCCCGTCGGCTTCGCGTGCCACGGGGAATGTCCTAAGAACCGTTTTATGAAGGCACCAACGGGTGAATCCGGGCTGAACTATCTCTGCGCGGGCTATCGGGCGTTCTTTGCGCACATTGATCAACCCATGCGACAGATGACGACGCTCCTGCGGGAGGGGCGTGCGCCGGCCGACGTGATGCCGAAGCACCGCCGGCCGACTACGTTGGAAAAGGCGGGCCGCAACGATGCGTGCCCCTGTGGCAGCGGATTGAAGTACAAGAAATGTCACGGAGCACAATAGCTGGGTTCAAAAAACCAAGCAAAATGCGGCTTTGAAACAGATTACTCCCCACGTCAGTGTGCATCCGAATTCTGCGGCAAAAATCCCCTCTTCGAGTTGATCTTAATTTCTTTCTGTTTTGGGGGGAGTCGACCCGACGGCGCACAAAATTTAGTCCATCTCCGGAGAGCGTCGTCGCCGGGTGTCGTGCCGTCAAATGGGAAGCCAGCAGCTAGTCCTTCATAATCCACCCCATGACCTGTTTCTCGTAATCGATGAATGGCTCACCGGCAACGTCCACCACCACTCTGTCAATGGTCCCCCCCGTGAAAGTGAACGGTGGCGCGTAGTCCGGCGAGACCGGAGACGCACTGTCGCGACCGACGCACAGCCCCTCCCCCACTAGGCTAAAGTAGCCGGGCTGGGTCTTGATCTCGGACTGTCCCACCTGCTCGGTGTCAATATAGAGGGTGAGCGTGCCGAGGGCGCTCTTGGTCTGTGGGTCTTGGCCTGTCCTGCTAAATTCAGCAGTGAAGGCGTGCCGACCAGTGCTGATCTCTATGTTCGAGGTGACTTTTTGAATGTCTTCGCCGAGCCAGTTGTAGACATAGTGGAGCCTCTTGTCCTTGATGAACAGAGTGTGGCCACCCATGAGGTGACCTTGGGCGAAGAGCACACCTGCTGCCTCAGTGGTGTCGACAACAACGCCTGCGGCTATGGTGTACGAACGTCCCCGGACATTGACGGCGACGCTCTCAGAGACGTCTGCGGTGTTGGGATAGTAGATGTAACGGTTTCGTGGCTTAGCTGGTTGTGGGCGCTCTGTCATCATAATTTCGAGCGGCGTGCGATCGTCGAGTGGCAGTGCGTTGTAGACGCCGGCGAAGTAATTCCATAGTCCCTTGAGAAGTTCCAGTTTGTCGGGGTACTGCCCGGCGACATTGTTCATTTGCGCCCGATCCTCTTGGAGGTTATACAACTCCCATACGTCGTGGGCGAAATTGCTCCATCCTGAGATAGGCGGGTGCACAGTGTTCGCCAGCCACCCCTGATTGTAGATGGCGCGCTGGCCGAGCATAGAATAGAACTGAGTCTCCTTTTCGGGTGCGCTTGGATCGTCAGTGGTGGGCTTAAAGCTCTCGCCCTCAATGGGGCTCTGCGTGTATCCGTTGAGTACCGAGGGTGGTTCCAAGCCGAGCAAGTCGTAGATAGTAGGCACGACGTCGATAGCGTGAATGTATTGGTGTCGCACTTCACTTCGTGCCGGAATCCGTTGCGGCCACGCGACGATGCACATGTCGGCAGTCCCCCCCTCATAGCCCGCAAAGCGCTTCCAGTACGGGAAGGGCGTATCGAAGGCCCACGCCCAGCCTGTGCAATAGTGGTTATAGGTCGATGGGCTTCCCAGCTCCTCAATATGCTTTACGTTCTCTTCTATCGTGTCGGGAACATTGTTAAAGAATTTAACTTCATTGACGGAACCGTTCGGACCGCCCTCGCCGCTAGCGCCATTGTCGGAGGCGACGACGATGATCGTGTTGTCAAGCTGACCCGACTCTTCGAGGTAATCGAGCAGGCGACCAATGTGGTGATCGGTATACGACACAAACCCCGCAAACACCTCAGCCATGCGGATAAACATCCTCTTTTCGTCGTCGGACAGCGAATCCCACGGGCGAACCCAATCAAGCAAGGGCCACGGCTTACCGTCCGGACTGGCGGTGTGAGGCTCTCCGTGCGGATTGATTGGCGAGAGGCTCGTGTCCTCTGGCAATATCCCCCGCTTCTTCTGGTTCGCTAGGATCTCCTCGCGAATCGCCTCGTAGCCCATGTCGAACTTGCCCTTATACTTGTCAGCCCACTCTTTGAAGACGTGGTGCGGGGCGTGCGCACAGCCGGGGCAGAAATACATGAAGAACGGCTTTTCTGGCGCGACCACCTTGGCGTCTCGGATGAACTCTATGGCCTTGTCGACGAGATCCTTAGAGAGGTGATATCCACCCTCAGGTGCATACGGCTGGTCGATCGGGTGGTTATCATAGATAAGATCAGGGTACCACTGGTTAGTCTCGCCGCCCAAGAACCCGTAGAAACGTTCAAAGCCACGCCCGAGCGGCCAGCGATGCTTCCACGCGGAGGCATCCTCTTCCTCGGCAGGGGTCAAATGCCATTTACCCACGGCATAGGTATTCCATCCTCGCTCGTTTAGAACTTCAGCGATCGTTCCATTCTCGAACGGTATCCGCCCGCTGCTCCCCGGAAACCCATTCGTCCCTTCAGTAATACAGGCCATGTTATTGCTGGTAGCGTTCCGCCCTGTCATTAGGCACGACCGGGTCGGTGAGCACAGCGCAGTTGTGTGGAAATTTGAATAGCGCAGCCCCATCTCTGCGATGCGACGCATCGTAGGCGTCTCGATGGGCCCGCCAAAGACGTCCATCGCCGAGTATCCAACATCATCCCAGATGATAAAGAGGATGTTCGGTGCGTTCTCCGGTGCAATGGGCTGCACGAACGGCGTCCAGTCAGGAGTCGCATCACGGATATCGATGGCCAATTTACCCTTCCACGGTTCAGGCATCGTCAACCACCTCAGGTGAAAACGCGGCGCTGCTTTCAGCAGTGCAGTTATTTTTAGCTGTATTTGCATTCATTATCTATCCCTCCTGATTAGGGGTAAAACGGCTGCCGTACTGATAGCCAACGGACTTTATAAAAATTGTGTAACAAAATGATTGTTGCTGAGTCCCCAGACCTTAGGAGTTAAGCGCAGCTGCAGGCTTACAATGATGTTAATGTATTACCTGCGGAGGCTCCTCTTCTCCCTATAACGCAGCAGTGGGTCCGGAAGCCCATAAACGCCCGTGACGATAAAAAACAGTCAAGATTGACACTATGCAAAAGCCCGGGTATCACCGGTGTGTGTAATCGACTGCCCCGTGCTCCTTCATTATGCCATATGCTTCTGTTTTGGAGGTAAAGTCCGTTACGCCCATCTCCTTGCGCAGCCAAAACCTACTCACCATGACGTCATTATAGAGACAGTGATAGATTTCGCACGGCTTCCCAGCATGCGCCAGACTGACCTCGCACACGTCGAGAAACGAATAGAACCCACGAAGCAGCGTCACATCTCTGTGCCATCGCGAGCAAAAAGCCCCCACCTGTAGGTGACCACGTGCCCGCGGAGTCATATCTCCTCGCAGTTCCGCTAGTCGGCGGTCTTTCTCGGCGCGGTAGAGCTTCACGGCTTGTCGCGCTCGTTGACCGAGCAGCGTCGTGAGGGCGTCTGATGCCGCTTCTCTCACGTCGTCGTGCGCGCCGGCCAACGCATCGATCAGCGGCTCGACCGCCCGGTTATCCCCCAACGCTCCCAATGCTCGGGCGGCCTCCGTGCGAACGACGCTATCTGCGTCGTCGCGCAGCACCCGGATAAGCGGTTCGACCGCTGTCCGAATGCCGAGTGTCCCGAGGGCGGCGGCAGCCGCGTAGCGAACGTTTGCACTTGCGTTGTCGAGCTCTCGAACGAGCGGTTCAACGGCGGTCCACGTGCCGCGCCATATAAAATTCGCCATGGCGATCTCACTTCCTGTGCTTCGTGCCTTCGATAGGTAGCTTGGTAATGATAATTAGCTCGCCGTACTCAAAGCACTTGCGCAGCGTGACCGCCGCTGATCGCTAAAAGGGCGCCACATGACATTGAAGCCTCGCTAGAATCGATGTGACAAACGCAGCAGTGAGTCCGGAAGCGCATAAGCAAACAAGCAAGGTTGATAGGCAAGAACTTCCACCCCCCATACCTCCTGTCTAGTTTCGCCCTTAACAGCGCGGCATGAGGTTGACCTGTGTCGCCTACGGCAGGTGCTAGGCACGCCAACATCAATACAACAGCAGTCTGCGTGCAGTTCAGTGGCCGGAAGACCTGCAAGACGCGCACACGAACGTGCCGTTTTAAGGATGATTCTCTCCTCATAAGCGGCTTGACGCCTGAGCTTATGAGGACATTAGAAAAGTGCAATCTATCTCTCACTTGCGGTGGTGGTGGACTACAGCAGCTTTTTTCCCGACGTTGTCTTTTTCCCCTGCTTTATCATCTTCTTTCTCTCTGTGGTGGTGGACTACAGCAGCTTTTTTCAGTGCGTCTGGCATTTTTCACCTCCGTTATCAAGCGGTAACCAGCGTGCGGCAGCTGTAAAAGCGCATCGCTGGTCTTTGTTATGTATTCTCAACTACTTATTTTAACGCCGCTGAATGCACGTTCTCCGTTTCGCTGCAGAAGACCTCTGAGTAACTGTGTGAACTGCAGCAGGTGCTAGGGCATACCAACATCACGTCATTGCCGCCCCAGGCGCGCGTGCAGGTGTACTGGAGCGCGCTCTTATTTATCACATAAGATTGCGGATAGAATGATAGGGAGATTCGAACTATGAGAGAAGAACGAGACAAATGCAACGAAGCAATAAGCCTCGCTGAGTTTAACGATTTGAAACTCAAGGTCGCGGAAACTGTAAGGCGTGTCGAAGCCGTAGAAAAACACGTCAGGACGCGCAACCCTAACGAACAGATAACGACTATCAAAGATCTATTAAGGCGCGTAGAATCTATCGAGCAGCACATACGTCAGCACCACCCGAACGATATGAAATAAATGAGCGGCTGCTGGTTAGACACGTTTGTGCTTGAGGCATGCTGCGCGGCCGACACTACGGCAGCGTTTTACCAGCGTAAAGTAGTCGGGGTGCTGCGGATCGGTTTCACACCGGAGTTTTTTATCTCAACTCGCAGTAGGCACATGCCGGCCAGTGGCTCGTATTCTGAAGCGGAACACCTTCACCCATTCTTGCCAAGAGGCGCAGACGAAGGAGATTGCAAATACGGTCGTGAGCTGAAGGATCGTCACAGAAGCGAGCTTGAAATAAGCGCTAAGCTCAGGAGTACCGATCGCGACAAACAGGAAGGCAACCGCCGCCAGCGCCCATACATCCATGGCCCTATTGGCAAAGATCCCTGAGTGATACAGGGGATCTGTCTCCGACCGCGAGACAAAAGCAAGGATCATAAGGCTGAATATCCAAGCGGCAAACGCGAACGTTTGGGCCTGTACAAGAGGAAGGCCTTGCCAGAGCGCGTAGAAGTACGAGATGGTGACCCCGGCGAAGAGGCTGAGCCCCGAAGCCGCGACTCCCTTAAGCATAGCAGAATTCACGAAGCGCTCTTTGAGATCGCGCGGGAGATCAGAGTAAATGCGTCCCTCAGCCGGTTCGGCGACAAAGGCTGCGGATGCTCCCAAGTCCATGAACAGTTCGAGGACGATGATCTGGATCGGTGCAAGGGGGAAGGCGATACCAGCAAGCACCGGCAAGAGAAAGATCAGGATGAGGGCGGCTTTTACGGAGAGGTAAAACTTGACCCCTTTCCGGAGGTTCTCAAAGAACTTGCGCCCCTCAAAAACGCCCCGCCCAATCAGAACGAAGTTGTCATTGGACAGCACGATGTCTGCCGCCTCTTTGGCCGCATCCGTGCCCTTGATGCCCATAGCGATGCCGATGTCGGCGCCCTTCAACGCAAGGGTGTCGTTGATCCCGTCTCCCGTGACAGCAACGATCTCACCGTTGTGCTGAAGCGCTGTCACGAGGCGATACTTGTGTTCGGGCGTCGTCCGCGCGAACACGGCAACCGTTTTCACCGCATCTTGCAGCTCCTCGTCTGACAGGCGATCCAGTTCATCGCCCGTTATCATCCTGCTGCCGTCAATGCCCACGCTTTGGGCAACAAAATGCGCCGTTAGGGGGTGGTCGCCTGTCACCATGATCGTGCGTATTCCAGCGCTCCGTGCGCGTTCGACGGTTTCTTTCACCTCCTTTCGCGGCGGGTCTTCAAGAAATAGCAGCCCCGACAGAGTCATCTCCTTCTCGATTTCTGAGAAAGGCAGATCGCGCGCAGCAGGCGGAAGCGTCCTCTCGGCGACGGCAATGGCCCGCCTTCCCTTGGCAGTTTCGCTTCTGAGCGCTTCTTCGAAAGAGCCGGTTGCGTCTTTTGTGAGGGCGAGAATCTCTTCTGGGGCCCCGCTCACGAATAGCCGCGCGTCGCCGTTCAAAACTCGCACGGTGGAACGCGTTTTTCGTTCGCTGTCAAAGCTTCGTTCACGGATGAGCGAGCCGATCGTTGGCGCCGGCCCCGTCTGCGCCCGCTCAAGGGTGGCGAGATCGGTCGCTGAGGTCGGAAACTCCGGCAGCGCCCCAAGCGCGGCCGCAAGTACGTCGTCCTCGTGCTCGTGAGGGAATACCGACACAACGCGCATCTTATTTTCGGTAATGGTACCGGTTTTATCGGTGAGTATGACGGTCGCGTCCCCCAACACCTCTGCGGCCTTGATCCTCTTTACTAAGAAGCCCTTCCGTGAGAGTTGGTACGCCCCTAAACCGAGCACCATGGTGATGATGATAGGGAGCTCTTCGGGGATGGTAGCAAATGCCAACGCGAGCCCGGTGAGAAACATCTGATAGAGGTTTTGACCGCGCAGGAATCCCAGAAACGGGATGGCTATGCTAAAGGCGAGGGCCACCCCCACTAAGCTCTTTGCCAACGACTTCATTGCAAGCTGCAAGGGCGTCTTTGGCTCCTTGATTTCCTCTGCACGCGCTGAAATGGCGCCGATCTTGCTGGAAGCTCCCGTTGCAAAAACGGTCGCCATGCCTTCGCCTGCAACGGCGAGCGTGCCTGCGTAGACGTCGTCGTCGGCCTTTCGCTCTTGAGGGAAAGATTCACCGGTTAGCGATGATTCGTCGATAGACAGGCTCAACGACTGCGTTACGTGCGCATCGCCCGCCACCCGCGTGCCCAACGAGATGAGGAGCACATCACCTGGGACGACCAATTCGGTCTTAACGTTCGTCGCAACACCGTCGCGTAGGACCCGTGCGGTGGGGGCGGCCAGTTGCGAAAGCGAGGATATGGTCTTTTTGGCGCGGTACTCGTTCCAGACCTCTGCGAAGATGAGGGCAGCGATAATCGCAAAGATGGTGATCGTGTCACCCAATTCACCGCCAAGCGCGTAAAAAAAGCCTACCGCAAAGAGGAGGAGGATCATCGGCTCCGTGATCTCCTCCCTGACGATGCTGATGAAACGTACGGTATGCGGCTTGAAGAGCGTATTATATCCGTACTCAGCAAGGCGCTTTTCAGCTTCCGCCGTGGTCAGTCCGTTGCCTTCGTCTGCTTGCATGCTCGTCTGTAATGTGCACCAAATCGATCGAAACGGCCAGTCTAGCTTGAAGTGATCAGATATAGCAATGCGCCCTTATTTATGTTGCGTCCTGCTTTTCGGAGATGTTTCGCGCCTGGGGCTTTTATTCTCGGGCAGGTGTCGTGCACCTTTTGATGGACTGCAGTTATCCACGTCTCGTCACTCTTCGAGCTAATCGTGCGCGCGCAAAACGTTTCATTCGTCGAACGGTACACGTTTATCGAATAGGGCTGCACAGGTTAATGGAGGTGATTGCTTTGGAACAGCGCCAACTTGCGGGAATCTTCTTGATCGTTTTAATTGTCTTTTTCTTTGTGCTCTGGTGGCTGCTTGCTTACCAATTCCGTGTTCTAGCCTAGTTTCTTTAGCGTTCTTGGTTCTCACGGCTGTATTTTGACAGGTATCAAGTTGAAGTACAGTGCGGCACGGAGCTAACCGCCTAAGGGTGCAGCATGCAGCCGCCGGGCATCATCTCCTTATGCCGCGACTGCCCTGCGTGGTGTCGCCCCTCGCTTTCGCGGCCCCCTTATTTGAATTGCGCGGTCAGTCGACTTACGATACCGAATGTGCTTCTCGCGGCGATCGTTGCTTCACAATTGTCTTGGTTTTTGGTGCCAGCAGAGCGGCGTACGCCTTTTTGATGTCGTCACCGAAAAGATCTGCCATATCGCGACTGAAGTTCTGTCGGACGACGACGCGCATAATAGGAATTGCGTCGGCATTTGGTGGCAGCGTGTAGGCGGGGACAATCCAACCTCGTTCCCGCAGCTTGGCGGATAGATCATACACGGAGAAATCGACGGGTTCTTTGAGCTGGAACGTGACGACGGGAAGGATTTCAGCTCCGTTGAGGATATCGAAA
>Ga0187881_10003245_pt1 | contig 14264 bp, 12 predicted proteins | sample June2016WEW_19_1_2_FD_133017 | JGI IMG/M metagenome (GOLD analysis project Ga0187881, IMG submission 133017) | Peatland microbial communities from SPRUCE experiment site at the Marcell Experimental Forest, Minnesota, USA - June2016WEW_19_100 | ecosystem: Environmental > Terrestrial > Soil >...
ACCAGGCCATCAATACGATTACCCTGGTGGTAGACAACACCAACATCCCGCGGAACATCCGCAAGGTCACAAAGGAAGTCGTCGACGGCCTCAAGGACAAGAGGATGTCAATAGGGGTGAGGGCCGCCAACGCCATGAGCGTCCTGGAGGAAGTCTCTCAGGATCCCAATGTCCCGTCCTTCGCCAGAGTTACCCTGTGGAACGCCGTTTCTGTCCTAGAGGGAATTCGCGAGTAGCCCCGGTCACTTGGCCGCGGTCCCGTCGTCCTTGGAAAGATAGGTGTACAGCCCCAGCTTCAGAGTCTTCAGAGGGAGTAGAGCGCACTTTACTCTGACGGGTCCCAGGTCCGGGTTGCCCATGGCCTCCAAGAGCTGCTCCTTGTCGAACTTTCTCAGGTCGTCCACCGACATGCCCTGGATGAGCTCAGTGATTATGGAGGCGGCCGACATGCTGATAGCGCAGCCCCTTCCGATGAACTTGACGTCGGCCACCTTGCCATCGCCGATCTTGACGGCCATCTCGATGTGGTCGCCGCAGAGCGGGTTGCTGTCTTCTGCTGAGAAGTCGGCGCCCTCCAGCTTCCCGAAGTTTCTTGGGTTCTTGTAATGGTCCATTATGATTTCCTTGTAGATGTCATCGCTCAGCCGCCAAACACCTTCCCTGCCATGCGCACGCCTTCCGCCAAGGCGTCGACCTCACTCTCCTTGTTATAAATGTAGAAGCTCGCCCTGACGGAGCTGGGGATTCGGAACCATTCATGAAGCGGCTGCGCGCAGTGGTAGCCTGACCTGACGGCGATGCCCATCTCATCCAGGACGGCCGCGACGTCATGTGGATGGATATCTCTATAATTGAACGGGATGACGCCGCCCCGGCGCTCGGGGCTTGAGGGGCCGTAGACGGTAATCCCATCAACCTTCGGCAGTACGTCCAGAGCATATGCAGTCAGACGTCGCTCATGGGCCCGGACTGCGTCCATCCCTATGGACGACAGGTAATCCACCGCCGCCCCGAAGGCGATGACGTCGGCGATGTTCGAAGTGCCTGCCTCGAACTTCCAGGGGAGCTCGTTCCACTTTGCTCCGGAAAGGTGGACTTCGCTGATCATGTCTCCCCCGGTTAAGAAGGGCGGGGTCTCTTCGAGAACCTTGCGGCTCCCGTAGAGCACACCCACGCCCGTCGGTCCCAGCATCTTGTGAGCAGAAAACGCGTAGAAGTCGCAGCCGATGTCGGAGACGTTCACGGGCATGTGCGGCACGGCCTGCGCTCCGTCGACCACCACGGTGGCGCCCTCCTCCTTTGCCAGCCTAGTCATCTCCTTGACCGGGTTCAGCGACCCCAGGACGTTGGAGACGTGCGTAAAGGCGGCGACCTTCGCACCGACAACCTTGGCCTTGAAGTCCTCCATGTCGAGGTTCCCTTCGCTGTCCACGCCCACGAATTCGACTTTGGCCTTCCTCTCCTCTGCCACCTGCTGCCAGGGAACTATGTTGCTGTGGTGCTCAAGGAGGGTAATGACGATCCTGTCGCCCCTTGAAACGTACTTCCTCCCCCAGCTCTGCGCCACCAGGTTGATGGACTCTGTAGTGTTTCGGGTGAAGACGATCTCCTGGCTTGTGGATGCCGAAACGAACTTCCTGACCTTCTCGCGGGCCCTCTCATACTCGGCGGTGGCCTTCTCGGCGATGAAGTAGATCCCCCGGTGGATGTTCGAATTGTAGCCTGAATAGAACTCCTCAAGCGACTTGATGACGGATAAGGGCTTCTGGGAAGTGGCGGCGTTGTCAAGGTACACTAACGGCTTTCCCTTGACCGTCCGGGAGAAGATAGGGAAATCCGCCCTGATCGCATCGACATCGAGCAACTGTGTCTCCATCTTGTCTTCGTTCCCTTGGTGGGATTGATGACTCCTCTTCGCATTATTAAAATGCTGTGCATCTTAGTTCCAACAGAGTGGCAAGTTTCACAACCGAGTCCGAACTCACCGCATCCTAACCCTTCAGGGCCTTGACTATCTCCGCCTCGAAGGCCTCTCTGGCCGCTTGATCAGGTATGTTCACGGCCAGCGGGTTGAGGTAGCCACCCGCCACCTCCATCAGCGACTCCTCCCTTGTAAGCCCCCGGCTCATGAGGTAGAAGAGCTGATCCTCGTCCGGCTGAGACACGGAAGCCGCGTGCTTCGCCTTGAGCTCGTTCGTTTCGATCTCCAGGCCGGGGATGGCGTTGGCGAAAGAACTTCTGGTGAGCAGGAGCGCATGCTGGCTCAGGTGGCTGTCGGCGTTAACGGCGGGATGCCTGATCGTCATCAAGCCCTTCAACAACATCCTCGACTGTGATCCCACTAGCCCCCTCTGCAGCACGAAGCCCTTCGTCGACCTGCCCTGATGCTCCACGTACGCCATATAGTCATAGCGCGATGAATCCTTCGGGAAGCCTCCCCAGTAGAGGTTGGCCTCCCCTCCTTCTCCCTGCAGGACGACCTTTGTGCGGGCTCGGACGTAGGAGGATGCCGCGTACCAGGTCACGTAGGTGAGCCTGGCGCCGTTCTCCAGGACAAAGCGCGTGTTATGGAGGACCCTCTCCCTCTTCCCAGTGCAGAGGGTAACAAAAGTGAGGACAGCATTGGGCTTCAGTCGCACGTCGACGACATCGCTAAGCAGCGTAGGTTCGCCATCCGAGTCCGACGCGTCGGCGATCCTGTCGAAGAAGATCGAGCTCGACGCCTCCCCCAACTCCATCTCCGTGCGGCGGTAGGTGGCTGACCTCCCAGGCGGCAAAACCGTCAGCCTCACGATGGGGTTGGCTACAGACTCGCCGGGGGCCACGGATATCCTGTTGAGGGAGTCTCTGAAGGCCGCGTTCAGATAGAACATCTTGTCCTCATCTTCAGGCAGCGGCGCCGCCAAGAGAGGGAGACCTTCCGTGCGTGCGTCGACGGAGCTCACCCCTTTGGGAGGCGAGCCCATCATCCACTTTGCCCCTAGGGTCGCGAACGAATACGCGACGCCGCTAGGGAGGGAGCCGCCCTCGTGGTAGGCGAATTCATTCGGGTCCTCGGGAAGCTTCTCGAAGTTCTTTACGAACAGGATGTTCCTTTCATAGGGGAGCGATTCGAAGAGAGCGCAGCCCTTCTTTCGTGCCTCGGCGACCTCCTCGGGTTCCCTTAGCTCGCTGGAAAGTTGACCGACGCGGTTGAGGAGGGTCTCTGACATAGGATTCTCATTTCCTGTCGCTCCTATATGAGAATTGTCAGACAAATGGTTCGTATCCAGCTTACGGGACGGCGCCTAGCCGACCGAGTTCGTCATCTCGAGGCTGATGAGCCTGTTGAGCTCAATGGCGTACACCATGGGCAGCTCCTTCGTGAACGGCTCCATGAAGCCCATGACGACGGCGTTGAGGGCTTCGTTTTCCGTAAGACCCCTGCTCATGAGGTAGAAGAGCTGGTCCTCCCCAATCTTCCCCACGGTCGCCTCATGAGTAAGCACCGTATCGCTCTCGCTCACCATGTTGTAGGGGTAGGTGTCGGACATCGATTTCTCGTCCAGGATCAGGGCGTCGCACCTGACGCTGCTCTTCACGCCCGTGGCTCCCTTGGCCACCAAGAGCTGGCCACGATATGTGGTCCTTCCGCCGTCCTTGGACACGGACTTGGATGTAATCCTCGAGCTCGTGTCGGGTGCAAGGTGAAGAATCTTCGAGCCAGCGTCGATATGCTGTCCGCTCCCGGCCATGGCGACCGACAGGACTTCCGCCCTCGCCCCTCTTCCTAGGAGATATATGGAGGGATACTTCATCGTCACCTTGCTGCCTAGGTTGCCGTCGATCCACTCGACCCTGGCGTCCTCGTAAGCGAAGGCGCGTTTGGTGACGAGGTTGTAAACGTCCTTCGACCAGTTCTGGATGGTGGTGTACCTGATATGAGCCCCCTTCTTGGCGATGAGCTCCACGACAGCAGCGTGAAGCGAATCGGACGTGTAGACTGGCGCAGTGCAACCTTCGATGTAATGGATGTCACTGTACGGCTCCGCGATGATGAGGGTCCTCTCGAACTGGCCCATGTTGGCCGCGTTTATCCTGAAATAAGCATGAAGCGGCTGCTCGACCTTGACGCCCTCTGGGACGTAGATGAAAGAGCCTCCGCTCCACACGGCGCTGTTGAGCGCAGCGAAGGTGTTGTCGTTAACCGGCACCACCGTCCCGAAGTACTTCTTCACAATTTCTGGATACTCTTTAAGGGCCGTGTCCATGTCAGAGAAGACGACGCCTTGCTTCTCGAGGTCCTTTCGCATGTTGTGGTAGACCACCTCGGACTCATATTGCGCCCCCACCCCCGCCAAGAACTTCCTTTCCGCCTCGGGCACGCCCAGCCTTTCGAAGGTGTTCTTGATAGCCACCGGGAGGGCCTCCCAGCTATCGACGTTCTTGTCGGTCGGCTTGATATAGTACCTGATGTTGTCGAAGTCGATCTTGGACAGGTCCGCGCCCCAGAGAGGGATGGGCTTCTTCTTGAACGTCTCATACGCCTTGACGCGTAACGCCGTCATCCATTCGGGCTCGTTCTTGTACTTCGAAATCCTAATGACCTTTTCCTTGTCAAGACCCCGGTCCGTGGTGAAGACTGAAGTCTCGGGGTCCTTGAAGTCGTACTTGCTGTAGTCGACGTTCACGGTATCCTTTACGGACAAATCGTACACCTGCCCTTGAGACGACTCAGCATAGATAACTGTTGTGCCTGTTTTCATCGGGCCCTAGGGGGGCGCCTCGGGCTTTTCAGAAAGCCATCCGTAGCCCTTCTCTTCGAGCTTCCTTGCCAGCTCCGGCCCGCCTTCTGCCACTATCCGGCCGTCAGCCATCACGTGCACGAACTCGGGTTCCACGAACTGGAGTATACGGATGTAGTGAGTAATGAGGAGAAGGCCCAGTTGGGGTCCCATGAGACGGTTCAGCGTCTCGGCGACGATCTTGACGGCATCGATGTCGAGGCCAGAATCTATCTCGTCGAGGACGGCGATTTTGGGCTCCATCATCGCCATCTGAAGGATTTCCGACCGCTTCTTCTCCCCTCCCGACAGGCCCTCGTTGAGATAGCGGGCGGTGAAGGCGTTGTCGACCTTAAGGAGGTCCAGCTTCTGCTGGAGGAGCTTCCTGAAGGGGATTATGGGTGCGAGGGTCTTGACGTCCTCCTTTCCTCCCTGCTTGATGGCGCTGTAGGAGCTGCGGAGGAAGTTGAACAGGGTGACCCCCGACACCTCGACCGGGTACTGCAGCGCTAGGAAGATGCCATGCCTCGCCCTCTCGGCGGGGGTCATGGGGAGGAGTGACACGCCGTCCAAACGTATGTCCCCGGCCACGATCTTGTATTTGGGATGCCCCATGAGGGCGTAAGAGAGTGAGCTCTTCCCCGAGCCATTGGGGCCCATCAGGGCATGTATCTCCCCCTGCCTGATCGTCATGGAGACTTCATACACAGCCCTCTTGTTGGCCACCTGCACTCCCACTTTATCGATTTCAAGAACGCTGGGCATCAATAGCCACCGTGAGTCGTAAACAATTCGGCCATGCGCGCTCTTAAAAGATTTCCGGAAGAACGTGAAAAAAGTTGAATCATTCACCCACACTATTATAATGCGGCTACCATGGCCTGAAGAGAGGAGTCTTGACAGATAGGCTGGCGCTCTATATGCAGGACAAGCACTCCATACGCGAGGAGATGTCCTTCGGTCGCTACGCCGAGAAGCACGGCTTCGAAGCCGTCTGGTTCGCAGAGTCTAGGCTCGTAAGAGATGCCATCGTGCCCATGGCCGCCGTGGCCGCCGTCACCAACAGGATAAAGGTGGCCAGCGGAGTCGTAAACAACTGGACCCGGAACGTGGGGATCATGGCCTCCACGTGCTCGACTCTCTACGACCTGGCCCCCCGGAGGGTGATATTGGGGGTGGGAGCCTGGTGGGACCCTCTGGCTTCCAAGGTGGGCATCCACCGTGACCGGCCCCTCGTCGCCATGAAGGAATACGTCACCGTCCTCAGGGAGCTTTTCAAGCTGAAGAACGTCTCTTTCCAGGGTGATTTCGTCAAGGTGCAGGACATACAGCTCGACATCGTCTACGGCGACAAGAGCGTCAGGGAGATTCCGATCTACATAGGCGCCACGGGAATGAAGATGATGGAGCTCGCTGGCATGATCGCCGACGGCGTGGTCCTGAACTACCTCGTTTCGCCGAAGTACAACAACGAGGCCATGAAGCATCTCAAGGCGGGAGCTCGGAAGGCCCATCGCAAGATTGGGGATATCGACAGGCCGCAGCTGGTCGTGTGCTCGATGGACAAGGATGCCGACAGAGCACTGGACAACTCCAGGAGTCTCGTCACGATGTATGTCGGGCAGCAGCCTCACATCGCCAAGGCCAACGGAATCAAGGAGGAACTCGTCAAGGAGATTACCGACGCCCTGGGCGGATGGCCTGCCAAGCCGGGAGGGCTGGAGAAGGCCAAGCACCTGGTGGACGACAAGATGGTCGACCTGCTCACGGCTTCCGGGACACCGGAGGACTGCCGCCAAAAGGTGAAGCAGTACATGGAAAGTGGCGCCACTTGTCCCATATTGTACCCCCTCGGCGACGATGTGCAGCTAATGATCCGTGAGATGGCGAAGGGCCATTTCTGATCGCGCCAGACCTTGGCGACATCGCAGGCAAATCCCCTAGGGCCCAGCTGGACGACCTCTCATCGACACAGCAGGTACCCAGCCTGGCGTAAGGCTTAACCATAGGCCGCCATCAATAGCGAATCAGGGCAGACTTGAGCGCGAAAGAGATTGCATGGGACCTGACCGGGATGTTCCCCAGCGCGACGCACCCCTCCGTCCAGGCCGCCATCGAAGACGCGTCGAAGACGGGGAGGAGCTTTGCTGAGAAGTACAGGAACAGGATCGGCGGCCTCCTCCCCTCGGACTTGGCAGGATGCCTCGCCGAGTTCGAGTCGATGGGGGCGAAGCTCTACGACCTGGACCTTTTTGCCTCGCTAACCTTCCAGGCAAACATGACCCTCCCCGAGACCCAGGCGCTCCACGACAGGGTGAGCAAGCTCGTGGCCAACATCAACAAGGAGCTCGCATTCTTCGAAATCGAACTGGTTACGAGGGTTTCCAGAGAGCCAGGGATAGTGCGCGAGCAGGCCCTCAGGAACTACTCTCATTCGTTAGAGCGGCTAGGAAGGAGGGCGCCCCACCTGCTTGGCGAAGCAGAGGAGAAGCTAGTCATCGGCAAGGACCAGTTCGGAGTTAAGGCCTGGGAGGAGCTGCAAAACAGATGGCTCAACACCCGCGAATTCGAGGTGATAGTCGAGGGGTCAAAAAAAACCCTGACCTATGGAGAAGCGAACGGCCTCCTCCATCACTATGATAGGGGCACGAGGGAGTCGGCGAACAGGTCTATCTACGGCACACTGGGTAAGTCGGGCGAGATATTCACATTCTCGCTGAGGAACATCTGCAACGACTGGGTGAGTATGTGCGAGACGCGGCGGTATGACTCCCCGATGCATCCCAGCCTCCTCGCCAACGATATCGAGCAGAAGACAATCGATGGAATGCTGAAGGCCGTGGAGGCGCACGTGGGACTCTATCGCAGCTACCTCAGGCTGAAGGCAAGGCTCATGGGGCAGCCCAAGCTGGGCTGCCACGACATCGTTGCTCCCTTACCTCGGGCCCCCGACCTGACGTATGATTACGAGATGGCTAGGGTGATGGTGACGAGGGCCTACACGAGGTTCGACCAGGACTATGCCTTCGCGGTCAGGGAGATGTTCGTACGGAGGCACATCGACGCCCCGCCCAGGTACGGAAAGTTGAACGGAGCCTTCTGCGCGCCGTGGCGGAACGGGAGATCCGCCTTCGTGCTATTGAGCTTCAACGGCCACCTCGACGACGTCTATACCCTAGCCCACGAGCTGGGTCACGCAACTCACGACTATTACTATGAAATGAACCAGACACCCATGAACATGGAGGTGACGTCCGTGGTGGCCGAAACGGCCTCCATCTTCGGGGAGCTCCTGCTGACGGACTTCCTGCTGAGCGAGGCAAGGTCAGACGCGGAGAAGATGGCTGTGCTCTGCCACGTACTGGACGGCGCAGGGCAGGTGATCTTCCAGGTCACCGCCAGGGCTAGGTTTGAGGAGAGCCTCTATGACGCGATAAAACGCGGAGAATACCTCGACTTCGCCGGCATCTGCAAACGCTGGACCGCCACCAGGGATGCCATATTCGGCGACGAGGTCGCATGGTTCGATGAGCTAGCAGCGGAGTGGACCATGAAGCCCCACTACTATTTCGCAAACTACAGGTTCTACAACTACCCCTACGTGTACGCCCAACTCTTCGTATACGCCGTCTACGAGAAGTACCTCCAGGAAGGGAAGGCCTTCGTCGACAAGTTCAAGAAGGCCCTGTCGGCGGGCAGCAGCGTCTCCCCCCTCGAGATAGGTGGGATCGTCGGGCTGGATGTCAACGCCGCCGACTTCTGGGATATGGGCTTCAGACGATTCGAACACTTCTTGAGCGAGCTAGAGAAGGTCGTGAAGGAGTAGGGCCGGTCTGTCTTTGCCCTAGCGTCACTGGTGATATGGAAGGGCGGCAGCTCCCGCAGTTTTCCCGAGCCAACCACGGCTCCGGCGAGGTCCGCGAATCCCCCACGTGGGCCCAGCAGCGGCACTACCCCGACTTAGAGCTGCTCCCTCCCGGGCCTGACTCGTTTCGCCGGTTCAAGGGCGGAACCCTTCCTTCGAAGGGCCCTTCCCCCTTCGTAACGACCCGCTGGGGCGCGGGTTCAGCTTCCGGTGCCTGCAGGAAACAGGGGCCGAACAGGGTTCGCCTACGGGTTACTGGCTCCTGCGTGTAGCCGGTTTCAGGTACGGGGGACGGCTGGCCCCCCAACCCTACCTACCGCCCAGACCTAGCAGGTCGTGAGGGTAATTAAACAGTGGCAGATCTGACAGCGTCGAGCAGAGAGCAGACAGAGCAGGGGTCGCTGGTGCTGGGGAAGCCGCACTTGCTGCAGTTCGCTAAATGAGGCTCCTCCACAATTGCCTTCTCCGAAAGCTCCAGTGCCGATTTCAGGAGGGTGTATTTCATGCCGGCATGCTTCTCCTCCATCTCATTCAGGCAGGCCCTCACGCTGGACCGGATCCCTTCGTCCCTGTAGGGACAGGGGATGGTCTGCAGGGGGATGCCGTTTCCGAAGGCGTAAAGCGCGATCTCCTTTTCATAGATCTCCAAGAAGGGATGGACCCGGCGGACCCTGAAACCGTTTTCAGAGTCGCGAGATGCGTTCAGCCAGGCGATCCGCTTCAGGTCGCCGTTCAAGAGGTTGATTATAAAGGTCTGCACCATATCGTCCAGGTTGTGGCCTGTCGCTAGGACGGTGACGCCGGCCTTCGTCGCCGCGACGTCGATGGCCCTCCTGCGAAGGGTCCCGCAGATGGCGCAGGAAGATAGCTTGGTGCGCCTATCTTTCAGCGCTTCGTCTAGGGTGAAGCCGAAGAGCTCCTTGTACGAATAGAGGAGGTGAGGGACGCCCAGCTGTTCGGCGACCTCCTTGACATATGAAAGTGACTCTGCCCTGTAACCTTCGATCCCTTCGTCGATGGTGAGCGCCACCAACCGGCTGCCGTGGCCGGCGACGATCCGGGACAGCACCCTGAACAGGCTGAGGCTGTCCTTCCCCCCGGAGACGGCCACACCGATGAAGTCCGCGTGGCGGAACATGCCATACTTGGCGATGGTCTTCTTCGCCTTGTCCTCGATGGAATCCGCGAAGCAGGACTTGCAGAGGGACTCTCCAGAATATGCCCTGCGGTAGAAGACGCCTTTTCCGCAAGTGTCGCATGTCGAAGACATTGGGCTATCAGAATGGCCTGAATCCTACTCTAAAAAGACTAGCGATAAGGTTGCCCGCAAAGAGGACAAGGATGAAGACGTTGATAGCGTACCTAAGATACTTTGCGGCGTTGACCGGGAGGTATCGCTCCAGGTAGGAGTTCATGTATCCCTCTCCGTCGAAGGGGACCATCGGCAGCATGTTGAAGGCTCCGACGACGGCCGAGAAATAGCCTAGCCACAGGAGGAAGGAGAAGATCCACACGGGCATGGTGGGCACGCTGAGGTAGGGCGGGTAGTACGTGTCGCCGTAGATACCCAGGGCTCCTCTAGAACTATTGTTGGGGTTCGCTATGGTGGTGACTTCCACGGTCTTCGTGACCCCCTTCGACAGCACCCCCACCGTGATGGTCTGGTTGATGGGGAGCGTGAAGGCGGTAAGCTGGTCCAGGTCATGGACGGTGGTTCCGTTCACGGAGGTGATGGCGTCGCCCACGCTCACTCCTGTGAACTGCAGCCCAGTAGTCGAATAGAAGCCGGTGATGACGATGCCGGAGGCCGGACCGTAGAAGGCGGATCTGAATGGCGAAGGTAGCCAGTAGGCGAACGCGGGCTGGAAGATCAAGAGTGCCACTACGAGGGCAGCGAGGATTATGTTAGACCAGCTTCCCGCGGCCAAGACCCTCCTCCTCTTCTCCGGCGCCGCAGCCTTGAACTCCTTCTCGTCAGGCTCGACGAAGCCGGCTATGAGCACCGCGAAAAGGGCTATCCCCCCGCTTTTCAGGGAGATACCTTCGTAGCGGGCGACGATCGCGTGAGAGAACTCATGAACGACGAGGATGATGGGTACGGCGGCGAAGAAGTAGATTAGGAGCTGCGAGGTCTGTATCGTAACGAATGGGATGACCAAGGTCACGGCCTGGAACTGAGAGGGAGCGAAGCTCAGTGTCAGGATATTGTTCAGGAAGAACCATATCGAATACGCTGCCAGGAAGACCCCTGCCACGACGCCGAGGCTCGCGAAGATGTTCACCGCCCTCCTGTGCGTCGCGAGCCGATCGAAGAAGGTATTGACGTTCCCCACCCTGAACATGAGGTAAAAGGGCTGGACGTCAAGCCCCCTCTTCTTGAGGAACGGAATGCGACCAACCAGCAACAGGACTCCCCAAAAGATTAGGAACCCTATCAGAAGCTCGACGTAGTAATTCAAGGGTCGTTCCTTTCACTGGGCTACACTATCGCTTCTATAAAGGCATCGTGAGCAGCATGGCTCGTAGGTGCTCATACCGATGGAAAGGCGTGAGGGTCGATGAGCGGAGTTCCGTTAAAGGATTCGGGTCTTCAGGGCCTAACGGTCCTGCGCAAGAACACGGTCAACGGCGTCGCCAACTTCCTGAACGCCATCTTGGCCCAAATCACACAGCTCATCCTGCAGACATCGATAACTCTGGCCGCGGTGCTCGTCCTCACCGTTTCATCCTGTGCTTCCCTCATTTGAACAGGAGGCTCGGCACGGACTTCCTCATCCTCTCCATTCTCCTCGCGATAGTGAACCAGATCTTTAGGTGAAGGAAGATATCGCGTACCTCAGCAGGGCGGCTGCGCCCCCCAGGCCGTCCACCTGACCACCTAGGAGGGTGGAGGAGTCCAGGAGGATGACCTCACCCGCCTTGGCCTCGACATCGTTGGCAAGGGCCACGATGGAGTCCTCTCCTTCCAGCCTGAACACCGCGTCGGAGATTAAGAGCGATTCGACGGCCCCCTGCGAGGCGGCCGCGCTGCAGGCGGCGAAGCCCATGGCCAGCCTACCGTCGCTCTTGGCCAGAAAGATCTTCGCGTCGTCAACGAGCTTCTGCACGTGACTGAACTCAGTGTCGGCGAGCAGCCCCCTGAAGGCGCTGTTGGCCAGAAGGAGGCGCACCCCATCCTCCCCCGCGAGGTCATAGCCTTCGAGGATCGAGGCCTTGGTCTGAAAGCCCGCGCTGGCGATGTAATTGTTAAATTGGTTCTTGAGGTTCCCCGGTCCCACGAATACCATTCGAGCGTCGGGCGACGCCTGTAAGACGGTCTTCACGAGGTCAGCGATGTTGCGGAAGTAGACCCGAGAGAGCTTATCGTGGTCCTGGGAATAGGCCTTCCCTGAGATGCCTGAGTCGATCACCCCGTAGAGCTTGAGGGTTACGCCCGTCAGCAGGCCGACACCAGCCTCCCTGGAGTCCAGGGCCACGATGATGACGCTCTCCACCTTGCCTCTCTTTGAGAGCATCCCCATCATCCAGCTTGGGTAGCCGTCACGCCACAAGGTGATTTCAGAAGCCGGCTCTATTTCCAACGAATGGTAGGAGCCGTGGGGGATGAGCTCGTTGTCCGACTCCACGATCTTGCCCTTGATCCTCAGCCTTCCTAGGTCGTAGTCGTACTTCACGGACTCGACGTTCTCCTTCACCTTCACGCTCACTCGTCGACCCTTGTCGGGCCTCTGGAACTCTCCTTCGAGCTTCACCTCCCGTGTGGTCCAGGACTGGATTTGGTCGCCTCTGGAGATGATCCTGCGCAGGGTCCATATGTCCTGCGAATTAAGGGGTTTGAGGAACAGCGCCTTCCTACCGTCGGCCCACCGGAAGAGCAATGTCCAACAGCTTATGCGAGCCCCACTGACGTGAAGGTTTCTATGGTCATCCCGTCAGGCTTCTTGATGGCGTCAGACACCTTGTAACCGATGATGATCGACACGCCAGCCTTGACGGATACGTCCACCAGCCTCTGGGTGACTATCCCATCGAACACGATGTCCTTTGCTCCCTTGAAGCCTTCTAGCGATGTCGCCAGTTCGCTCACGGGCAGGTGACCCAGCATGTTCAGCTCATCGTCGAGGATGAAGGCTTCCAGGCTGTCCTTGAGGTCCGGAAAGATCTCCTTCAGCTTGGCGCCCAGCTTCTCTGGCAGCTTGACCGTGGGCTTCGGAGCGACGGGCCTCGGAGCCGGAGCGGGCTGCTCTTCCTTTCTCTCTTCTCGTCGCTCCTCCCTCCTTTCCTCCTTCCTTGCCTGTAATATCTCCAGCAGCTCGACCGGAGTCAGATCTTCAACCTCTTTGCCCGGCGGCGCCCGGTAAACTCGGGAGACCTTCGCCACCTGCTGCAGCTCCTTCTGGATCAGGTCCCCTCCGCGATCCCCGTCCAGGAACGCTATGAGGTTACGCTCTTTGGCCAGCTTGATGACCGAATCAGGGATCTTAGCCCCTTCGACGGCCAGGGTGTTGTCGATGCCTGCTCTCAGAAGGTTGAGGACGTCGGCCCTCCCCTCCACCAGTATGACGGTCGGAGCGTTGAACATGCCGGGCCCGGCGGGCAGTCCTTCCGGTCCGTATGAAGCAATCCTGCCGGGCTTGGCAGCCTCAGTGACCTCCCTGATCAGTTCCTCCCCTTCGCTGGTGGACTTGGCCGACCACACCTTAAGGATCTCCTTGGCCCTGTCGCCGATAATCTTCCTCTTGGAAGCCCTCACGTCTTCAATCTCAGCTAGCTGGAACCTCGCGGTGCAGGGTCCGACCTTATCCACGCTCTCGACCGCGGCCGCCAGCAGGGCGGCGGTGGTGATGTCCGTGGAGGACGGAATCAGGACCTCTCCAAAGGTGTTGTCGTTCCTGGAATTCAGGCTGATTTCGATCCGCCCGATCTTCCAGTTCTTCTGCAGCTCGTTGAGGTTTAGCTCGGGTCCGAAAAGGCCCTCAGTCTGGCCAAAAATAGCACCAATGACGTCGGCCTTCTCTACCACTCCTTCGATGTTGAACTTCAGCCTTACCATATACTTGATAATGCTCGATTCCGGCAATTTCCCATGTCATCTCATTCTGTATCGGTTTAACGTGTTAAGCGTTAAGCGTTAACAGCTAGAGCTTCCCAGAGCGTGATAATAAACCTTTTTCAGCGATTGGCTAGATCCGGCGTCTCGAACTCCCCCTTCTTCGGTATCCGATTAACAGCCTTGAGTCGCTTCGCGCAATGGCTCTCCATGTCGAGCCTTCTCGTCGAAGCGCGATTCTCCCGCAGTCCCTTAGACGGCCATCCGATTCTTGTAGGGTGAAAGATGAACGCAACCGCGAGGCCATCCGAACGTGCGACCGAACCTGTGTGCCCCACCTCCGGAAACGATACTTTAATATAGCGGGAGAGAAAGCCGTTACACCACGAGTGCATAAGGCATGAGTTACGGAAACCGCAGTGGAGGATACGGGGGCGGAAGAAGCTACGGTAGCTTCGGCGGCCCGAGAAGCTTCGCACCCAAGCCAGTGAAGGCTGGCGAGGAATACGACGTAGAAATCACGGAGATCTCTAGGCGCGGCGACGGCATCGCCAAGATACAGGGATTCATCATCTTTGTAACTGGC
>Ga0187881_10003268_pt1 | contig 14185 bp, 12 predicted proteins | sample June2016WEW_19_1_2_FD_133017 | JGI IMG/M metagenome (GOLD analysis project Ga0187881, IMG submission 133017) | Peatland microbial communities from SPRUCE experiment site at the Marcell Experimental Forest, Minnesota, USA - June2016WEW_19_100 | ecosystem: Environmental > Terrestrial > Soil >...
ATCGGCAGGCGCGTCCGCGTACCCCAGCGATGGCAGATTAAAAGTCGACTCAATAAACTTCAAAATGCTTCCAAAGTCATGGGTGACGTGGGAGATGTAACCCAGCTTGGCGTAGGGCGAGATCACAACCATCGGCACGCGGAACCCATACACGTAGCCAGAGCCCCAACTGCTCCCGTCGTTGACCATCGTCGGTGCGACGTGGTCGTACCATCCTCCCCAGTCATCCCACGTGATCAAGATGGCGGTGTTCGACCAATACTGGCTGTTGCCGATGGCGTTGACCACCGATGTTACCCACGATGGTCCGCAGCCTTTGTTGCTGGAGGCATGGTCGGAATCCGCGCCATCGGGGATGACCCAACTCACCTGCGCCAACTGATTGTTGGCAATGTCACTCAGAATCTGGGCGTTGCTCTGCGTTTGGTTGAGGACAACCTTCGGCGACGTGCCGGTCCAGTCTGATCCCACGCATTGCGTGGCATTCGGTGGCGTCGCATTCGGCCCACACATGTGCTGAATTGCGTTGGGGCCGGTCCAAATCGACCCCGCCGAGGGCGCGTAGTAACGCCAGGTAACGTTCGCGGCATCCAGCAGGTCGGTGAGCGTGGGATGCTCGAAGCAAGGGTACATCGTGCTGGATTCACTGCCCGAGGGATCAATCATCGCGACGGTTAACGTAGGGGGAGCGATGCAGCCCGCAACGCCGCCTCCCCCAGGGTTCTCGGCCGCAAAAAGATTGCTGGTTGCCGTAGGAGCGGAAGTCGCAGAAATGATGAATTGGTGAGCGGGGAAGCTTGGTCCCTGGTTGGTCTGGAACGTGCGGTCGGCAAACGTGTACTGCTCGGCCATTTGGAAGTAGGGCTGCACGTCAGCCGGATTGACATACATGAATTGCGGGTTCGCGGGCGGGCAACCGGTGGCTCCCTTCTGGCACGAATACGCAATCTTGTCGGCGCCATCCATCGCACACACCCCCGTGGATTCGTTTAGATCGCACATCTGCACGAATGCGGTATGGGCATGGCTCAGATCGTAGTAATCCGGGTTGATACCGTTCGTGCCCAGGTCAATCTGGCTTAGCGGGATCGTTTGGCCTTTCGAGTTCACTCCATAGTTCTGGATATCCGCGCCCTTCTTGATCAGCACCGGATCCTGAAACAGGTTGTCCGGCGTGCGGTTCTCCTGAAAAATGATCACCACATGCTGAATCTTGGAGGCTGGCGGCGGGACCGAGATTGTAACCGTATTGCCTCCGCCGCAACCATTAAGACTCAGCAGAAATCCGGCAACACAAAACAGCAGGGACAAGACTACGAACAATGCTGCGCGTCTCATGGTGGGATGTCCTCCCGCAGCCGCCGGTCTGATTGACTCAGGCATGAACCCCGTGGCGGAACTTTCCACTCGGTCACAGCGGAATTGTTTGAAAGCATCTGCAGCATGATCCCTCACGCTACCGTCAGCCTTTGAGGATCTCCGCCCTCTTTAGAACTTCCGCCGCAAATCCCGCATCCCTCACCGATGCCAGATTAATCTCCACATTCGCCAACGCCCCGGCAATCGCTGCCCGCGCCAGAGCTTGTGCGGTCGTCAAGTCTGACTTCATATTCGGATTCGTAATCCCCTCCAAACCCGCCGCAAGCCGCGCCACTTCCTGCGCCTTCTCCGCTACGCCCAGCGGAACACTCGTCGCTTGTTTCAAACCAGCCTCAATCAGCACCTCGCCTTCTTGCCCGCTCAACGTCTTGGCCAGCTTGTAAGCCTTCATCACCGAATTGTAGGAGTCCGCGTCCGCATCAATCGCCGCTTTCAACTCTTCCCGCAGCGGACCCAACTTCCCGATCGCCGTGCTCAACTGCGCTTCATATTGCAAATACGCTTTCTTGCCGCGCGACATCGACGCCACCATGACAGCCAGTCCCGCCGCCATCGCACCCGCTGCTGCCGCGGCACTCCCGCCGCCCGGCGTCGCCGTCGGCGCAGCCAACTGCTCCACAAACGGCTCGACCCCCGCCCGCAACCCTCCCGCCGCCATTTTTCCACTCATTACTGCTGCCAACCGGTTCTCTAAAATCAGCGACGAATCAAAGTTCTCCACCTGCAGAAACCACTCCGCCGCCTGCTCCAGAGCTTTCTTCGGAATCAATCCCACAATCTCGCTGGATACCGGCGCCACGCCGTACCGCGCCGCTTCGCGCTTCACCATTTCAAATACGCGATGTACGGGCGTCTGCTCAAAATCTGTCAGATTCATCGAGACCTGCGCTAGCCCCCGCACCAGAAATCCCGCGCCCTTCACAAACCGCATCCCGCCGTTCGAAAACCGTACCGTCTTCGCAATCTTCTTGGCGATCTCAACGTCCGGAGTGTTCAAGAATACGTTGTAAGCAATCAGAAACTTTCGTGCACCCACCACCGTCGCGCCCGCCGTCGGATGCACCCTTGCCTCGCCAAAGTCCGGCCGCCGCGCCACATTCGTGGCAATCTCGGCCCGTATCCCTTCAAACTGTCCACGTCGGATGTTCTCCAGATTCTGCCGCTCCGGCGTCGTCGCTGCCGCCTCATACAAATAAACCGGAATCTGAAACCGCTTCCATATCTCTTCCCCCACATGCCGTGCCATGGCCACGCAATCCCCAATCGTCACGCCATCAATCGGAATGAACGGCACCACATCGGCCGCACCCATCCGCGGATGCGCCCCCTTATGCACATTCAGATCAATCAACTCCGCGGCCTTGCCCACTCCGCGAATCGCCGCCTCCTGAATCGCCTCTCGCTCGCCCACCAGCGTAATCACACATCGATTGTGGTCCGCATCCATTTCGCGGTCCAGCAGGTAGACGCCCTCCAGTTTCATGGCGGCGACAATGGCGTCAACCTTTCCCTTGTCGCGCCCCTCGGAAAAATTCGGCACACATTCAACTAGCGTCGACATAAGTGAAAAGAATAGCTGGCCCAACTGACCGAGGCAAGGCAGCCTACGCCCCCCGCGTTCACTTTCGCTTCCAGAACTTTCCTACTCCTAACCGCAACTGCACCGTATTCAGCCCCGGGTTATACGTCCCCAGCCCAGCACTCGAAAGATGCAGATACCGCACATCCACGGTCCAGTTATATTTCTCGCCAAGAATATGCGTCCCCAACGCCGCGCTGGGTGTGAAGTTCACCGTATTCGTGTAAGTAGGAACGTTGTGATCGCTGAACATCACTCCGCCACTCAATTCCAGATATGGCGACAAGCGTCCGCGCTGCACGAAATTCCACTTCAGCACCAGCGGATTGAACCCAACTCCATACGCCGTATTCGCCGGCTGAAAAATCAGATATACGGGAACTGCATCGACCGCATACTCAAATCGCCCCTCAAAAAATCCCGGCCCGTGCGCACCCGTAATCACCCACCCGTAGCGCAGCCCCGCATCAAAAGCCTCCGTATGCGAAGTCCCGCCTGGCACCGAGTGTCCGCCCCCGGCCCACACCTGCACTTCGTTCCCACCTTCTTCCGGCCCAGCCTGCGCCCAGCCCAGCCCCGTTGCCGCGATCAAGAAAGAGACCAAAAAAAAGAGAAGAAACCGGTTCATGCGCCCCATGCCATCGAGGTTGCCCCACTCCCGCTGATTTTGCAAGCGAGGTCCATGCGAGCCCTGGAGCAATCACGCCCTCAGTTCTCAGTCTGTTTCCGCTGTGATCTCCGTCACAGCCGCCTCCCACTCTCCGCTCTATCATCAATTTGAATTCGATAGTCATCGTTCATCGGAGGCTCCGATGTCCCGAGAAATGTTCCGACAGATGTCCAAACCGGTATCCAGACTTGCATTAGTTTTGTTCGTTGCACTTGTTCTGCTGGCCGCTCTTGCCGCACAACAGACGCAATCCGCGCAGCAGGCAACGCCACCGTCTTACTCCGCTATCCCCGTAGAAGCCGCCAAGCAGGCCAATCCCGTCAAGTCCTCGCCCGAATCTCTCGCCCGCGCCAAGAAGTGGTGGACCCTCGATTGCGCCATGTGCCACGGCAACGACGGCAACGGCAAAGGCAGTCTTGCCGCCGATATGAAGCTAAAGCTCGCCGACTTCACCGATCCCACCAGTCTCAAAGAGCACACCGACGGCGAAATCTTTTACATCATCAAGAACGGCCATCAGGATATGCCGCCCGAAGGCGACCGCATCAAGCCCCAAGAAAATTGGGATCTAGTCAACTACGTCCGCTCCCTGGCAAAGAAGCCCGACTCGGCGCAGAAGCCATAACCTCACTGATTCGCACTCGCGTAGGCAGCGCTCGTTCGGGGCGGGCACTCTTGTCCGCCTGCCTTTGATGTTGATTTTGTTGTGATTCGTATCAGGGCATCACTTCAGCGATGCCGGTAGCATCCTGAAATTGGTCCGGGTTCAGCTGCTGATCCAGCGCCGCAGATCCCTCTTCATGCAACAAAAAAGCGCGGCCTCTGTAGCCACGCCTCACCAATAATGATCCACTAAACTCTTTCAGCCGCCTCGCTACGCCACCCGATTCCGCCGCCCGCCCTTTTCCCACCACACCGCGGGATCCTCTGGCCGGTTCAGCATCTGCGACAATTCTTTCTTGATCTCAGCCAACCGATTGGCGCGCATCTCCACCGCCGACTGGTCGATCTGCGTGTCTGCCCCCTTGCCCGTAAACCGGGCGTTCATGTTCCGTAAATCCGTGATTTCCTGACGAAGACTGGAGAGGTGTTCCAATATGTATGGCATAGCCTAATCTTACCCCAGATTCCCCCACCCGCCGCATTTTTTCGTGGGCTCATGTCGGTCGGACAGTCCTGTCCGCCGCATTTGACCTTGTTGTTGAAGTCAGCACACGCTGAGAGGTGATGCCAGTCACCGCGCTGACCCCGCCCTCTAACCGTAGAATCTCGGTGAAGCTCCGAAACGCGAAAGGAGAATTCCTCATGGCAAGCACAACCGCAGCCCCCACCGCGAAACCGTCCGCAACACCCCAGCAACTCATGACCGCTCGCGAGGAGGACCACGCATTTCTCTTCACCGCTCTCTTGAATGCGGCGTTCCGAGCCGAAGAGCTCGGCGTAACCCCGGACCAATTCTTAGAGATATGCCGCGCCGCAGCCGCGCCCCATTGCAAGCTGGTCGATTCCCAACAGGTCGTTATAGAGCCATCGCCGCGTCTGAAAGAGCTAGGCGTAACCCCTGAACGATTCCTGAAAATGTGCGAGTTGATCGTGGGCGTGATGCGTCAGCTGTTGATGGAAAATCTCGGCTAGCTTTCCCTGCGAGTCGCCCCGCGATGTGCTTGAGGGGGGCGGATACTCCTGTCCGTCTTCTGTGACGTTGCTTTTGTAGATTCAGTCGGCCTTCTTAACCACCGCTTGACAACTCCCCAATCACATCCGTACAATTAGCACTCAGTAGGCGAGACTGCTAACAGATCGCCGAATCCCAAATAAATCATAGGTTTACGTAGCATCAACCTTACTACCCAACTTTTGAAAGGAGTTGCAACCATGGCGAAATTCAGCCCACTACATGACTGCATCCTGGTACGTCGCGTGGAGGAAGCTTCCACCACTCGCGGCGGCATCATCATCCCCGACAGCGCAAAAGACAAACCGCAAGAGGGCATCGTCGTTTCCACCGGCAAAGGCCGCACTAACGATGAAGGCAAAACCTTCCCTCTCGCCGTTCATGAGGACGACCGCATCCTGTTCGGCAAGTACTCCGGCACCGAGATCAAGATTGATGGCGAAGACTTCATCATCATGAAAGAAGACGAAGTCCTCGGCATCCTCAGCGGCGCCGCCAACCCGGCCAAGAAAGAACTCGCCGGCGCAAAGCGATAACCATCGCACTCAGCGGCGTAGCTTGCTACGTCTAGTTTTTGGCGGGTCGAAGGTTCCCTTTGTGATCCTCCGTGCCCTCTGTAGTTAAAGATTTCATCTATCTGAAGGAGAAAAGAATCATGGCAAAGCAAATCGTACATGGAGAAGAGTCCCGCCAGGCGATCCTGCGCGGCGTCAATCTTCTAGCCGACGCTGTAAAAGTCACCCTCGGCCCCAAGGGCCGCAACGTTGTTATCGAAAAGAAATTCGGTTCGCCCACCATCACCAAGGACGGCGTTACCGTTGCAAAAGAAATCGAACTGAAGGACGGCCTTGAGAACATGGGCGCCCAGATGGTTCGCGAAGTCGCCAGCAAGACTTCCGACGTAGCCGGCGACGGCACCACCACTGCTACCGTTCTCGCACAAGCAATTTATCGCGAAGGCGTGAAGACCGTGGCTGCTGGCGCCAATCCAATGGCGATGAAGCGCGGTATCGAAAAAGCGGTCGCACTCGTCTGCGGCGCTTTCGACAAGAAGACCGGCGAGCGCGCCAAAGGCGAACTCGATAAGTTCTCCAAGCCCGTCTCCGGCGAAATGATTGCTCAGGTCGGCACGATCAGCGCGAACAACGATGAGACCATTGGCCACATCATTGCCGAAGCGATGAAAAAGGTTGGCAAGGATGGCGTCATCACGGTGGAAGAGTCGAAGACGCTGGAGACGCAGTTGGAAGTGGTCGAAGGAATGCAGTTTGACCGCGGCTATCTGTCTCCTTACTTTGTCACCGATCCCGAGCGGATGGAAGTTGCGATCGAGAATGCTTACATCTTGATCAACGAGAAGAAGATCAGCTCGATGAAAGATCTGCTTCCGTTGCTCGAGCAGATTGCGAAGAGCGGCAAGCCGTTGCTGATCATCGCGGAAGATGTTGAAGGCGAAGCGCTCGCTACTCTCGTCGTGAACAAGCTGCGCGGAACGCTGCAAGTGGCGGCCGTTAAGGCTCCGGGCTTCGGCGATCGTCGCAAGGCGATGCTGCAGGATATCGCGATTCTCACCGGTGGCAAGGCTATCACGGAAGATCTGGGCATTAAGCTGGAGAACGTACAGATTGCCGATCTCGGTCAGGCCAAGAAGATCACCATCGACAAGGACAACACGACCCTGGTCGAAGGCAAGGGCAAGCATGGTGACATCGAAGGCCGCGTGAAGGAAATTCGCAGCCAGATCGACAAGACGACCAGCGACTACGACCGCGAGAAGTTGCAGGAGCGGTTGGCGAAGCTGGTGGGTGGCGTTGCCGTGATCAAAGTCGGCGCCGCAACCGAAACCGAAATGAAGGAAAAGAAAGCCCGCGTGGAAGATGCCATGCATGCAACCCGCGCAGCCGTGGAAGAAGGAATTGTCCCCGGCGGCGGAGTGGCATTGGCTCGCTGCGTGGCGGCTCTCGACAAGCTGAAGCTCGACGGTGATGAACAGATCGGTGTCAACATCGTGAAGCGCGCGCTGCAAGAGCCAATGCGCCAGATCGTCGAAAACGCCGGCGAAGAGGGTGCGGTCGTGCTCGGCAAGGTGCTTGAATCCAAGGACATCAACTACGGATTCAACGCCCTGAGCAATGAGTATGAGGACCTGGTCAAGGCAGGCGTGCTCGATCCGACCAAGGTCGTGCGCACTGCGCTGACCAACGCCGGCTCGATCGCGTCGTTGATGCTTACCACCGAAGCGCTGGTGGCGGAGATTCCGGAAAAGAAGGAAGCTCCGATGGGCGGCGGCGGACACGGCGGCGGCATGGAAGGTATGTACTAACAGGCAGCTGTCAGCTATCAGCCGTCAGTAAAATCGAAGGCCCCGCTCGCAAGAGCGGGGCTTTTCTTGTCCCGTACACGCAGCTACGGCGCAAACTATATTGATGCAAGTGTTTGGGCGGCGGCTGTGATGGCACTGGCGAGTCCTGAAGAGTGGGACACGCCGCCTTGGGCGAGGTCTTTGCTGCCGCCGCCGCGTCCGCCGAGGGGAGTTATGGTTTGTTTGAGGAGCATAGACATGTCGTAGGGCTGGCCAGAGGATTGGGCGAAGACCAGCGCAGGTTGCGGCGATTCGGTGGCGAGCAGGGCGATGGCTGCGGGAGATTGGCGAGTAAGTTTCTGGGCGAGGAGTTTGATGTAGGCGAGCTCGCGATCGGAAAAGGTGCGGACGATTATTTTGCGGCCGTTGGTCTCTGGAGTCTCGGCGAGCAAGGTCGCGGCTTGCGCGGCGGCCAGGTCTTCCTGCGATTGCTCGCGTTGCTTGCGGAGAGACTTGATCTCGTCGAGCGACTTGCGGACTTGCTGGGGGACGTCGTAGATGTGAGAGGAAAAGAGCGCGGCAGTTTCGGTAAGAGTAGAAAAATCGCGACGAGCAGTGATGACGGCGCGCTGTCCGGCAACGAACTCGACCCGATATCCCTGGCGGACTTTTTCGAACTTGCGCAGCAGCACGCCGGCGATCTGGCCGGTGTGGGCGACGTGGGTGCCACCGCAGGCGGAGAGATCGAAGCCGCGGATGTCGATGAGGCGGAGTTGGTCCCACTCGGCGGGTGGAAGTTTGCGCAGCCCGAGGCCTGCGGCTTCGTCGCGAGTCACGAAGCGGATGTCAACGGGCCGATTTTCGAAGACGATGTCGTTGGCCAAGCGTTCGGCGGATTCGATTTGATCTTGGGTGAGCGAGGGCGTGTCGAGATCGATGGAGCAGTAGTCGTCGGCCATGTGGAAGGAAACGGTTGGCATGTTGAACAGGCGGACAAACGCGGCTGACACTACATGCTGGGCAGAGTGTTGCTGCATGTGATCGCGGCGGCGGGTGGCGTCAATCTCGCCGTGGACGGGGCTTCCGGGCTGGACATCTTTTACCGGAGCTTCGAGATAGTGGATCACTTGACCGTCTTCGGTGTCGGCGACTTCGGTGACGCGAAGTTTCGTGTCGGAGTTTCCAGAGGTGATCCAGCCGGTATCGTGGATCTGGCCGCCGCTCGTCGGATAGAAAGCCGTACGGTCCAGAATGAGCGCGGGCCGCGGTGTTTCGATCACGGAGCGGACTTCAGCGTCGAAGTCATAAAGAAAGGAATCGTGATAGTAGAGGCGCTGGGTCATGCTCGCTTCAGGATAGGGATGGAAGACGAGGTTATCAAGTCGTTCCGTCGGCGATATCTGCGTCCTTGGTATCGAGTCCTCGATGTTATCTTGGGTGGTTACGGTTGAAGTAAAGATCAAATTATGGACGTTCTTCAGAAGCTGTTTGAGCAGCGCTTTCACACTCCGGCGACACAGATACAGCCGTTGCAGGGAGAGCTGGGCGGGTCGGGAAGGATGATTATTCGACTGGCTAACGACCAAGTCAGCGCGATTGGCATTCTGTATGGCGTGAGAGAAGAGAACGTCGCTTTCCTCACATTCTCCCGGCTCTTTCGCAAGCACGGGTTGCCCGTGCCGGAAATATATGCGGAAGACTTGGATCAAGGCGCTTATCTCGAAGAAGACTTTGGGGATACCACGCTGTTTGAGTTTCTCTCAAAGAATCGCGAGGGCGAGAAAATTGCGCCGGCCGCAGTGGAAGCGTATCGCAAGGTGGTGGCCGTGTTGCCGCGCTTTCAGATTGAAGCCGGACGCGATTTGGATTACAGCGTGTGCTATCCGCGAGGAAGTTTTGACCGGCAATCCATCGCGTGGGATCTCAACTATTTCAAGTACTACTTTCTCAGACTGGCGGGAATTGCATTCAACGAGCAAGAACTGGAAGATGACTTCGACACGTTGACGAATTTTCTGTTGAGCGCCACCCACGATTATTTTATGTACCGGGATTTCCAGTCGCGCAACATCATGTTGTGTAACGACCAGCCATTTTTTCTGGATTATCAAGGTGGGCGCAAAGGGGCTCTGCAATATGACGTCGCTTCCCTTCTGTACGATGCCAAGGCCGATCTGCCGCCGGAGTTGCGCCAGACATTGCTCGACCTCTATATCGGGAAGCTCGGAGATTTCGTGAAGATCGAGCGCGAAGAATTTCTGCATTACTTCTATGCGTATGTTTATGTCCGCATTCTGCAGGCATTGGGGGCTTATGGCTTTCGCGGTTTTTTCGAGCGTAAGGCGCATTTTCTGCAGAGTGTGCCGTATGCGCTAAGAAACGTGCGCTGGCTGCTGCACAACGTGAAGCTGCCGATCGCGCTGCCGACACTGATGGAAGCATTCAACAGCATGCTGGCTTCGGAGAAACTGCAGGGACTGGCCTCCGAGGCGGACAATCTGACCGTTCGGATTATGAGTTTCTCCTTTCATCGCGGGATGCCGAAGGATGAGGGTGGGCATGGCGGAGGATTTGTTTTCGATGGGCGGAGCTTGCCGAATCCCGGGCGGGAAGAGCGATTCAAGGCGCTGACGGGTAAAGATGCGCCGGTAATCGAGTATCTGAATCAGCAGGATAGCGTGCATCAATTTCTCGCGAGCGTGATGTCGCTGGTGGATGCCAGCGTGAATGAATATCAGCGAAGAGGATTCAAGAGTCTCATGGTGTCTTTCGGCTGCACCGGCGGGCAGCATCGCTCCGTTTTTCTGGCAGAGCAAGTGGCGAAGCGGTTGCGCGGACGAAATGGAGTGGAGGCGGTGGTGCGGCATCGCGAATTGGAGAATCCGGCGCAATGAAGGCGATGATTCTGGCGGCAGGGCTGGGCACGCGCTTGCGGCCGCTCACGAATGATCGTCCGAAGGCGCTGGTGGAAGTGGGTGGGCGATCTCTGTTGGAGATCGCTCTCTCTCGGCTGCGCAGCTTCGGAGTTCAACAAGTCATCATCAATGTGCATCATTTTGCCGACATGATCGTCGACTATCTGAAAGTGAACAATAACTTCGGCATGTACATCGAAGTCTCGCGCGAGGAAGTGTTGCTCGATACCGGTGGTGGGTTGAAAAAGGCCGCCTGGTTTCTAAAAGATTCCGGTGGGCATTCCGGAAAAGAAGTGCCGTTCATTCTGCACAACGTCGATGTGATCAGTACGATCGATCTCGGACGCATGATGCGACTTCACTTTGAAATTCAGGCTCTTGCCACATTGGCCGTGCAAGACCGCGAGACTTCCCGCTATCTTCTGTTCGACGAGCAGTGTCAGCTTTGTGGCCGGCGCGCGGGCCGCAATCAAGCGCCTGAACTCGTTCGACCTTCCCAGCAGATGCAGGCGTGGGCGTTTTCCGGCATTCACATTATTTCGCCTCGTCTTTTCTCGATGATGAGGGAAGATGGGGCGTTCTCGATTATCCCAACTTATCTGCGGCTAGCTGCGCAGGGAGAAAAGATTCTCGCCTTTCGTGCGGATGAATATTATTGGCGGGATTTGGGGCGGTCGGAGAATGTGGCGCAGGCCGAGCAGGATTTGAAGAACAAAGTATTTTCTTAGAGAAGGAATCGGCCGAGCTTCACTTCAACCCTTCGACGACGTAGAGATCGGAGAGAGTCCGGATGTAGCCGTAGACGTAAGCCCTGGCATCCGGCGTGATCGTGATTCCCCGGATGGTGTCGATTCCGGCTGCGTCCGCCGGCACCAGTTCTTTCCATAGCTTTCTTTTTCCGGTGGACAACTCGATCTCAAACAGTCGGGCTGGAATCTCTCCAAAACGGAAAACATAAAGGGATCGGCTGTCTGCGGACCAACCCGTCGGCGCTTCATCTGGTTCTGCGCCGGAGACGGGCACGGGTTCTCCACCGGCAATAGGATAAAGGTAGATTTTGTGATCCGGTCCGACGCTGGCAGCGAAGTCGCCTTTGGGAGAGATCACCACCGCGGGGTTCACACCTTCCGGGCTGATGGGACGCGGCTTGCCTTCCTCGGGAGACTCCACATACAGACGAAATCCGTGTCCGGTCTCGTTGCCCGAAAACACCAGCTGTTTCCCGTCGGGCAGCCACCGTCCCCACAGGTGGTTGATGGAATCGTGGGTGAGGGGTTTCGCTTCACCGACTCCGGTCGGTAACTGAACCAGCGGTGACGGAGTAATATTGGGTCGGGCGAGTGCCCATTTTCCGTCCGGAGACAATGCCATCCCAATTCCTTCACTAAGACGAATGGCCGGCGAACCATCCATTTTGCGCAGGTAGACAGCATACTTCGGTCCGCCACCCTCCCCGGTTTCGGCAAAAAGCACGGTGCGGCCGTCGGCTGACAAATCGCCGGGGGAGGACCAGTCGAGCCAGGACAAGTCGCGTTCTTTGGCCTCGCCCGGAGCCAGACCGATCATTCCGGCGCGGTCGTTGCCACGGGTCAGGAGCACATTCCCGTCACGGTCGACATCGAGCAACGTCAATTCTCCCGGAACGCGAGCGAGCAATCTGACTGTGCCCGAACGGTTCACCGCATAAAGAGAGCGATCGCCACCGGTTCGTGTGGCAGTAAACCAAATCTCGTCGCCGCCCGGCGACCATGCGATTCCCTGAATACTGTCCCAGCCGGTGGAAAGAGTTGTCTTTTTTTTGGCCAGATCAACTATAGCAACGGCTCCACCGTCGTCGCCTAGCTGGGGGTGGTCAATAAAAGCGATCGTGTCCGCCTTCGGGGAAATGCGAAGATGTCCAATCCACCCATCCGCCTCATAGAGCAGCTGGCCCGGAGGAAACTCCAAGCGGTGCCGGCCCTGCTCCTGCCGCACAATCGCCAGAGTGCTTCCATCGGGAGCCCAATCGGCCCATTCCACATTGTCCATGACCTCTCGAGGCGCACCGCCGACCAGAGGCACGCGCGCGAGGGTGCCGGAATAAAGGAACTGGGCAACGGGGTGGCTGCGCAGCGAAAGCGCCATTTCGCCCGACGCCGAGACCGCAAGGACGTCGGCTCCGGCCGGCTCCAGTTCATGCGACTCTGGGCTTTCCGGCCGCGTGGTGAACAGTTGCAGAGATTTCCCTTCCCACGCCGCGCTGTAGATGATGGTCTTGCCGTCAGGAGCAAACCGAGCGGCGTGAACCATGCCTCGACGGAATGTGAGCGGATGGTAGACCGGCAGCGAGGCTTGCACCTGTGGGCTCTGCAACAAGAACTTTCCCGCGGCGAGGCCGACGAGCAGCGCGATGGCAGCGGCCGCTAATGCTGGGACCAGCACGCGGATGCGTGACCCCACAGGCTCAACGACCGGGGTGACAGTCGTCCCCGATGAGGTGGGGGATGCACTCGCTGCGCGCACCCGCGACGTATCCAGCGCACGCTTGATACGCTTCAAATCTCCGCGCAGTTCGGCGGCCGTCTGATAGCGAAACTCGCGCTCCTTCTCGATCGCCTTGATAATCACTTCCTCGAGCTTCGGAGGGATGGTTGGATTCACGATGGAGGGAGACGGCGGTGTGCGGTTCAGAATGGCCTCGGAGATGACACCGCTGCTACTGCCGGGGAAGGCGAGTCCTCCCGTCGCCATCTCGTAGAGCACCGAGCCGAAAGCGAACAGGTCGGTGCGCGAATCAAGGTCTTCGGCGCGAACCTGCTCCGGCGACATGTAGGCCACGGTTCCAATGGTGGAACCAGGAGTAGTCATCATCGCGCCATCGGTAGCCGTGAGCAGCGCGGATTCCGAACCGCCCCCACGGCTCTCCGGCGCCAGCTTGGCTAGACCGAAGTCCAGCAACTTGGCCTGTCCACGCTTGGTCACGAAAATGTTCGCTGGCTTGATGTCGCGATGAATGATTCCTTTGGAATGCGCGGCATCGAGAGCGTCGGCAATTTCAATCGCCAGATTCAGCAGCGTTTCCGTGTCCATCGGACGGCCGGCGATGCGGTGTTTCAAGGTCTGGCCTTCGAGAAATTCCATGACGATGAAGGCCTGGCCGTCTTCCTCGTCAACCTCGTGGATGGTGCAGATGTTGGGATGGTTCAGCGCCGAGGCGGCGCGCGCTTCGCGCTGGAAGCGGTCCAGGGCCTGGCGATCCTTGGCGAGTTCTTCGGGCAGAAACTTGAGCGCGACCGAGCGGCCGAGCTTAATGTCCTCGGCGCGGTACACGACACCCATGCCGCCGCCACCCAGCTTTTCGATGATGCGGTAATGCGAGATGGTCTTGCCGATCATCTTGCGATCAATGAAAAGAGCACGCTCCGTGCGCGACCATATTAGGGGGGACGCGGCGGCAAGTCAATGAAAGGCAGGCGATGCGTGCTATCTCGAAGAACAGCGGAGCCGCCCGACTCTCTAGCTGACGTAATCAGATATCTGAGTAAGTCTGTCAATAGTTTTTTTGGCTCTGCGCAAGAATCTGGAAAACTATGCATATTACGCGGCTTTCTGAAGAATGAGGAATTCGGTCTTGGTCGCGGCTAAGCGCTGCGCCTTCAGCAGCAGATAGTTCATGTCTCGATAA
>Ga0187881_10003269_pt1 | contig 14183 bp, 10 predicted proteins | sample June2016WEW_19_1_2_FD_133017 | JGI IMG/M metagenome (GOLD analysis project Ga0187881, IMG submission 133017) | Peatland microbial communities from SPRUCE experiment site at the Marcell Experimental Forest, Minnesota, USA - June2016WEW_19_100 | ecosystem: Environmental > Terrestrial > Soil >...
ATCCGTCGCATTCGTACGCGAGCAACTCTTCGTAAGCGGCCAATACGTTGCCGTCTCCAACGATTGCGCGGAGTTCTTCAAGCACTTCCGGTTGCAGTGGCGGCGCCTCAGTCAATGCGATACTACCCAGTCGTAGGGTGCACGATTTGAATCAATGCGATTATAGCATTAGTACTATCGTCAAACGTAACTGTTCCAAAAACAGCCTCTGTCACAAACATCGTGATCGTGATCGGCTCTTTATGTCCGTAAGCTATCGACCACGATCACCACCCTCACGTGAAGATCGGTGGTTGTAAGCCGCCGTTTTCATGCGCCTGGGTGCGCTGCCCGCGCAGGAGAGGCTATCGAAAACTTGTCCTCTCTCTTCTGGTTTGGGTTCTTTTGCTGTGCCTGATGTATAATCCGGCCTTGTCGGAGGCAAAACATGATGAACTCGCATTTTCCCCGGTTTCTGATTTGTCTCGGCATCCTGGTGGGATTAGGCGCGTCCGTCACCTTAGGATCGACAGACCAGACCCCGAGAGTTCTCAATGGAATCGACGTTCTGCGTCGCCAGGAGTTTGCCCCGCTCGCGGGCAAGCAGATCGGTTTGGTGACCAATCAAACCGGCTTGGCAGCTGACGGGGCCTCCACCATTGACTTGATTTACAAGTCGGGCGTATGCCGTCTGGTCGCCCTTTTCAGTCCTGAGCACGGCATCCGGGGAATCATGGATCAGAGCGTTTCTTCCTCTGTGGATGGGACGACCGGTCTCCCGATTTACAGCCTTTACGGCGCAACAGTGCGCCCCAGCGCAGAGATGCTGCGCGGCATCGATGCGCTGGTTTATGACATCCAGGACGTGGGTGTCAGGTTCTACACCTACTCGACTACAATGGCATACTGTTTGGAGGAGGCTGCCCGCGCCAAAATTCCGTTTTACATCCTGGATCGGCCGAATCCGATCGGGGGCTTGGTCGTGGAAGGTCCCTTGCTCGACGCCGACAAGACGTCTTTCGTCGGGTACATGCCGCTGCCGATCCGCCATGGAATGACCTTGGGTGAGCTCGCGCGTTTTATCAACGCGGAGAAAAAAATCGGCGCGGATCTTCACGTGATCGCCATGGAAGGCTGGCGTCGCGGCGATTACCTCTGCGACACGGGGCAACTCTGGGTCAACCCTTCGCCGAACATGCGTAGCCTCCTTGAGGCGGTTTTTTATCCTGGCGTGTGCTTGCTCGAAGGAACCAACGTGTCCGTGGGGAGAGGAACAGACAGGCCGTTCGAAGTGATCGGCGCTCCCTGGATCGAGCCGCGCAGCCTTGCGGCAGCGCTCAAGATGGCGCGCGTTCCGGGAGTCGAGTTCCTTCCCCTGTTTTTCACGCCTACGTCCAGCACATGCCAGGGGCAGCTCTGCGGCGGTGTCAACCTGTTGCTCACGGATCGTAAAACGTTCCAGCCGGTGCTGACGGGCCTTACTCTGATTTCTACACTGCACAGGTTGTACGGGGACAAGTTCGAGATCGAAAAGACCATGCGCCTGCTCGGGAACCAGCAGGCGTTGAATGCATTGAAAAGAGGAGAGACCCCCGCGAGAATTCTGAAAGCGGCGGCCCCGGCTCTGCGTGAATTTCTTATCAAGCGACAGAAGGCGTTGATCTACCCGCGATAGAAGCGTTCCGGGGAGAGGAGAAAAGGCCAATGACTCCAGGCAAGCGAAAGAAGAGAGGTGAAATCAAGATCACGATCGGGCCGTTTCGGAATCTGTCGGATTACGACGCATGCATGGACATTCAGCGTGAAGTGTGGCGTTGCGAAGACATCGATATCGTTCCTGTCGCGGTTCTGGTGGCTTCGGACCGGCACGGCGGGTTTTCGCTGGGCGCTTACAATAGCATCGGTGAGATGATCGGTTTTTGCTGGAGCATCCTCGGAAGCGAACACGGAGAAGTGTTCCAGCACTCCCACATGCTGGCTGTGCGCGCTGCGTATCGCAATTTCGAAGTGGGGTTCCGATTAAAGGTCGCGCAACGCAAGGAGACCCTGCGGCGCAAGCTGGATACGATTACCTGGACCTTCGACCCGATGCAGCCCATGAACGCCTACTTCAACCTGGCGAAGCTCGGCGCCTGGTCAGGCGCCTATCTTGAGAACTTTTACGGTCAGACGACCAGTCCGCTTCACCGTGGGCTGCCGACCGACCGTTTCGCGGTGCGCTGGGATTTGAAGAGTCCTCATGTCGAGGAGAGGCTCGAATCAGGCTCGCGGTATCGTGATGTTCGCAAGGAGGTGAAGAAGTATCCTGCCGTAAACCATCTGGAGGATCTGTCTCCGGGGATGAGCGAATCATCGCCGATTAAGCTGAACGTTACGGCCGACCGGCTGCTTTTTGAGGTGCCGTACAACCTTCCTGACATCAAGACGCGGAATCTGGGAGTGGCCCTGGAGTGGCAAGGGAAAATGCGGCAGGTGTTCCGGACCTATTTCAAAAAGGGCTACGCGGCGACGGACTTCTGGGTCGCGGAAGACGAAGGGCACCTGCGCGCGTTCTATTTCCTGGAAAAAAGGGAGAAGTAGGCAGGCCGTGTCTCTCTATTTCCCGATGCCAAATGCCTGGAAGCCGATCGCTCGCAGCTGCGCCAGGTCCAGGATGTTGCGACCGTCGAAGAAAGCCGGCTTTGGCATCGACGCATAGATCCGCGCGAAATCCAGCTTCTTGAACTCGTCCCACTCAGTCAACAACACCACTGCGTGCGCCCGATCGCAGGCTTCGTACACATTTCCCGCAGTCGTCAATCGGGCGTCGACCGCCCCGTCTCTGCCGGGAAACTCCCGCATGATATCCGCCGGGTCCACCTTAGGATCATAGACTGAGATGCGCGCGTGCTCTGCCAACAGGTCGCGGCAGACGGTAATCGCCGCCGATTCGCGGGTGTCGTTGGTGTTTTTCTTGAACGCAAACTCCAGCACCGCAATCTTCTTCTCGGCCACGGTGTTGAACAAAGCCTCCACGATGCGCGCGGTGAATCGCTTCTTTTAGTACTCGTTCATGTGCACGACGGATTCCCAGTAGGCGGCCACCTCCGGCAATCCGAAATGTCCGCACAGATAGACGAAATTCAGAATATCCTTCTGGAAACACGAACCTCCGAAGCCGATCGTTGCCTTCAGAACCTTCGGGCCAATCCGGCTGTCCTGGCCGATCACATGAGCCACCTCACTTCTACCTGAATCAACGGGTTTGGACTCTCCTGCTCCACAAGATTCACGTTCAGGAACGGTTCGGCCATTCCAACATCTCGACCGTCAGAGGTATCCACGTGCACACCCATGATGAACAGGTTGATCGCAGCGCCGGGATCCTCGGAGAAACCCTCTGAGGAATCTGCTGCAAATCTGTGGTAGAAACGGCTTAGAGGAGCGAAAGTGTTCCGTGACCGAAGCTTCGACGAGAGATTCAGTAAAATCAACGGTTTCGCCAGACCATTGATTTTATTGATGATTAGCTTGACTCCACGGAAGGGGACCCCTATAATCTTTTCAGTGTCGCGGGGTGGAGCAGTCTGGTAGCTCGTTGGGCTCATAACCCAAAGGTCGACGGTTCAAATCCGTCCCCCGCAACCAAGTCCTTTATACAAAGCTTTCAGATTCATAAAGCGAATACAATCAGGGGGTCGCGAGGCCCCCTGAAGTCTTTTCCGGCGTCGGTTTCTGCCACCCTCTCCGAGACCAGAAACACCCGTATTTGGCCAAATTGTCCGTGTTTTGTCCGTGTTCAAGTTCCCTCCGGGCGTCCCTGTCCCTACCAAAAACTCTGTAGTGATTCAAATGGTTGCTCTTGCGGCTTCGTGCTGCTACCGTCATGAGCCATGTTTGACGTACTGATGTCGATGCTCGTCGGGCTTAAATCCACACTGCGGACGCGGGCCGCGCTGCAAGTGGAGATCCTGGCTCTCCGTCACCAGCTCGCCGTTCTGCAAAGAGGCAATAGGAGACGACTCCGGCTTCGGACATCAGATCGGGTGTTGTGGGTTGTTCTTTCCCGGCTCTGACCGGAATGGCGCAGATTCCTCCTGCTCGTCAAACCGGATACGGTCATCGCCTGGCATCGAAAGGGATTCCGACTCTACTGGAAGTGGAAAAGTCGCCGGAGACGGCTGGGACGACCCGGGACAGCGAGGGAGATCCGGGAGCTGATCCGCAACATGAGCGCTTCGAATGTTCTCTGGGGAGCACCGAGGCTGCATGGGGAACTGCTCAAGCTCGGAATCGAGGTGTCCCAGGCAACGGTTTCGAAGTACATGATAAAGCATCGGAAGCCGCCTTCACAAACGTGGCGGACGTTCCTGGAGAATCATATCAAGCAATTTGTGTCAGTAGACTTCTTCGTGGAGCCGACCGTGAGTTTCCGGATCCTGTACGTGTTCCTCGTTCTGGCTCATAATCGCAGGCGCATCGTGCATTTCAACGTGACGAAGCATCCGACCGCCGAATGGACTGCAGCGCAGCTCGTGCAGGCATTCCCATGGAACATGGCGCCGCGGTATCTGCTCCGAGACCGTGATCGCATCTATGGCATCGCCTTCCGGACGCAGGCGACGAGCATGGAGATCATCGAAGTGCTCACCGCTCCTCGATCTCCCTGGCAGAGCCCATACGTAGAACGGCTGATCGGCTCCATCCGTCGAGAATGCCTGGACCATGTAGTCATAATGAATGAGTCGTCGCTCCGGCGGCATATGGCCTCTTACCTCGATTATTACCACGGTTCGCGGAGCCATCTTTCGCTCGGGAAGGATTCTCCTGATGAGAGAGCCATGGAGCCGCCGGAGATGGGCCAAATCGTTGCGGTCCCCAAAGTGGGCGGCCTTCATCATCGATACGAGCGCAGAGCCGCCTGAATTTCCAAGGCATTTCGAGGATTTGCCTCCTCGAACACTCTTCCTGGCGCGATATCCATCTGCAGGAAACACCGTGTCCATTGACAATGTTCCACCACTGTTTTTGTGCCAAACGTCAGAACCTGCAAAATTGCTGTCGACTGCTCATTAAGAATTCAGCCGAACCGGCCAGTATGATTCAGATTGAGATTTTGGTAGGGACAGGCAGCGCCCGCCGCAATCAAACCCTAGTTTCCACTTTCGTGGTCCCTCAGAAAACGAACCGCGCTCCGACTTGCAGCGTCCTCGAGCGGTTCAACTGCGTGGTGATCAGCCCGAAACTGCCGTTCGTTGCCTGGACGTTCGGGGCCGCGAAGACGGGGTGGTTCAGCAGGTTGAACGCCTCGCCCCGAAGCTGGAAGTACATCTTCTCGGTGATATTGAACTTCTTCAGTATCGACATATCCAGCTGGTTGATACCATCCGCCCGAATATTCGGGAACGTAGTCGAGAACGTACGGAGGTGGTAGGCAAAGGTCTGCGTCGAGTTAGTGGCAAACTGCGTCGTATCGAACGCGGTTCCGTTGGTCTGCCGCGGGTTTACCACTAACGATCCCGGCCCGCCGGAGAAAACGTAATCGCCTGGAGTACTGGTGCTGCCATTTGACCAGACGATGGGAGGACCGGTCTCGAAGTGATACATGCCGCTCAGCGTCCAGCCGCCGGCAATGAGGTCGGCCCAGCGCCGAGCGATGGTGAAGTGGCGGCCATGGCCGAACGGCAGCTCGTAGCTCGAGGCGAGGACGAAGTTGCTGGTGTGATCAAAGGGCGAGATGCGCTTCTCGAGTTGACCTGGGTTCAGCCAGGTAATCTTTTCGATGTCCTTTGAAAACATGTAATTCGCCGTAAGCTGCAGCCCGGCGGAGAAACGCTTCTGCAGGCGCATGTTCAGGGAGTGGAAGTACGATTGCCCGATGGTCAGATTCTGTTCGATCACGCCGCTGCCCCCGCTCCAGCCGCTCGAGCTGGTGCCGGCGGGGAATTCCGGGAAAGGCACCAAGAGCTGCGCAACCGTGGTGGTCGCGGTATTCAGCGAGGTGCTCAGGCCGGCGAACGGGTTGGTCACGGAAGCCGTAAGCGCGCTGTTGACGGTCGCGTCGCGGGTCGGCAGCGTGCTGAGGTACTGGTTCGGAACTGCGTTGAGTTGCGTCTGCGGGACGGGCAGGTGAACGGCGTGGTTCCCCACGTACCCGATCTCGAACATCATGTTCCCGGGCAGGGTCTGCTGAATATCGAAGTTCCAGCGGATTGAGTAGGGGTTCTGCATCTCCGGAGCCATGAACGTGACGGTCTGGCCTTCAAAAGTAGCCAGTCCGGCGGAGGACCCCGCCGGTTGCAGCAACCCGCTAGTGAAGGGATTGGCCAGGGTAGCAATCGGCGTAGTTACGCTGCCCGGCACCGAGAGTGACGTCGTCTGGCTGAAGCCTTCCTGGTTGATGTTCGGGTTGGTGGAATAAGACGAACTGGTCGAGCTCAGCAAGGGTCCGCTCATCGACAGGCTGGCGACCGTCAGTGGCTGCACGAAGATACCGAATCCGCCGCGGATGACAGTCTTGCCGTGCAATCTGTCGGGCGTCCAAGCGAAGCCGAAGCGCGGGCTGACCATCCGCGAATTGATATCGTAGGTGCCCCGGTTTGAAGAGTTGGCAAAGGTCAGGCCGCCCGGAACCACGAAGCTTCCCACCGGAATCTGCGAAATCGGGTGCGCGGCGTAAGCAGCGATGGCCGCGCTGGCCAGTGGGTTCGGACTGGTGGTATCGAACCCGTTCACGGTCCTGGCATAAACCTCGCTCCAGGGCGTTTCATAGTCCCAGCGGAAGCCAAGGTTCACGGTCAGGTTCTTCTTGACTCGCCAGTCATCCTGAACGAAACCGGCAAAGTAGTATTGGAACAGCGAGGCGGCGGTGTTGATGTCGTAGGATGCCGATGTGGGCAGACCCATGAGAAAAGAGGCCAGATCCTGACCCTGCGCAACCGTCGAGGACGAGTTGCTGGCCGCACGGACGTAGGTGTTGCCGAACGAGAACGTGCCGGTGGAGTTTCCGTACTGAGTAACGTTCAGCCGCATTTGCCGCAGATCAACCCCGAACTTAAGGCTATGCCCACCCTTCTGCTTGACCACATCGCTGAAGAATTGCAGCGATTGCGACGGAAGCGCGTTCGCGCTGCTAGCGCCAAGCGCTTGGAACGTGGTGAGGTTAATGATCGGTAATTGCAGGAAGTTGGAGCTGCCACCGATGTAGGACGGGAACCCCAGCGTGCTGGGATCGAAACCAGCACTGGGAAGGGAATGATCCTCGTCCATTCGGGTGAAGTTCAGCCGCGCGTCAAGCATGGTGGTGGGCGTCAGCGTATAAACTTCGTCGAGCGATGCACCCTGGTTGGCGCGGGTCAGGATCGATCCTTCCGCAATGTTGCCGAAGTATACGTTCTTGGTCTGACTGTAATCGGTATGCCGGATCTCGAATGACAGGTGACTCCGGTCGCTCATGTTGTAGTCAAGGCGTCCCAGTTCGTTGCTGTAATCATCTACTGTCGGCGCGTTCGACAGGTAGTTGTTCGTTCCGTTCGCGCCCTGGGGAGCGATATTCGGCTCCGGATAGAACTTCATAGAAGCGACCGCGATGGGATTGAGCGGAGTGGTGATAACGTTGTTGGGGATCGCGGTTCGTTTTACGGTGGTGCCGCTCAGCACGGCGCTGTAAGGATCGTAGAGCTGAAACTGCGAGCCTCCGGCAAGGAGCGCGGAGAAATCACCTTTCTTTTCGGCGTCGGTCGGAACCGTCAGGTAGGTGGAGTTCGGCTGGCTGTCTTTCAGTCCCTCCCAGGCGAAAAACCAGAACAGCTTGTTGCGGCCGTTGAACTTCGGCAACACCATCGGGCCACCGGCCGTCACGCCGTACTGGTTGTAATGCGTGACCGGGGTGGGTGCCCCCGACTTGTTGTTGAAGAATGTGTTGGCTGTCAGGTTATTGGGTTGGTTGAACTCCCACACTGTGCCATGCAGTTGGTTGGTTCCGCTCTTGATGATCTGATCGAGAGATCCGCCGCTATTGTGCCCGTAAGCTGCATCGGTGTCGAACGCCTTCACCTGGACCTGCTGTACGGCGTCTTGCGGAGGGCTGTAGGCGATGCGCATGTCCCAGGTCTCGTCTGGGGATCCGTCGATCAGCAATTCGCTGCTCTGAGAGGGAGTGCCGGCAATGCTGATGTTCGCCGGCCCAGCGAGGTCAAAGGGGTGCACCAGAGATGGCTGGGCGGTGGCCATAACGCCAAGCGAGAGTTGCGCCAGAACCAGCGGAGTTCTGCCGTTCAGAGGCAGATCTTCCACTTCCTTGGTCGTAATCGTCTGTCCGACCGAAGCGTTCTCGGTATTGACCAACGGCGTGTCCCCGACTACCTCTACCGTCTCGGAGGGCTGGCCGAGTTGCAGCGACACGTCGATGACCGGATGGTCGCCCGGCCCGAGATGTATTCCTTGACGCAAAAACTGCTTGAATCCCGGCGCCTCAGCCGAGAGCTGATAATCGCCTGGAGCCAGGAACGAAATCGAGTACCGGCCAGCGCTGTCGGAGATCGTACTTGCCTTGGTGTTAGTTCTGACCTCCGTCGCCACAATTTTGGCGCCCGCGACGGTCGCGCCCGACGGGTCGGTGATCACTCCGCTGATGGTGGCGCGAAATTCCTGACAGAATGCCGCTCCGCAGAGAATAAGTTCAAGCAAGACTACGTGGCTGGCTCGTATAGACGTTCGCATAGAGATTCTCGCAAGGCTAGCCGGGTGTGGTGCTTAGCACTAACCGGCGCCGGAACCCGGGAAACGATGATTCTCTCGCCTGGCCCGCTACGCGGGTATGCCGTGCCGCCGCTCGCCGCACGGTCCGCGCATACCATCGGGCCCGCTGATGGGCTTTAGCATAGGCAGTCGCGATATCGCTGTCAAATCTAATTTGTTTAATGAAAAGAAACTCATTGCGAGAATGGCAACCACTGAAAGGCACCTGCGTCGCATTCAGTTCGAAACTGTTCGATAAGGATTCGCAGGTTCCGCTGACTGACAACCCGGCAGCATTCGAGCCCACAGACGTCAAGGGCGATGGATAGGCGAGATAAACTACCTGACTGCGGCCGCCTTCCCCGGCACGGCCACCTACATGCGGTCCTCTCACCTTCTTATGTAAACCGTAGCCCCGGAATCCGACCCCAACCCGCAGCTCATCCCTGATTGTAAGCCCGACCATGATTTGTGAGTGAGAATTTTTGCACACTTCGGCTGTGCGCACGCAATCGGCTGCCTACGGAGAGCATAGCTGCGGATCGATAGGCTCATCGGGAGCCGGCATTGCCGGGCACACAAATCCACGTTCGGCAGGTCTGTCCGGCCTATGAACTCTTTGCCGTCCTATGACTATTGACTTGGGACGTCAGGATATCAACCGTCTGCAGATCATTATTGTCCCGAAGTCCCGTTCGCTTCCCTTACCCCTCACAGGCATCCAGCCCGAGTAGGCCCCTCACGGCGCGGCGGTGGTTATTGATATTTCCAATTGACGCGAATGGCGTATCTGGGGAGTTTGCCCATATTTCAATTGGAAAACCCCTGCAAAAGGCACAGTATCATGGCCATTTAAGTGAAGATGATGGTTCGGGGAAAATAAATGAGCGCTTCAGCAATGACACCGCAGAAAAGCACCCAGCGCATAGCGCACGGCGCATTACTTGGCAGGTTTCAGCGCATCAAGTTTTCGTTCGATCCGATCCAGCCGATCTCGATTTTCCTCAATCTCCCTGATGAAATGCTCAGCATTCCACCTCACCATTTGAATCGAATAGTCCGGAACATAGTTGCCCGGCAAACATCGTTCCAGCAGACCTTCAGCAAGATTATATTCTCGCAACGCGTCATCTAATTCCACAATTTCCTCGCTCACAGAGACATTTGGAAATGAAACATAACCTTCCTCATCCGCATCAGGATGACCCGGAATGTATCGTATAATCGGAGATGTCTCATCGCTCACAACGGATGCATTCCCATCTTTATCGATCAAAAATCCTTTTCTCCGATAAGGATTAACCTTCCCCTTGGCATCCCGTGTGGTATTGACATTGACCAAATTTTCCAGGTTCACTCTCATCCGCGTCTTCATAAGGCCAAGAAATTTGACAACTGCAGGAATGGTTTCCGGCGTTCCCTGCACATATATTCGCAACAATCCGTTCGCATCCGTTTCCAATTTTGCGCCTCGGTCCCGAAGAAACTTCACAAATGCGCTATCCTTGACCTGACCTTCAAGCATTGTGTAATACTTCGCACGCTCGTCTCCATGGACATATTCCTGCCCCTGACACGCCGCGAACAGGAACCAAAACGCCGTCAGCCAAAGCGATGGTCTCTTCATATTGTCTCCTATTGGTTTTAGCGCAAAGCCCATGAGTATAAGAAGAATTGGACACGGTTTTACGAAATCCTTTTGCAGAACAGGCGAATGACAACGATTGCATTTTCAGATCGAGAAATAATAAAGATCCTCTCTGGCAAGATGAAGGATGCAAATTTCCACGTTTTTGTAACGATATTTATTAAAATCACATCTGAGAATTCAGAGAGAATCTATCACAATCTAGCGCGTGTTCCGTCAGTCCGATGTGCAATCGTCGTGCCAGGGAGCAAGGACGATCCTGTGGATAAGGAAATTCTGCTGTTTCAACTAGATGCGAATTAAGTGCATCTGCTTTCAGTTCGTTGCCCGGATGAAAAGAAGTCAAGATGTTGACATTCAAGCGGCAGGCGTATTGACACACAATCATTGAATAATTCTGCTAACAATGTTGTTCGGCGACGGTTCCGGGCCATAAGTCCCAATCTGGGAAGTTACGGGCTCACTGTGTTGGGTCACCCGGGCGATAAGTGGGGTATCCGGACACAACCCACGTCTCTGGATCGGGCCAGGGGAATTGTCCGGTTTTCGGGTTTTACTCGCAGGGGTGGGACCGTGGCTTCCTCAAACGGCGCATCTGGCTAACGTAGTATGCTGAACCGCACCCTTTTGATCCTCCCTGACCTGTCAAGCTAATCGTATAATTCCAACGCCTCCCAAGTCGTCAGGAAGTACTCAAAACAGAAATCCTGGGACGAACTTGCCGCGAATGGCCCTTCCCATATTGGTGCGGCGCAGCCCGCTCGTATCGATGAGCTGGTTGAACACCGCGTATATGTCGCTTCCGATCTTTGGAATGATATGCAACCGAACGTAGACATTCACTGTTCTGTTGTCATTATTCCATTGCGTGAAGACCTGAAGGTTCGCGCGATTGCTCAACGCATATACCACGCGTGAGGTCACCGCGTGGGTGGTGAAGGATGCCCCCTGAAATTGGGTGGCGTAGTTGATACCATAGCTTCCGCCCAGGCTGAAGTGGCTGGTGAATTTAAAATCGCCGTCAATAGTAAAAGTCTTCATTTCGCCGTTGTAATAATGTCCCCACTGAAAATTTACTTTGGTAAGATCCCAGCGTCGTTTGGGGGACGTACCGAACTGAATCTCGTAAATGGTCCACCAGTATCTGCCCTTGGGAATGACGACGCTCCTGAATATGTTAAAACTCTGGTCCAGTCGATCGAAGGCGCGTTGAATGTTGAACTCCATTTTGTCGCCGGTCTGAAAGTCGGCGCCTATCGGCCGAAACTCCAGCCTGAGCGATTCCAATTGGCGGGTGGGGAGAGTTTTGTAGAGATCCATGTCCAGTGGCTTGAAATAAAGCTTGCGAATCCATTTGTTCCACGGGGCTGGAGGCCGGGGCTGGAAGCGCCATCTGGCGGAGTACTGCTCTACCGAACCGCGTTGCATGAATCCCAGTTCTGGGTTGAAATTCTTTTGGACGAAACCGTAGTTGAAGAATGCGTCCAGCCAATCGTTGGGAAACGCGACACCAAAATAGCCGGAAGCGTTGTCCCCCTTCAGGCCCTTGGTTGAAGATAGAGCGATCGAGGAGGATACGGACAAATTCTGCCTAAAAAGGTTTGTGAAACGGAATGCCCCATCGAATCCATAGACTTGATTGCGGTTTCCGTCCCTCGTGTTGTAAACATCGGTGAAAATAGCTCCCACATACGATTGCTTGAGAAGGCCATACTTGGGTCTGAAGGTTGTGAAGTTGGTGTCTGGCAGATCTGACCCTTGTTCGCGGGTTTTGACGTCCAGAAATCCTAAGTCAAGCCGGCCAATCTTGCCTGTTACTTTGCTCCCAAAATCAATAGGTATGGGGTCTCCGGTTGGAGAGAGGCCAATGCGTCGGCTGAAGAAAACCTTGTTGCCGGCGGGCTGAACAAAATCGAAAAAGCCGGCGTTCTCCAGGAAGAAGTCTCTCTTCTCGGGGAACAAGATGGGAAAGCGCTTCAGGTTCACCACCGCCTGATCCACTTCGGTCTGGGCGAAATCGGTATTGACCGTTAGATCAGCGGTCATGTTTTCAGACAACTTGGCCTTGCCGTCAGCGCCAAATTTCACGAGGTGTTCGCTCACCAGGTCTGAGGTCGGCGAAGCCCCCGGCGGCAGGGTCTCGGTTTCAGCAACGGAAACGAATGGTCGGATCTCATAGCGATGGGCTTGTTGAAAATTGGGCAGGCCATCCAACAGCCCGGCTTCGGAGACTCTGAATATGCCTAGGTTCCTGCGCCAAGCCTGCCAGAGCACCTCCTCGTTCTTCCTGCATATCGTTCTACGGAAGTTGATCCCCCAAACTTGCTGGTTGCTCTTAGAGCGGAGCGTATCCAAGGGAATCATCACCTCAGCCTGCCAGCCTTTGTCTGTGACGACCGCTTTCACATCCCAGTTCCCATTCCAGTCGGCGTTCAGCTGGTCGACTTTTGTTCCACCTTTAGCCGAAATTACCATGCCTTCATCGACAAGGAGCCCATCCCTCCTGGCCCCGTTGGCGTTGAACGCAAAATAGAAGGCATTTCGATGATCGAGATAGGTGTCCAGAACGATTGTCATACTGTCGTCTGCCTCCACAGCGCCATCGCGCCGCAGCTCCTTGGCCACGATGAGGTCCGGATTTGAATCCCAAGCAACGACACCGAAGTATAGGGTCTTCTGGTAGAGAACAACTCGTATCTCGGTCTTCTCAGTGGCGGGTTCTCCCTCGTGCGGATCGCGCTGAAGGAAGTCCGAGATCGCCTGGGCCTTCTGCCAGCAGGGCTCTGTCAAGAGCCCGTCAAAGGTAATGGGCTCCAGCGAGTTGTACACCGAGATCCGCGCTTGCGCGTAACAATCAGGTGGAATGCAGAGAAACATGAGAGGGGCCGCGGTCAGGAGTACTGCCCTAGCGGATAGGAAGGATGAGCCGCGTTTCCGATCGAGGTCCGCGCCAAGGCATCCGCTCATCTGCACTCCCGAGTCCTGAGGTTCGTAGTTGAGAAATTACGTTGACTTCCCTGCCTCTAAATCACAGTCGTGAGCCTTACTGGCAGGATTCTACGCCAGGAAAGGGATAGCGTGGCAGACAAATTCACCGTACGGCAGTTCCGTCCGGACCCTGAGCTTACTGCTGTCCTATGACCACTGACTGGGCATTTCAGGATACCGACCGTCCCCAGATCGTTATAGTCCCGAAGTCCCGTTCGAGGAGATGAGGCAATTCGGAACGGGCGGGGCAGAGTGTTGCGGATTATTTGGCGGCAGATTTCTTTATGAAGAAACGGTAACGGATATGCTCTGCAATGACTTTCATCAGCACCGGCCAGCTGTCATCTGCTGCACTGCTTTCCCTCGACGAATTGTACAGGCATCGCCAGATTATTTCGCTTTGCCGGCACACGAATCGGCTCTTCCGTGAGTTTCAAGCAGATTCCTTAGTAATCTTCTGAATCTTCAAAAAATTCGTCGCGCCCTTGGCGGCCACGGGCATTCCACCCAGGACAACGACGGTATCGCCTTCGGCTGCGAGGCAGCGTTCCAGGAGTTCCCGATTCAGGCACCGGAGCAAATCATCGAAATCGGCGACGAAGTCCACAAGCAACGGTGACACGCCCCAATAGAGAGCCGCCAGATTGTAGATGCGGCGATCGTGGGTGAAGGCAAGAATGGGCACGGCAGGCCGCTCCTTGGACACCAATCGCGCGGTATAGCCCGACTGGGTGAAAGGACAGATTGCCTTGAGTTCCAGGTCCCCGGCGATGGTGCATGCAGCATGTGCGATTGCATGAGGGTATTCACGGCGCCCGATTCTTGCCGTAGGGCAAGTGCGGCCGCTGGC
>Ga0187881_10003301_pt1 | contig 14095 bp, 13 predicted proteins | sample June2016WEW_19_1_2_FD_133017 | JGI IMG/M metagenome (GOLD analysis project Ga0187881, IMG submission 133017) | Peatland microbial communities from SPRUCE experiment site at the Marcell Experimental Forest, Minnesota, USA - June2016WEW_19_100 | ecosystem: Environmental > Terrestrial > Soil >...
CAAGTTTCGCCCGCTATCGCGTAGGGGGCCGTGGCCGTTGGATCTCCCTCGAGGGGAGCAATGATATTGACGTAGGCCTGTCCGCCGGTGGTGTTGGCGTTGCTGAAATAATTCTGCAACTCCGTCCCGGCCTCTTCGGACTCTGCCGCCGCCATGCCTGACCACGCGAACGTCGCGATGGCTGCGGCCAGCAGAATCATCGTGCTTGTGCTCAGAACTCTCTTACCTAAAACCGCAGGGGCGCGTACACGCTCCATGATGGAATTTCCTTCCTAGTCTGGCTGAAAGCGGCGTAACCGTTAGTACCCGTCACCGGCGTTATAGTGACGTTGGCGCAACATATCATAAATACCGTTGGCGGTGTCAAGCCAACCCAATCTCTGATTTTAGCGGTTTCCAAGCGTGCCTGCCACCCAGCGTGCCAGCGCTGGCACAACCCTACCAGAATGGTAGCAGGATCGACACAGGCAGTAGTCTAACGGGCATTAGACACATTCTCTCCTCGACGTAGCGCTGGTGGATTTTGGCCCAGTCTGTGACATCACGTAAGGCTGAACTGCTCGGCCCTGAACTTTGCTGGCTATTCTGTGAATTCTTGCCTCGCCCTGACAGCGAGAGGCCGACGCGAGTCGTCGAGCGTCGGGTGAGGGTCCGAATTCCAAGTTCCTCTCGCGTCCCATCCCTCCTCGCCGTCATCCCGCGCGAAGCCGAGGACCCCCACTTTTTACCTCTCCCGTAACTGAACGGGCGAGGTATCTCGGACGGAGAACAACCTCTTCCCCCTTACCCTTCTAACAGGGCGAAGCCCGCATCTTCACTTTTCACTTTTCACTTTTCACTGGGTGCAGGGCTCACCCGCGCCCGCGGCAGGGGCCGCGCGCGACAACGGAGCGCGGTCTTAACATTGGGCGCAGGGGTCACCCCTGCCTTGACTCGTAGTTGCCGATTGCAAACTATCTGATGCATGAAACGTTATTCCCCAGCTCTTCTCCTTGTACTTGTGATGATCCCGGCGGCGGGATGCAACGGCAGCGGAGGATCGCAGGCAACGCCGGCAACGGCACCGGGAATCGTTCACTTTGTCCCCAATTCGCATGCGTTCTGGAGCAACCCCTCCAACTGGACGACCAGCTTCGGCCCCGCCTACGCCGACATCACTCTGGCGTCGAGCAATTTCGTGCCGTGCAGAGGGGGACCCTTCGCGCTCTGCTATTACTCGGGACCAAGCTCCGGTTCCGAAGACCTGTCCTGCACATTGACCGCCGACGGCAACTACGCCAACTGCCAATGCTTCGACATTCCCTACGGCGTGTACTTCGTGGACATCAACGCCATCCTGAACCACGCGGTATATGAGAACACCATCGCTCAATGCGGCGCCGACGGCAGCCTCTGCGCGACGCTCAACTCGGCCCCGGTATGCGCGAACGTCAATCAGGGGAATTTGATTCCCGGGTCGAGCATATACTCCACCTTCAGCTTCGATTGTGTCCCCGAGAACGGAATCGGCCAGACCAATTGCTCGAATGCGCCGTACGCCGGATGCATGACGGCGCCGTGTTTCACAACTGGCCAGGCGGGGATTGTCAAATGCTCTTGTCCGGTCTTCAACGGTCCTTATCAGGTCGGCCAGAATGACCAGGCGTGCACGCTCGGCGATGACCTCGTATGGTCGGCCGCTTATGCGCCCGCCGCGACGCCAACGGCCACGCCCGTCACGCCCGCCCTCGCCGCGGATGCGCGCGATGCTGCTCCTGCCGCCGTTCCCAGTCCGGGAGCATGCCTGCCGGACGCGCCCGGCGGACTCGGATGCCCGCTGTATGTGCCCGGCGTCACGATACTGCCGCCCGACAGCGGCGTTGACTGCGCCAAGGTCTGCGACGAGTACCACAGTTGCCTGCAACCGAAAGGGGCTCAGGCGGGTTTCACCTGCGACGCCACGCTATGCACTGACGAATGCAACGACAGGGACTTGGTGAGCACCGCATGCTCGGGGCTGGCGGGATGCGACATTTCGGAAATAGTCAAAGCCGAAACTGCCGCTCAATGTAGTTGCTGCGCGAGCCAGCTATGCGAATGCGACCCGAGCGCGAAGACCAATAAGGCGATCTTTGCACTGGACCAACAGCAGCGCGATCGCGGCATCAAGCCCCAATGCGACATCAACGGAACCCTCTGCGGCTCCCAGTAGCTCGCGCCGTTTCTGAGTCGATGCGGCCCCGCCTTGAGCGCGTTGCTTCACGGCGCGATATGAGAGAATCTAATACCTGATGCACCGATATATTAGCCGGAACATGTTAAAGACAGAAAAGGACAAACAATGCCGACGAATTCGCGCAACCTGCTGACGACCGAAAGCGGCGCTCCTGTAGCCGACAATCAAAATTCACGAACCGCGGGCTCGGGCGGTCCTGTCCTGCTGGAAGACAATCAACTGATCGAAAAGCTCGCCCACTTCGACCGCGAACGCATCCCCGAACGCGTGGTCCACGCCAAGGGTTCGGGGGCTCACGGTTATTTCGAGGTCACCGCGGACGTATCGCGATGGACCAAGGCGAAATTTCTCCAGCCCGCGGGCAAACGCACCGAGGTCTTCATCCGCCTCTCGACCGTGGCCGGCGAGAAGGGCTCGGCCGATACGGCGCGCGATCCGCGCGGCTTCGCGATCAAGTTTTACACCGAGGAGGGCAACTATGACCTCGTCGGCAACAACACGCCGGTCTTTTTCCTTCGCGATCCGCTCAAGTTCCCCGACTTCATCCACTCCCAGAAGCGCGACCCATACACCAACATCCAAGAGCCGGATAACGTCTGGGATTTCTTCTCGCTCAGCCCCGAGGCCACGCATCAATTCACATGGCTGTTCGGCGACCGTGGCATCCCGGCCAGCTATCGGCACATGGACGGCTTCAGCTCGCACACCTACCAGTGGATGAATTCGCGGGGCGAGCTCTTCTGGGTCAAGTATCATTTCAAGACCGACCAGGGCATAAAGTGCCTGACCTCCGAGGAGGCCGCGCGCATCGCCGGCCAGGACGCCGACCACCATCAGCGCGATCTGCTCAGAGCGATCGAACGCGGCGAGTATCCGTCATGGACGCTCAAGATGCAGATCATGCCGGTCGCGGACGCCGCCGCTTATCGCTTCAATCCGTTCGACCTGACCAAGGTCTGGCCGTACAAGGACTACCCGTTGATTCCGGTAGGTAAGATGGTCCTCAATCGAAATCCCGAGAACTATTTCGCCGAGGTGGAACAGGCGGCGTTCAATCCGGCCAATTTCGTGCCGGGCATCGGACCTTCGCCGGACAAGATGCTGCAGGGACGTCTTTTCGCGTACGGCGATACCCATCGTTATCGCCTGGGCGCCAACCACACGCAGTTGCCGATCAACTGTCCGCACGCGGCCAAGGCGGCTAACTACTTGCGCGACGGCTCGATGCGGTTTGACGGCAACAGTGGGCGCGCGAAAAATTACGAGCCGAACAGCTTCGACGGCCCCGTGCAAAGTAACCAGCCGCTTTGGGCGCCGATCGAGGTGAATGGCTTCACGGGCGCGCAGGCGCAGGAGCGTCATCGGGAGGACAACGACTTCGTCCAGGCGGGCGCGCTCTACCGCGTGATGGACGAGGCGGCGAAGGAGCGGCTGGCCGCAAATATCGCGGCGGGGCTAGCCCAGGTAAGCCGCGACGGCATCATCGAACGGTCGATCGGCTATTTTCGCAGCGCAGACCCCGACTACGGCGAGCGAGTGGCAAAGGCCGTGCGCGAACGCCGCGCCCGCCGCTAACGCGCGCGACGCTGGCGCGTTCTTTGTGTCATAAATGGACCCTTCCCGCGTGTCTGTAACACCGAGGGAAGGAGTTAGCGGCTAGGTTGCCACGGATCGTAGCTTCCAAAACTCCAGATATGGCCCTCCAAATCACGGCAGGTATAGCCTCTGCCGCCATAGTCCTCATCCTGGACATCTCTCAGCATCGTGGCGCCAGCGGCCTTGGCCCGCGCGTAATGCGCGTCGCAATCGGGGACGACGACGTAAGCGCATTGCGTCTCGGCGCCTCCGATTTCGTCCGGATGTTTCATCAGGCGGCCGAACGTGCCGCCCCCGACCGACGACAGCATGATCATTCCATTGTCAAAGGTAAGCTGGGCGTGATCGATCCTGCCGTCTTGTCCGGGTACGACGAGATGTTTCTCAAACCCGAACGCCTTGCACAGCCATTCGATGGCCGCCGGCGCATTTCGATACCGCATTGCCGGAATGATTCTCGCGTGCTTGCTCTGCGTGTCCATGCTCGACCTCCCGCGATTCGATTCAGACGCAGCCTGCATCTTTTCTTAGCATTGGGTGCAGGGGTCACCCCTGCTAATCGATCGAACGATCGCTCTCCGCGCTCACGCGTGTCAGATACCGCGATCCCATCGCGGCGAACTTCCGCTCGCGCGCTTTGCGCAACTCCCCCGGCTTCAGCTTGACCAGGCGCTCCAGATGCCGCGCGAGCGCCGCACCGACCAGATGCGCCGCTTCGGCGGGCGCGGTATGAGCTCCGCCGGCGGGCTCCGGCACAATCTCGTCGATCAATCCCAGCTCCAGCAAATCGGGCGCCGACAACTTCAACGCCGCGGCCGCCGCCGCAACATTCTCCTCGCCCCCCGCACGCCACAAAATCGCCGCGCATCCTTCCGGCGTGATCACCGAGTAGCACGCGTTCTCCTGCATCAGCACCACGTTGGCCACTCCGAGCGCCAGCGCGCCTCCCGAGCCGCCCTCGCCTATCACGCACGCGACGGTGGGGACAGTCAGCCGCGCCATCAGATCGAGGTTGCGCGCGATCGCCTCGATCTGCCCGCGCTCCTCCGCGCCAACCCCGGACTCACCGCCCTGCGTGTCGATCAGCGTGATTATCGGCAGCCCAAACCGCTCTGCCAGCTCATAAACTCGCGCCGCCTTGCGATAGCCCTCGGGCAGCGGCTTGCCGAAATTGCGCTTGATTCTCTCGGTGGTCGAGCGGCCCCGCTGATGACCCACGACGGCGACCGCCCGGCGTCCGAAATAGGCGAGCCCCGCCACGATCGCAGCGTCGTCGGCGAAGCGCCGGTCCCCGTGTATCTCGATAAAGTCGCGCATCAGCAAGTCGATGTAATCGAGCGTCTGCGGCCGACTGGGATGCCGCGCCAGGCGCACCCGCTCGATCGCGCTCGGCGGCTCCGGCCCCGGCGGCTGGGCTGTCGCGATGTCAATCGCGCGACTTTTCGCGCCGCGCGCCTTATGTCCGTTCGAATTGCCTTTCAATCTGGTTCACGCCTGCTCATGCAAAGAAAAAAATTTCTCGAACAATGCAAAAGCATCCTGAGCGCGGCGCTCCGGGTCAAGCCACACGATCTCCGGCTCGCGGCGAAACCATGTGATTTGGCGCTTGGCCAGCCGCCGCGATTCCTGCTTGGCCAGAGCTATCGCATCGGCCAGCGCGATCTCGCCGCGCAGATGCGACGCGATCTGCTTGTACCCAATCGTACTCAGCGGCGGCTTTTCCGGCGAGTATCCCGCCTCGATCAGCGCGCGCACTTCCCCGACCAGCCCGGCCGCGATCATCGCGTCGAAGCGCCGGTCGATCGCCTCGTAGAGCTTTTTACGTTCGACTTCGACTCCCACCGTCAAAGTGTCGTAGCCATTGTCGGCGAACCGATGGCGCCGCTGATGCGCCGAAATGTTTTCGCCGGTTAATTCAAAGACTTCGATAGCGCGCACGATTCTGTACAGGTCGTTGACGCCGATTCGATTCGCCGCCTCGGGATCGATCTCGCGCAACTGCCGATGCAGATGCGCGATGCCGCGCTGTGCCGCGATTTTCGCCAATCGGTCTCGAATTTCCGCCGACGCGGCCGGCCCGCGAAAGATTCCGCCGCGGATCACGCGCAAATAAAGCCCGCTGCCGCCGACCACCAGTGGATTTCGCCCCCGCGCCGCGATCTCCTCGATAGCCGCGCGCGCAATTTGCGCGAACTCCGCCACGTCGAGCGACTCGTCGGGACTGCGCACGTCTATAAGATGATGCGGCACGCGCCGGCGGTCCTCCGCCGGCGGCTTCGCCGTGCCGAGATCCATCCCGCGATAAAACTGCCGCGAGTCGGCGTTGATTATTTCGCAGTTCGAGCGCTCCGCCACTTCCATCGCCAGCGCGCTCTTGCCCGCTCCGGTCGGCCCGACAATAAAGCCGACCGGTATCCGCGCCGGATGCGTCCGCGCTGCGACTCCCGCCGCCGTTGTTTCCGGCAAGACACTCATCGGCGAAACATTCGTTCGATTTGTCCGCGCCCGAACTGAATATGCACCGGGCGCCCGTGCGGGCAGTTGGTCTTGAACTCGGTGCGATCCAGTTCCGCCAGCAGCGAATGGATTTCCGCCAGCTCGAGCACTCGCCGACTCGAACCGAGCCGTGACACGCGAGTTGCTTGAGCCAATTCTCGAACGCGGCCTCGCCGCCGCCGCGAAAGCCGCCATCGCCCATACTCTCAATCATGTCGGCAAGCAGTTTCGCGCCGCCTTCCGGCCCGAACACCGCCGGCGCACCCTTGAGCAGCAGCGTCGTCGGCCCGAACGGCTCGACATCGAAGCCCATCGCGCGAAGCTCGCTTAACGCGCCATGAACCTGCGACGCGCGCGCGGGATTCAGCTCGACCGACACCGGCGCGAGCATCGCCTGCGTGCGAATTCCACCGTCGCGGAGTTCGCGGCGCAGCTTTTCGAATGTAACGCGCTCGTGCGCCGCGTGCTGATCGATCAGGAGCAACCCCTCCTCGGTCTCGAGCGCGATGTACCCCGCGAAGATTTGTCCGATCACCCTGAGTTTCGAGTACATCGGGATTGGCGCCGGTGGATGCGGCGCCACCGCCGCGTCGCCGCCGCGCGCATCGCGATCGTAGGCGAGGCTGAGCGGGCGCTGAAACGCCGCCTGATTGGGCGCATCGGGCACCAGCCGCAGCGGCGCGTCGCCGCGCGGATTCGGAACCGAATCGCCGGAGGCGGCGGCCGATTGGCCCGCGCGAGCATCGTCGCCCATCGACGCCGTCGTGATGAGTCCCATCGCGGCGTCATCGGTGGAAGGCGTCGGCGCTTCGGAGGCCGCCGCCGACGTGTCAACTAAAGTTGCGACGGGCGCATTTTCGGTCTGATCCGCCAATCGGTCGCGGATCGCGTGATAAACGACGTCGAAAACCGCGCCGCCATTGCGAAATCGCACCTCGGTCTTCATCGGATGCACGTTCACGTCAACATCTTCGTGCCGCATATCGACGAACAGCAACGCCGCCGGATGGCGACCGCGCGGGATCAGCGTCTGGTAGGCTTGCTCGATTGCGTGAATCAACATTCGATCGCGAACCGAGCGGCCGTTGACGAAGGTGAAGATCATCCGGCCGGTGGCAAACGACTCCTGGCTGGTTGCAGCAAGTCCTTGCGCGCGAATCCCGGGGCGATCGAGGTCGAACGCAAGCATCCGGGACGCGATCTTGGGACCGAACACCTGGCGGAATCGTTCGAGCGCCGAGTTGGCGCGCGGCAAATCGAAGATCGCGCGACCGTCGGCGGTCAGGCGAAACGCGATGTGATGACTGGCAAGCGCGATGCGCTGAAAGGCCTCGGCGATGGCGCCCTGCTCGGTCGCCAGTGTCTTCAAGAACTTGCGCCGCGCCGGGGTGTTGAAGAATAGCTGGCGGACTTCGATTCGGGTTCCCGCCGCCATCGCGCACGTCCGCGTATCCTCGATGTTGCCGGCCTCGGCTGCGACCTCGACGCCGTGATCGTCGGCGGCGCGACGCGTTTGCATCCGAAGATGCGACACGCTGGCGATCGAGGCGAGCGCCTCGCCGCGAAACCCGAGCGTGCGAATCGCGCTCAAGTCGGCGGCGCTTCGAATCTTGGAAGTTGCATGACGCCGGAGCGAAAGGATCGCATCGGCGCGCGTCATGCCGGAGCCGTCGTCGGCGACCGCGATCAGCGCCGAGCCGCCGCCCAGGATCTCGACACTTACCGAGCGAGCGCCCGCGTCGAGGGAGTTCTCGATCAGCTCCTTGACGGCAGAGGCCGGCCGCTCGACGACTTCGCCCGCCGCAATCTGGCTGGCGACTTGCTCGGGCAATATGTGAACTATGTGCTCGGGCATCGGGGTCCGCGGCGCCGGAGCCCGTTCAAAGAAATCTCCGGCGCAACCTAACTAGACATTACTAGACATTGCAGCTTTCGGACCGGATACTCAAGCAACTCGCCGATCCGGCGTCAAAACCGGGGGATGGCTATTGCACGGGTTGAAGATCGCGGCGGGTTTTGAAAAGCTTTCGGCCCGGCGAACTCGCCTGAGCACTCCAGCGATGAGAAAAATTACGGCAATGCTGGTCGGCGCGGCAATCATCGTGGCCGCAGCCGCGGAAGTCGCGATTGCGGCGCCGATAAAGATCGGGGTCGGCGTGAATGGACCGATCTCGCCCCAGACCGAGGCCGATATCGACAGCATTGTCGGCGCGCTGCCGAACGTGAAGGTGGCGCCGATTCAGCCGCCTGGCGGGATCGATGCCTGCGTCAAGCGATTCGTCGCAGGCGAGGCGGACGATCGGATCGACGCGGTGATGGTGGTAAGCCTGCCGACCGAGTCCTTTCAATCGCAGCGCGACTCGAACGAAGCGCGATTCACCGGCGCTTACGAAATCTGGACGCTCAATCTTTCCACACTGGCGGAGGACCGCCATCGCTTCACCTTCACCGACAGCGAGCCGGTGATAGGCGGCGCCGCCGCTATTCTCGCGATACCGGCGCAGTTGTTCGCCGAGCGCGCCACCGGCAAGAAACTCATTTCGAGTGATCAGTGGCAGGCGTTCGAGGCGGTGGAGACGCGCGTCGAGGCGAAGCTGGTCGCGGCGACCAAGCTCTATCTGCAGACCGCGTCGATCCGCGACACCGGTCCGCTCAATCCGCTCGACACGGCGAAAAATCTGCTCGATCGCGGCGACGGCGAGGACGCGATGCTGGTCTTCAAATCGGCGGGAATCAACAACCCCGAAGTTCAGCGGATGATCGCGAACGCGCAGGGCCAGTTGCGGCGCAGTGCGGCCAATGCGCTGCTGGGACGAACGCTCGGAGCGATGGCGGGCGGAAACGCAGGCGAGGCGCGCATCATGCTGGCCGACTATGAGAAGGCGCCGTCGGCCGAGAACTCGCGCGCGGATTCGATTCGGCGGGTGCTTGCGGGTGTGCCCGATCGTCACGCCGAATCGATTTACGACGGCGTCATCAGGAGCGACGTGCCCGCGCTCGATCATGCGGCGTTCGTCGCGATGATCAAGCAGCTCTTCAGCGAGCAGACCGGCTCGATTCCCAACGAAGTGATCGTCAGCGCCAGGGACGTGACGGTCGAGGACAAGGGCGCGCCACAGGGGCTCAAGAACCAGCTCGACAGCTATGCGGGCGCACTCGGGCGCAGCGCGTGGTTGATGAGCCTCAAGTGCGGATGCGACGCGGGCGCGGTGCTGACGGGAGAAGCGGTCGGCGAGGCGCTGCTCAAGGCGAAGTATTCACCCTCTTTCACGCGGCCGCAGGTCGGGCTACCCTAGCAGGATTATACAGGTTCGAACGGAAGACTCATGAGACATTGCGCATACTGCAAGAAGCAGCCGTCAGTCGGCAACAACGTCAGCCACGCCAACAACAAGACCAAGCGGCGCTGGAATCCCAACCTGCAGGAAGTGCGCGCCGAGATTAACGGCAACGTGCGCCGAATCCTGGCCTGCACGCGATGTATCCGCGCCGGCAAGGTCAAGAAAAGCGCCTAGCAGCAGCGGCCACAATTCATCCGGCGCAAGACACATTGCCATGGAGTCGTTGTGAAGAACATTTCCAATCGCAGGTCGGGCCGCAAGCTTCATTTAGCGGCGGCAGCTCTATCGGTTGCAGTCGCCGCGGGTATCGCGGCGGGAGCGAGGATTGCGGGCGCGGCGAACATTAGCGGCTTGATGTCGTACCGAAACGGCAAACCAGCAGAGCAACGCTGGCTTCATTATGAGAACCGCGTCACCAGCGATATCTACATCGCGCCGACCAAGCCCGACGGCTCATTCACGGCGGATCTGCCGCCGGGACTTTACGATCTGCGAGCCGAACGTGGAGTCATTCTGGCCAGCAAGATTCGCGTCGATGCCCAAGACGTCAACATCGGTCACGTCGTCGAGCCGGCGCCGCTGGACATGCGCCGCCCGTTCGAGAATGAAGGTGTGGCGGAGGCGCTCGTCGTGAGCCCGGCGCCAGCGACTGCGAACCTGAGCGGACGTCCTCTCGAGGCGATGAAATACGGGCACGAAGCAGTCGCTGCTTTCCCCAAGCCGGTCGGGACGCCGGCGCCTCAATCCACTCCCTTTGGCGAGGCCACGCCCGTAGCGGCGGCGGCGCCTTCGGCGATGGAAATACCTGCTAATGGCGGACACTGAAGAAATCATGCCGCCGCGCAAGTGCGGCCGTCAAGGAGAGTAAAAATGGGACGGAAGGTATATGTCGTAGGCGTCGGGATGACCAAGTTCGAGAAGCCGGGTTCGCGGGCTTGGGATTATCCCGACATGGCGAAGGAGTCCGGCACCAAGGCTCTGCAGGACGCCGGGATCGCCTACGAAAACGTCGAGCAGGCGGTGGTCGGCTACTGCTACGGAGAATCGACTTGCGGCGAGCGCGCGCTCTACGGACTCGGGATGACCGGTATCCCGATCTACAACGTCAACAACAACTGCTCGACCGGATCGACCGCGCTGTTCATGGCCAAGCAATTCATCGAGGGCGGCATCGCGGACTGCGTGATGGCGCTCGGCTTCGAGAAGATGGAGAAGGGCTCGCTCGGCGCCAAGTACATGGACCGCGTCAATCCGATGGACAAGCACGTCCAGCTAATGGCCGACCTGCGCGGCTTCGCGCCGGCGCCGCCGGCGGCGCAGATGTTCGGCAATGCCGGACGCGAGCACATGGAGCGCTACGGCACGACCGCGTTGCAGTTCGCAAAAATCGGATGGAAGAACCATAAGCATTCGGTGAACAACCCTTACTCGCAGTTTCAGGATGAGTATTCACTCGAAGGAATCCTCAGCGCGCCGATGGTGTATGAGCCGCTCACCAAGCTTCAGTGCTGCCCGACCTCCGACGGCTCGGGCGCAACAATTCTGGCTAGCGCCGACTTCGTCAAGAAGCATGGCCTCGAGAACAAGGCCGTCGAGATTCTCGGTATGGCGATGGCGACCGACTTTGCCAGCACGTTTTCCGAGCGTAGTTGCATCAAGATGGTCGGCTCTGACCTGTCGAAGGCTGCCGCGCATAAGGTCTATGAGCAAAGCGGTCTAGGGCCCGAGAACGTCGACGTGGTCGAACTCCACGACTGCTTCTCGTGCAACGAACTGATCACTTATGAGGCGCTAGGGCTATGCCCCGAGGGCAAAGGCGGTGAATTTGTCGACGCAGGCGCCAATACTTACGGCGGCAAAGTGGTCGTGAATCCATCCGGCGGGCTGATTTCGAAGGGCCATCCCTTGGGCGCAACTGGCCTGGCGCAGTGCGCGGAACTCAACTGGCAATTGCGGGGCGAAGCGGGCAAGCGGCAGGTATCGGGCGCCAAGGTCGCCCTCCAGCACAATCTCGGGCTTGGCGGAGCCGCGGTCGTCACGATGTATCGCCGCGCAAATTTGGCCTGAGTTTCGCGGCGACGACGGTAGGAAGCTTCCTACCGTTCGCTCAGCAGCAGCGTCCGGCAGCGCACCGTAACTGCCACGTCGGATCATAATGTCGCGAAACAACGAAAAATGAAGCAAGCGCAAACTCTCGGCTTCGCCGGATTCAGGCAGTCGTGAGTTGCCGATCTGAAATCGTCGGAGGCGCACTCATGTCGGTTACGCCGAGCCAGAAGCGGCGAAGCGTTATCCGATGACTCACCGTGAACGACTCGAGCGCCGCCAGTTGCGTGGTAGACAGCGTCTCCTGCGCAATAACGATTTCGTCGAACGGCGTTCGCGCCATGATCGCGCCTAGATTATCGAGCGACCCCAGCACCGGATAGCCGTGGAATAGCTTGCCGTGCTTGAAACTGTCGTCATCCAATAGTCCCAGCAGTTCCGCACTGGCTCCGATCGTCGAGTGCAGGTGTTGAACCGCCGCCGCGCCACGCGCATCTGCCCCTACGATCACCAGGCGCCTTGCCGAATGCGCCAGCCACCGCCCGATTCGCTGGAAAACATGGAATGACCAGCGCGTTGCGACCAGGAAATTGAACAGCAAAAGCACGAAGACCACCACCGTCGCGCGCGAAATTGTAATCGGCAGTATCGCCGACGCCAGCTTCACAGCGAGCCCCGCCATCATCGCCGCCAAAGCGAAGCGCACACCCTCCGCCAGTCCCGTGTAGCGCCATATCCCGCGATAAACGCCTGCCACCAGGAACGCGCCGCAACCAAGCATCACAACCCACGGCAGGCCGATCAGCATTTGGTCCACCTGCGCGATGCTCAAATCGAAGTCGAATCGCACCATCATCGCGCCAAAATAGGCCGCCGCTACCAGAGCCACATCCAGAATTAACTCGACGAATCGACGCTTGTACCCGAAGCTCAGGATGACGCGCGCGATCGCGGACAGGTCTTCGATTTGACCCGGAGACTTCCCGTCGAACGATCGATCCATCAGGAACAATGCCACCAGCGCAAAGAACAGCGCCATGAACGGAAGCAGCAACACTGCGTCGTAACCCGGGACTATGGTCAGCGCGATCGTGCAACCGCCCGCTATCGCCTGCAGGCCGATCAACGTCGCTGCCGCGCTCCGGGTCGACATGCCCAGCCGCGTCAGCCGATGATGCGAATGGTCCAGGCCGCGCTTCGATATCGGATTTCCCGTCGCCAGCCTCGTCACCGTCACCGTCACGATGTCGAGCAGCGGAACCATGAGCGCCAGCAATGGCATCGCCAGCCGCGCCGGCAGAGAACCCTCGCCATGGTGACTGGCTTGAATCGACAGCACTCCCAGCACGAGGCCGACCGCGAGCGCGCCTTCGTCACCCATGAAAATCGACGCGGGCGGAAAGTTGAAAACCATGAATCCCGCCAGCGCACCGGCCAGCGCCAGCCCCACGAGCATCGTTCCTTCGTGCTGATGCAACCCCGCGACGGTCGCGATACTCAACGCCGCGACAATTCCGACTCCCGCCGCAAGGCCGTCGATCCCGTCGATTAAGTTGAACGCGTTGGTCGCCGTGATCAGCCAGAAAATCGTGAGCGCGATGTTGAGCGGCTGGTAGGGAAGGATGTCGAGCTGGGGCCCCCACCCTCCGAGGATACAGATCGCAGCCAGTTCCAATATCAGTTTATTCCGCGGCCTCAGATCGACGATGTCATCGAGCAATCCAACCAGGCACATCGCGACCGCAAACCCCGCGAGCCAGGGCAGACTATGGTACGGCAATCCTGACAGGACGCCGACGAATCCGATCGCCGCTATTAGGCCTGCCATCACGGCCAGACCTCCCAGCAACGACGTCGGCTTGGCATGCGGGCGGTCGTTCGAAGGTTGTGCAACGATCCCGAAGCGAACGCCTGCCGCTTTTGCCACCGGCATCATCGCCACCGCGACGATAAACGCAGACAACGGCGTGAGCGCTATTTGAAACCCGCTCGTCAATCTTGCACTCTACGTCCACTTCTTTGCTCTCTGCCTGCCATCTGCATTTCGCTGATAATCATGGCGAGCCTGAGCAATTCTGAACCTCGGTCAGGCGAACATGGCAGAAGATCGAAGCCTATGTCAAGATGTGCTATGTTGATTTATTTGGCGTGTAGACCTGTCCAGTAGCGAGCGCTCAATCTCAGCGCGCTGCATGCCGGTTTTCAATCACGACGGCCAGGCTGGTATCGCCGAATCCCGAAGGTCACCGCCAACGGCGTGAGCTTCTCGAATACGAACGGTGATCGTCATAGTCGCCGAGGGCTGAGGGATTTGCAACGATTGTGGGTTGCGTTGCGCAGCGGTGGTGAAATATGCTGACGGCGTTTTGAGACGAAATGCGGAGGATGCTCGCATGAACCG
>Ga0187881_10003302_pt1 | contig 14094 bp, 9 predicted proteins | sample June2016WEW_19_1_2_FD_133017 | JGI IMG/M metagenome (GOLD analysis project Ga0187881, IMG submission 133017) | Peatland microbial communities from SPRUCE experiment site at the Marcell Experimental Forest, Minnesota, USA - June2016WEW_19_100 | ecosystem: Environmental > Terrestrial > Soil >...
GGGAGGCCCCACCAAGGAGTTTGAGGTCGAGGTGGACCCTCACAAACTGGAAGCCTACAGCGTCACCGTGCCCCAAATTCTGACAGCGCTCGGCAACGCCAACATTAACGTGGGCGGCCGCGAAATCCGCATAGGCCAGCAGTCCATTAATATTCGCGGCGTAGGCCTGATTGACGATGGTGGCAGCGATGATTTGACGGAGGGCTACAAGGTTAACGACATCGAGAATGTCGTTCTGAGCCAGGAGAACGGCGTTCCGATTCTGATCAAGGATGTTGGAAAGGTTTCGGTCGGCTACCGCCCAAGGCTTGGTATCCTGGGCCGCGACCGGCAGGAGGATGTCGTCGGGGCCATCGTGGTGGAAAGACGAACGGAAAAAACCGCCGACATGATCCCTAAGGTCAAGCAAGCGATTGACACGCTGAATCGCGACGGGAGTCTGCTGCTAGGAGTCAAGGTTGTTCCGTACTATGACCGGTCGTTCCTGGTCGCCGTCACCACGCACACTGTTCTGCACAACTTGATCTTTGGATGTTTGTTGGTTTTCCTGATCCAATGGATCTTCCTGGGCAACCTCCGCAGTGCGATCATCGTTGGGCTCAACATTCCCTTCGCGTTGTTCTTTGCCACCATCATCCTGGTGATTATGGGGGAAAGCGCGAACCTGCTCTCCGTCGGCGCGATCGATTTTGGGATTATCGTCGATTCCGCGGTGATCCTGGTCGAGAATGTATTCAAGAATTTTCAGCGAGCCCCCGAAGAAAGACAGGGTCTCTTGCAGCGCCTGGCAAAGGGTTCCTGGGGTTCGGACCCGACGAATATTGAGCATGCCGAAGGAGGGACGGCTTTTCGCTGGACGGACCGCTTGCGGCTGATTCTGATCAGCGCACTCCAGGTGGACAAGGCGGTTCTGTTTTCGGCGCTGATCACGGTCGCCGGTTTCGTGCCTTTATTTACCATGCAAGGAGTCGAGGGACAGATTTTCGGACCGATGGCGAAAACCTATGGTTATGCTCTGGCCGGAGCGTTGATTGCAACTTTCACTATCACACCCGTCATCGCCTCGATGCTAATGCCCAGGCACGTAAAGGAGACGGAAACAATCGTTGTCCGCGTGTTGCACCATCTATACAACCCGGCATTGCGTTTTGCGCTGAAAAACCGCTTCCTCGTTGCCGGCCTGGAACTAGCCCTGTCCCTTGGAACTTTCTTCCTGATCGCACCGCGGCTGGGCAGCGAGTTTCTTCCACACCTGGAGGAAGGCAACTTCTGGATTCGCGCCTCCATGCCCATCACTCTCTCGCTCCAGGACGGCGAGGCCGCCGCGCGAAAGATGCGCGAGATTCTCCTGCGGCACCCCGAAGTTGTTACCGTGCTTTCCCAGCATGGGCGGCCGGACGACGGCAGCGATGCCTCGCCGTTTTCGAACGTCGAGTTATTCGCCCCGCTCAAACCATTTGACGAATGGCCCAAGGGCCTGACCAAGGAAAAGCTCACCGAACAGATTCAAAGGGAATTTCAGAACGAGTTGCCGGGAGTCGTCTTCAATTTCTCCCAATACATCGAGGACAACATCGAAGAAGGGATCTCGGGCGTCAAAGGGGTGAACTCAGTAAAGATCGTCGGTCCCAATCTCGAAGAGTTGACGAAGCTGGCCAATCAGGTCCGCGACGAGATGAGTCACGTTCGCGGCGTTGCGGATCTCGGCATTTTCCCGGTTCTCGGCCAGCCAAACCTGAACATCAAGGTGGATCGCGAGAAAGCCGCGCGCTACGGCCTCAATTCTGGCGACGTGAACTCGGTCATTCAAGCGGCCATGGGCGGGGCTGTAGCGACCTCCGTCCTGGAGGGAGAGCGGCAGTTCGATCTCGTGGTCCGCTACACGCCGGAATACCGCCAAAACATTGATGAAATCCGTAACATCAAAGTGGGATACACAACGGCCGACGGCGTGAATGCATACATCCCGTTGAGCGAACTGGCCACGATCTCGTTAGACACGGGTGCGGCTTGGATTTATCACGAAAGCGTGCAGCGATTCATCCCGGTGAAATTCAGCGTGCGGGGCCGGGATCTGGGCGGAACGGTCGAGGAGGCGCAACAACTTATCGCCAAAAGTGTGAAACTTCCGCCCGGCTACCGTCTCGTCTTGGCCGGCGAATTCGGTGACCTTCAGGAAGCCAAGAAACGTCTGGAGATCATCGTGCCGATCAGCTTTATCCTGATCGCCGGAGCCCTTTATAGCCTGTTCAACAATTTCCGCGATTCCATGCTGGCGCTGGCCGGCATTCCTGATGCTATTGTCGGAGGCATACTTGCGCTCTACGTCTCCGGTCTGAACTTCAGCATCTCGGCCGCGATCGGCTTCGTCTCGCTATTTGGCGTATCCGTCATGGACGGTATCCTGATGATCACGTTTTACAACCAGGAAAGGTCAAACGGTCTGGCGCCTGTGGACGCGATGTACCGCGCTGCAACCACGCGCATGCGCCCGCTCCTGATGACGGCGCTTTCCGCGTGCATCGGTCTCTTTCCCGCGGCTGTTTCAACTGGCATTGGCAGCCAGGTGCAGCGTCCGCTCGCCACCGTGATCGTGGGCGGCATGTTGGTCGGCCCGGTGATGCTGCTCCTCGCCGTTCCGGCGAAGCGACTGATCCTCATGGGCCGCGAGAGAAATCCGATGGGAGAGGGGTCGAGGTGAAGACTCAATGTTTTGTTTTCATATTCGTGATGCTTGCCAGCTCAGCTTTGCTCTGTGGTGCGGGTGACGGTGATAGAATCGCATCCGATAAGCGGCCAGACCAGAGTGGCCGCGGTCCCGCAAAGCCTCAGCGGTCCGGACACGGGGGCCCAACTCGGGCGAATCTTCCGGGACCATTTCCGAAACGCCAGACTCACGCTGCATCGGAGGGCGCAATAAATCCTCCTCGGGGTCCGAACGGACCTTCTCCTGTCGCAAACAGTGCATTGAACCAGAACCCGGTAGCCGGGAGGGCCCGTCTCTTCGGCCGCCAAGCCCCGTCACCGCTCAGCAATCTGCGCCATCGCAGCCCCAATCCGGCAGTCGTTGCAGGATCAGTGGATCTGCGTAGGCGGAGTACCGGCGCGATCGGCGGGAACCAGGTGCATCGGAGGCCTTAACAAAGGATTGCTATGAATCTCATTCGCCAATCGCTCCGTTTTAGCCTCATCCCGATGTTAGCCGCTTTGCTGTTCAATGTGGGCTGCGTGGTCGGGCCGAACTTTAAGAGGCCCGCACCTGTGCAGGTCCCAGGTTACACGCCCACGCCGCCAACGCCCACAAGCGGCACACCCAACATCTCGGGTGGGGAGAAGCAAAGTCTTGTTGAGGGGCGCGATATTCCGGGAGACTGGTGGAACCTGTTTCAGTCGAAGCCGCTCGACGATTTAATCGAGCGGTCGCTCAAAGCCAATCCCGACTTGAAGTCGGCGCAAGCGGCGCTGTTAGTGGCCAGAGAGAATACGCTGGCGCAGCGTGGCTTTTACTACCCCAGCGTGTCGGCCGGTTTTGCGGCCAGCCGTGCCAGGACATCCTCCGAAGTTTCGCCCTTCACCGCCTCGGGCAATCTCACCTACAGCTTATTTACTCCGCAGGTCAGCGTTTCCTTCGTGCCGGATGTCTTCGGTTTGAACCGGAGAACGGTGGAGTCCCTGAAGGCGCAGGAACAGCAGACCAGATTCGCTCTGGCCGCGACACATATCACGTTGAGCTCCAACATTGCCGCTGCCGCCATTCAAGAAGCCTCGTTGCGAGGACAGATTGACGCCACCAGGGAACTCATGGACATCGCCACAAAGATGCTGGAGACTTTGCGCAGCCAATATGCCAGCCAATATGCCAGGGGATACGTGGGCCAACTTGACGTTGCGGCGCAGGAAGCGCAGCTTGCGCAAGCCTCCGCCACGTTGCCGCCGTTGCTCAAGCAACTGGCTCAGCAGCGCGATCTGCTAGCGCGGCTCTCGGGCGGGTTACCCAATCAGGAGCTGCCGGAAAGGTTTGAGCTTTCGAGCTTCCAATTGCCTCGCGAACTACCTCTGAGTCTTCCTTCACAACTCGTGGAACAGCGCCCCGATGTGCGCCAAGCGGAGGAGAACCTGCATTCGGCCAGCGCTCAGATCGGGATTGCGCACGCCAACCGTCTGCCAAGCTTTAATTTGACGGCGGATACTGGCAGCATGGCGCTTATCTTCACCCATATATTCTCATCGGGAGGCTTTTGGGAAGCGGGCGGGGGCCTCACGCAGCCGGTGTTTGAAGGCGGGACGCTGCTTCACCGGGAACGAGCCGCGGTAGCGGCTTACACTCAGGCCGACGAACAATATCGCAGTACGGTCCTGACTGCTTTTCAAAATGTAGCCGACACGTTGCACGCGATCCAACAGGATGCGGATGGTTTAAGGGCCGCGGCAGCCGCCAAAGACGCTGCAGCCGTCACGCTCGACCTGACGAAAAAACAGCTTGAGGGCGGTTACGCCAACTACCTCGCCCTCTTGAGCGCGGAAGAGGCATATCAGCAAGCCTTGATCAACCTGGTGCAGGCTCAGTCGAATCGTTATGCCGACACTGCCGCATTGTTTCAAGCTCTAGGCGGCGGCTGGTGGAACCGCCCGGATGTTCCTAAGAATTAATTCGAAGAGCTTCCGCATACACCGGGGGAACTGCAACCGGACGCCGAAACTGAATTATATGGGTAAGCAACCAAACCAGAAAAGAATACGGCTCGTTCTGCTCGACGGTCGCGTGCTTTTACGGGAGAGCCTTGCGCGGCTTTTAGCCTCGGAGCACGATTTTGAGCTCGTAGCTGAGTGTGCGACGCCGCCGGAAACCTTGAAGAAGCTAAGTGGCGCCGAGGTAGACGTCCTCCTGGTGGATTTCGGCATCGCGAAGGAATTCATTCCCTGCGCTCGCAAGGCTGGGTATCATGGAAAGTTCTTAGTTGTCGCTAGAGAAATCGATGCGAGAAGTTCAGCTATTGTGTTGAAGTGCGGGGCCTCAGGGATTTTCCTGGAGTCCGACTGTTCGGCACGGCTTATGCAAGCCATCCGGCTCGTAGCAAGCGGGGAGGCCTGGGTCGATCAGAAGGTGATTCAACTCCTGGCCGACCGATATCCCAATTATGAAGACCGATGGTGGGGCGCGCAGACGCAAAGGGAGCAAGCCGTGCTCAAGGGAATTGTTGACGGCCTGTCGAACAGAGAGATTGGCGCCAATATTGGCATGTCCCTATCCACAGTAAAGGCGGTAGTGCAACAGTTGTTCAAAAAGGCCGGCGTGCGAACAAGAAGTCAGCTCGTGAGAATCGCGCTGGGAGATCCGCCGCGCGGGATTCCAAAGGCTGGACATGAGAACGATACGGAGTAGATGCTAAATCTTTCGGCTGATTTTTCGATTCGCAATCTATTTTAATATTTTTCGGGGGAGCGATGGTACAAACAGCCAGTCCGCATCTGAAATCCATAAGGCACTTGGAACGAGTCTGGGAGGAGCGTAACCGAACCATAGTACTACTGGTGAGCGGCGCAATTATCTTGGCCGTCGCCGTCGCCGACTGGTGGACAAAACCGTTTTTGGCGTTTGGCGTTCTCTATTTGTTCCCCATCATGCTTGCAGCAGGGTTCCTCCCTAGATGGATGATCGCTTTGCTTGGCGTCGGCTGCGCAGTGCTCAGTGAGCTTTTCAGTTCACTCGATCCGTCAACCGTTCGTTTGGCTTTTGAGACGCTGGCGTTCGCAGGTTGCGGGTTATTCGTAGCGGAACTGGTTCTCAACCGGCGGCTGACCTTGAAGTCGCAGGAGAGATTGCGGGCTTTGGTCGAAACGAGTCCGGCAGCGATCGTAACGGTTGATGAGCGCGGCTTCATCGAACTCGCAAATCACGCCGCTGAGGAACTGATGGCTCCGAGAGACGGAATACTGGCTGGAGCCCCAATCGCGGCCTACCTACCCGACCTGCACCATGCCCTGCGGTGGGAGGAAGCCCCCCAATTCCGGGCATCGATGCAATGCCTGGGTCATCGCGGTAATGGAGAATCATTCACCGCGGAGGTTTGGTTCTCAACATATAAGGAGGGACTGACCCCGAAGCTTGCCGCGATTATCGCGGACGTCACAGAAGAAGCCGCTGAAGTTCGTCCCAATTCATCTCCTTCCGAACCGAATGAAAGAGCCTCCTTGAAGGATCGGGAAATCAGTGTGCTTGGCTTCCTGGTCCAGGGTTTGGCCAACAAGGAAATAGCGGCGCGGATGGAAGTCTCGGAAAGTACTGTCAAGAATACGCTCCAGCAGCTTTTCACCAAGGCCAATGTGCGCACCCGCGCCCAGCTCGTTCGCGTAGCACTTGAACGGTATCGCGATCTCATATGATGCGGAGCGCTTCTATCGTGCTTCTGGAAATCAACACCGGCCAGGAGGCTGGATTCTATGAAAATACAGGAATCGCACTCATTCTACGATTCATATAGCGGTGCGTGTCATCGATCATCTAAATCTGTATTTTTCTTAACACTCGCCGGAATAGATGCCCTTCCCAGGATAACAAAAAAGGTTGACATCTGTGGAATGGAGGTCTACTTTTCACTCGGGTTTTGAGTTTCCGGGCAAAGGAAGCTCGAAATTCCCAGGCAGTTGTATTATGGATCCTCGGTAGGCGAGGCTCCCGCGTACATACAGGCCACTGCCCAATGGTATCGAAAGATGCCAGGGTTAGGGTAGAACAGGAACTCCCGGGCTAAGGGTTTTCCTAAGGTGGCTGAGGTCTTCGGGCCTCTCACGGTACGCGGTGCTGAAGCTATACCAGTGGGGAAATCCGGCTGAATCCCTTCCAGGCATTAGGCCATTTTCTCCGCTGAGGAGGAATGGCCATTCCTCCCAGCTTCGAATTCGCCTCCAGAAAAGGCATATGAAATCAAAAGACGACCAGCCTCCGAGTAAAGGCGGCCTTGAACAGTTTTCTGCGGAAGACCGGCAAGTGATCGGATAGTTCCTTCTATCGTCTCGCCTGCCGCATCTCCCGCAGACTCAATGTGGTGAATGCGGAGGGACGAGGCGCGACTCCTCTTTTCTCTCTCGACCTTTGCTTGAAGACTAATCGTTTGAGCAGATGTGAGCCTGCTCAAACTTGGAGGGAACTCTCATGGTTGCCAGGATTTTTTGCGAATTGATGATGATCTTTTTCCTGCTCTGCTCACCGTTAACCTTTTGCCAGGATACGGCCTCAGACGGATCCATGGGTGAGAATCAGCAAGCCGTCAAACCCGACAACACAGAAGCACAGAGGTGGAACATATATTTTCAGGCTACTTCCATAGCACAACACCACGGGAGCTTCTATTCGGAGTATGAGGGCCAAAACAGTCTGCCGGCTCATCCGGAGAATCGCGTATCCCTCACGGTTACGGCGTTCGTGACTTTGCGCGTCAGCCAGAATTTTGATGTTGTGCTTAATCCCGAAATTGCCGGAGGCGAAGGCTTCGGTGGGGTCACGGGAATTGCCGGGTTCACTAACGGAGAAATGCCGCGAGTTCTGACGGCGACCCCGAAGCTTTATCTGGCCCGAGGTTACGTGCGCGGTACATGGGCTTTGGGGACGGGGACAGAATTGATCGAGGGTGGTCCCAACCAGCTTGCGGGCGAACAGCCGGTGCGCAGGTGGACCGTCATCGCCGGCAAATTTGCCGTCACTGATTATTTCGACTGCAATACTTTTAGCCATGACCCGCGGACGCAGTTCATGAACTGGTCCCTCATGTACAACGGTGCGTGGGATTATCCGGCGGACACCCGTGGATATACGGCAGGTGTTTTGCAGGAACTCACCATGCGACGATGGTCGGTACGGGCCGCCATGGTCATGGAGCCTACAACCGCTAACGGGCCCGTACTTGATACACGCGTGACCAAGAACCGGGGACTGATGGCCGAAGGGGAACTGCGTTTCGGCACAACAGAACACGCAGGAAAGCTCCGTGTCCTTGGTTTTCTAAACCGCGAGGATGCTGGCACATTTCGCGAAGCGATGAGAACACAGGGCAAGCCGGACTTGGCGGCTACGCGGCGCTCCGGCACGAAAAAATACGGCATGGCACTCAATTTCGAGCAATCCTTGACCAAAAGTGTCGGCGTGTTCTCCCGCTACGGCTGGAGTGATGGAAAGACCGAGGCTTGGGCCTTCACGCAAATCGACCGTTCGATTAGCGGGGGTATCTCGCTCAATGGCAGCATATGGAAACGGCCAACAGACACTATTGGAATCGCCCCTGTTCGGAATTACCTCTCTGGAAATCAGCGCAGTTTCTTGGCTGCAGGTGGAGTGGGCTTCATAATCGGTGATGGCCGGCTTGACTACCGGCCAGAGTCGATTGTGGAAGCGTATTATGCGTGGCATGCCATCAAGGGGTGGACTATCACTGGAGACTATCAGCACATCCAGAATCCTGCGTACAATCGGGACCGCGGGCCGGTATCAGCTGTATCGCTGAGGCTGCATTTCGATAGATAACTAAAACACCATCCGCGCCGCAGGCGCGATTCATCAGTATTGCCATCTCGAAGCTTGGCTTGGTTACCACTTTAAGGAGCCAGAGTGAAGTGCTCTTCCTCGTAAGCCTCCGAATCTCGCCTAACAAAAATATTTTCCCGTATGGGCAAAAAATTCGGCCCAGCTGCAAATATCAGCAATAGCGAGGCTTGGAATTGGCTGAAAACTCTCTTTTCGGGCTTCAATTGACTTCGTGCCCATTAAATTTCCAATATTGCTCTAATCGGATAATTCAATAGCCACAGATTGAGCGACAGTGCCGTGCTTTTTTCCGGCGAGGCGATCGATGACCATGACCTCGAGGAGATAGTTGCCTGCCGTCAATTCCGGACTGGGCTTTATTTCGAATCTTAGCGGGACCTCATTCGACGTCGTGTTCAGATCGTCGCCGGAGAATGGAACAATTTCAGAGGCTTTTATCAAAACATCATCCCGATATAGCCTCAATTGGGCCTCGATTTTGGCTTTGCCACTCTCGCGGCGGGCATTGTACACCGAAAGAGAACAGGCGAAAGGATCGGACCGCCGGATCTTTCGAGTAAACACATTCGCATCTGCCTGCGCGCTGAAATCTTTTGACGTGTTGAAAGTGGAAATTCCCGAAGCGACAAGATCAGAACCCGCATAGTTTGGGACATCCACAAGTATCGAGACATTGCCGATCCTTTCCCCCTGGCTGACCGTGCTTCTGAGTTCATATGAACCAGGACCGGGTACCGGCACGTCTATTGTCGAAGCAAAACCCTCGCGGACTCGATTTGCAAAACTCTTGATGGGCGCACGGAAGGTGCCGGTGCCTCTGTATGAGTTAACAACTCTTCCTTCAAGAGAGGCCTGACCAAATATCGAGACTTCCGCAACGCGGTATCCATCTTCGGGTTCCGGTCTGAAGCTCAGGACGGTTCCATCGATGTGAAGCACGGCATGAATTACGCTCTCTTTTTTATGATTGTAGAGGGGCAAAGCCTCTGCCGTTACTTCAAGATTGCCGGCAACAAATGGGGAATTGCTCAGAATAATCCGGCCGGATCTCATCTGGGAAATGTTGGCCGGAGATATCGTATTCCGCAATGAGATATCGCTGAATCCCGAGCGGGTCCGAACCTTGAGCCCCGGTTTTTTCAGCCGGATCCGCAGCGAATGGTCATTCGTGATGATTCTTTGAGGGACCCCAGCCTGGAAATTCAAGTCCTGCAGGGATTCAAGTGTTTTCCTGTCCGGCTTGTATCCAAGAAGGTAACATCGGTCGAAATCGCGCAAAACCTGCTCGATTTCGGGGAACTTCTCCTCCTTGGATTTGATAGTGTATCCGCCTGTGCAGTTTGAGAACTCAGCCCAGTAGTCGTTCCATCCCGGAAGAGCACATTGGTATATGGTTGTCGAAGCACGGAACAAGGAGTCACCGAAGTACTCCGGAGGCTTGATTAACGGTGGCGCATTGTTGGAGAAAAGGATTAGGGCCTTTCGTCCGGGTACTGCTTGAAGATTGTTGATGATCCTTGTCATTGCGCTGAAAGAGCGCGTGTCGGTGAGTTTGATGATGGTCGGTGCGCCTGCCGCGGCCGAAACTGCCGCGATACCGGAGCCTCACGCGCTTCCAGAGCACGACCGGATAAACGTGCTTGAAGAAGGGAACGCCTGCGCGAGGCTCCCAAAGGGCCTGGCTGCGTCCATGCACCACTGCCAACGGTCCGCAGCAGTCAGCAATTTCTGATTATCGGATGTCAGGGGTTGCACCACGAAACCTCCTGCGGAGATTTGAGCGATCGCCACTTGATCTGCCGGGCTCATCACCTTTTCAGCAAAGTATTTCAAGGCTCCCCGGGCTTGATTGAACTTTGCTTTTGATAATCCTAAGTCGTCGACAAGAAAAACCACGTTCCTTGGATCTACTTGGGTGTCCATATGGTCAAGAGCGTAAAATTTTGCAATCTCCTGCTGTCGGCCATCCTGGTAGATCTCAAAGTCTTCCGCCTGAAGCCCCGGCACATAATTTCCATTTTCGTCAGTGACCCTGGCATCAATCAAAACCAAAGATTTCGAGGCGCCCGGGACCATCAGGATATCGGAATCAGCCGTCCTGAATTGAGTTGCGGCAAACTGGATCGATGAAATCATTCCAATCAGAAAAACCCAAATGCATGTTTTCTTCATGATTGCCTCGCGCGGATCATCATTGAATGCCGGTCAATTTTAAAAGACTTTCAAGCTCTTCCTGTTTTTGCATTCCTTGTTCCCAATCCACCATTCTTCCGTTCCTATCGATCACCACCAGGGTCGGCAGCTCCGAAGCACGGAAATGCCTGCTGAGCATCCCGCTGCGGTCAAACAGCATCGGATAGCTGAACGACTTCTTCTTCAGAAAATCCGTCTGTAGCTTTTGCTCCTGCTGATTGACGCCAAAAATCGCCAGCCCTTTATCTCTGTATTTTTCGCCGATTTTTTCAAGCGACGCCATTTCTTTCAGGCATGGGCTGCACCAGGTTGCCCAGAAATCGAAGATGACGACGGAGCCCCGCAATCCCCTGAAGGTGTAGCGCGTGCCGTTCAGGTCCATGAGCGGAATGTTTTCTGTCGATGTCCCGAGCGCCAATCCGTCATCAACGGCCGGCAGATTCAATTCCGTTCTCTGGTAGGCACTGAGCGGAGGGTCGAACTGGAAAACGGAATCGTTCAACGCTTGATTGATTTGACAGGAAGTCAGCTTTACTTCTTGGCTGGCATCATAGAACTTCTTCTTTTGTGTCGAAAATGCTTCCGTACGGGTTGCATCCCGCAAAACAATCAGTTTCTCGGGATCGATCCACAGGGTTCGCACCTTGCGCGTCAGCGGAAGTGTATCGGTCGCAGCCATTTCTGCTTCAACCACGACGCAATTGACGCGGCCGGACTGCAGATCAACGATTTCGCGCCTCAGAACTTTTGCACTCCCGCAACGGGATGGCAGGCTTGCGTATTCTTCTGGCAGAGCTCCGCCGATGTAGGCATCCGATTGACCTTTGAAAACCTCCGCCAGGATTTCATCGATTCTTGCGGAGGGCCTTTTCGTGTACTGCCGCGTGCCTCCGGCATAGACGATAGTCGAGGCGCCGTCGCACACCACGACGCATCTCGAATCACCCATTCCGGCGTTGAAGCGCAACTTGTTTTCTTTTGGTTTCGAATATCGAGTGAAAGAGGTAGTTGTGGATGCGCTCTGGAGACCGGAGAATTCCGAGAGAATCACGCCCTCACACTGATAGGACGAAAGGTCTCCATAAGCACGGGCAACCCGTTCGATCCATTGTTTTGCATCTTCCTGCGGATAGGCGCCCAGGCAGCACAGGAGCGTAACGGCAAGAATAGAAACTGCAGAGATGCGCTTGATATACATTCGCACCTTACCCTTACAAAATTTGATATAGCATAGCGTAAAAAGGAGTAAGTATCCACTGGCACAGCCAGTGGCTTTAATTTGTGAGCCGCTCAAAGCGGCTAAACGAGGTCGCTAACGCGGCCCCGCAGATTTTGAGCCTGTGCTCCGCAAAAAATGCATCCGCAATAATATCCGGAACCAATAGCAACCTGGATTACTTTGTAGGTGGCACACCTGCGGTTTGTGCAGGAGCGCTACCAGTATTGTTGCAGTTTTGTTTTGTGACGCTCGCATATTTGGGCGCACTTTCCTTTGAATTGCACTTCCTTTGAATTGCGGCGCTTCACCAGAGTAACTGCAATCGACTTAATAACATGGGGAATCAATACAAAATGATAAAGCCTTTGCCGGCTAAAGCGGCGAGCTGGTTCCGGGGCAAAAATCAGGGGAGGAACGCCTGCTTTTGTAGCTATAAATTCCGATAGTTTCTACTAATTTCAACAACCTAGTTGTCACAGGTGTTTGACAGCTAAACAACTTATTATCAATAAATTAGCTAGGACCACCTGCCTTTACAGCAGGTGTGCGTCTGTAAATATATGAATATAAATGGCTTACTTTATCAGAAAATAAAGCCCAAGGCAGAAAGCCATGATTTCAGCAAATCGCATATTTTCAAATACTTACGGTTAAATGGGTTATGATCGACCCTATTGAAACGTGTTGAAACTTGAGGATCCTTGGAGATTGTTGCAGCTACAAAAACGACTACCATGAGGTGAACCCCTCGGGTGAGACAGTTTTCGGTTGCTACACTTTGAGGTCTTTTATAACTGAACCCTTCACTTGAGACAATTCTGAATTATACATATTTCAACACTTTCGATTCTCCGAGCAGGGAAGGGGGTGCCCAAAAAGGACTTGAATAAAGCACCCGAATCTTACAGAATGTACGAAATGTAAGGATGGTATATATGACTCGCTTAACTGCATCCCAACTCCGCGAAGACATGGCGACTGCCATAAATAAAGTAGCCTTTGGCGGGGAGAGAATTGTTCTCCAGCGGAATAATAAAGATGTGGCAGCTCTGGTTCCGATGGAAGATTTGACCCTGCTCAGAGAATTGGAGGACAGGGCGGATTTGGTGGAAATAAGGAAAGCCCTTGAGGAGCCTGGCTCGAACATCCGTTGGGAGGACATCAAAAAGGAATTGGGGATTTAGGTGACATACAGAATTGAATTTCGGCCTGCCGCTCGCCGGGATTTGAAAGACCTGCCCAGAGATGTATTGGATAGGGTTAGCAGGAAAATATCAGCTCTGGCTGAGAATCCCCGTCCTTTGGGAGTAGAAAAGTTATCTGGAAGCGAAGAGGACTTCTATCGGATTCGAGTTGGCGATTATCGGGTTCTTTATAGAATTGAAGATAAAGTTTTGCTGATCATTATTATCAAATCGAGACACCGTCGGGAAGTGTATCGCGGATAGATCATGCTGGTGCACTTATTGAGGATTGTCTACATAACCCCGCATTTGCGGGAAAATCCGCGCGAGTAAAATCCACTAAGCTAAAATCTGCCCACGCTGCAAATATGAGTGGCAGCAAGGCTTAAGGTTCGCTGAAAACCTCCTTTCTCGGCCATAATTGATATCAGAGAAACGATCCCGGATGCCGTGTTTTCAATCACACTTATCGAGTATATGAGGTTTGTTCTGCAATCCTGACAGGCACTGCTTTCCATTCTGGCTGTCTGGATGCGAGGCCGGGAAAGCTCGCGGTGAAATCGCGTGCCGTAACCGCTTGGGCGGCATGCTTCAGTATTATTACCGAAAGACAGCCTGATTTTTCGAGATTACTCCGGGTGGACGCTTGTGTAATGTTCATAATCCTGTCGCCTGCGGCTGACCCAACTGGATTTCTGTTGCAGTTCGGATGCTTCGAACAACGCAGTCTCTATCTTGCCCCACAGGATAGAAATGCTTATAAAGACAAAACCTTGCAGACCATGGTCGGCGCGATCGACACCATTTTCATTGCGGCCATGACGATGGTCTCCGTCGTCGTGAAGACTGTTTGAATCATCCAGACAATAATCTAGGTTCCGCAGAACATGGTCTGCCCGAACGAGAAGATTTTCATGATGGCTGCGACTATTTTCCTGGTCACGCAGAAGATAGTCTGA
>Ga0187881_10003305_pt1 | contig 14087 bp, 13 predicted proteins | sample June2016WEW_19_1_2_FD_133017 | JGI IMG/M metagenome (GOLD analysis project Ga0187881, IMG submission 133017) | Peatland microbial communities from SPRUCE experiment site at the Marcell Experimental Forest, Minnesota, USA - June2016WEW_19_100 | ecosystem: Environmental > Terrestrial > Soil >...
CTTTGGCATCCCTGGGTGGACAACTTCCTTGTCTACAATAATGCCCCTAACCAGTTGAGTGTCGAGGAGGCTCTTGCCCTCCTTCTTGACAAGCTGGATGTTATCGATGTCAGCGTACCACGAATCGCCGCGCTTTTCCTTTACAAGTTGAACCGCTTCGATCGCGATATCTGCGAAGTGCTCACGAGCGCCACCTAAACCCTTGCTATGCATCGCAGTCATAGCGACTTTTTTGAACGCAGCCGTATCATCAGGCTTTACTGGTTCGGAGAGTGAGTCAAGAAGTTGAATCGCTTTGTCTGCAGCTTTCTTGTAGCCCGCAACAATAACTGTTGGGTGGACGCCATCATCAAGCAAGTCTTGGGCTCGTTTAAGCAATCCTCCGGCGAGGACCACAGCGGTCGTTGTTCCGTCGCCAACTTCATCATCTTGTGTCTTAGCGACTTCCACCATCATTTTTGCTGCGGGGTTTTGAACATCAACTTCGTCGAGAACGGTGGCTCCGTCATTTGTTACTGTAACATCGCCGAGACTATCGACGAGCATTTTGTCCATTCCGCGAGGGCCGAGAGTGGTCTTTACAACTTCAGACACAATGATTGCCGCAGTAATGTTGCTTCGTTGAGCATCGCGGCCTCTATTACGTGTGGATCCTTCCTTCAGAATGAGTACCTGTTGACCGGATAGATACGCCATTTTTGTTACCTCTGGTGACGTGTGAGGATAAAAACGGCCAGTAAATAAGCATTTGTCTATTCAACAGATTAACGGTCGAAGGCTAATCTGGTTACGAACGTGCGATTAAGAAAATGCCTTCCAAACCTGATCATGGACTACGCGGATTCTTCGGGTTCCAGCCGGAAATCTCGCGTGCATCGTCTAGCGAACTTATTATACCGGTCTAGCCATTCGTCCACACAGAAAATTCTAGAATTTCGGGAACCTTCGAGGAAAGTACATTTGCCCGTTAACCTCTTGGTGCGAACCAGCAAACTTCGCAACTGCACTCTCGTAACAGGTTTTCACGGCGTGGGTGAAACAGGGTACATTTCTGTCTCTTATCTCGTTCATGCTTTGAATGCGAAGAGAATTGGATTCGTCGACGTAGCACACCCGCCCCCATTTATTGCAACTTCCGAAGATGGTTTGGTGACGCCATTCGAGGTCTACCGGGCTGGAAGAATAGTGCTTGTGAAATTGGAGTTTTCTCCGCATAGGGCGGAGGAGGCAGAGTTCGCCAAGACTCTTGCACGATGGGTTGTAGAAAACAAATTCAAAGACGCTATTCTCATCGGGGGCCTAGACGGGGCTCTGAAATCCGGCAAGGACGGCGTCAGAATAGTTACAACCGGCGACTACCCTGTGAAAGCAAAGAAGATGAAACACCCAAGACTCGAAGCGGGCTTATTCGTTTACGGCCCGTTGGCCGTCATGTTAGGGGAATTCGAGAAGCTGAACTTTCCAGCCGTTGCAGTACTCCCTTACGCCTCAGCTGAACACGCGGATCCTAAGGCCGCAGCCACTGCGATCAGGGCGGTGTCAAAAGCGTACGGGCTGAAAGTCGATGTCAGGGACTTGGAATACGATGCTGAGGATATCGAGGAGGAAATTGATAAGCGGATGCAGCAAACTGCCCGCTCACTGCGTGGCCTGTATGGCTAATGGAACATTCATACATTAGTATGCCAGTTACCAACCATAAGTTAGGTTCATGATTAGATTAGCTGATAACGAATGCAACTTCGATTCTTAGGTGCATGTCAAGAAGTAGGTCGGTCCGCAGTTGCGGTCAAAGGCGCCCGTAGCCAAATCCTGATGGATTACGGCGTCATGATAAACCACGACATAGGCTTCCCGGTTCACGTTTCACCAAGGGACTTGGACGCGGTCATCCTAACGCACGCTCACCTCGACCACAGTGGGCTGATACCACTCTTCTACGTTCACTCAAAACTACCAGTCTACGCTGTTGAACCGACCTTCAAACTGACCAAAGTATTGGTGCGGGACATGATCAAGCTTAGCGGTTACTTCCTTCCCTACGAGTACATCGACCTCGAAACCATGCTGAACCACGCCGTCCCCGTAGAATACCATTCAAAATTCCAAGCGGGGGACTCTGAGATCACCATGATCAACGCCGGCCATATCCCTGGCAGCGCGCAGGTAATTGTGAAAAATGATGGTAAACGGGTGCTCTACACGGGTGACTTCAACCTGATTCCGACTCACCTCGTTCCCGGCGCTGACCGAGAATACGGGAACCTAGACGCCATAGTGATCGAGAGCACATACGCCATGTCTGACCATCCGGACAGGGCTGAGTCTGAGCGCAACTTCGTCTTGGCGTGTAAGGAGGTTGTTGAAGGAGGAGGAACGGTCCTTGTTCCAGCCTTCGGCGTTGGACGGTCCCAGGAAATTATTTGCATGCTCGCCGACCACGACTTCAATCACAAAGTCTTCGTCGACGGCATGGCACTGGACGCGATTAGAATGCTAGAGGAGCATCCGAAAGCACTGAAAGACGAAAAGCTGTTCCGGAGAGCCATGAGGGATGCTGAGCAAATCAAGAACTGGCATGACAGGAGACGCGCGGCCCGAACTGAGGGAGTAATAGTGTCGCCTGCGGGGATGCTCAAAGGAGGGGCATCCGTCTTCTACATGGAAAACATCGCCACTAACCAGGATAACGGAATCTTTCTCGTAAGCTACCAAGTTCAAGGCTCGCCAGGAAGGATACTCTTGGACGAGGGTCAATTCATTTTACATGGAAAAGCAAGGAAAGTCAGTGCCCGAATTGAGAAATTCGATTTCTCTTCACACGGCGGAAAGACCCAACTCGAGGAGACATTGAAAGAAGTTGACAAGAAAACTCGAGTCTTCGTCATTCACGGCGAAGAGGGAAACTGTAAGCATCTGGCGGAATGGGCATCTCAAGAATTGGGTCTCCAGACCTCAACCCCTCGACCAGGTGAGACCTACGACCTCTGAGGTCCTCGGAGTGATTCAGGTCGGGTCAACGAGCGATTACCCTCTTGGCAAGTTCAAGAATGAATTCTCCAACAGTTTTCCAGGTTTCGCGTTGGAAACGATGCGCCCTCTGCCTGATCCGTCTGAGGCTTACGATTCATTGCGTGGGCAGTACCATTCCACTCGCCTGCTTGTACTCTTGGAGCAACATCTGCGCACTGTTCCCGCGGAGAGATTGTTGGGCGTTACAGCTTTTGACCTGTTCGTCCCAGGGATGAACTTCGTATTCGGCGAAGCCCGATGCCCCGGCTATGTGGCAGTTATTTCGACCAAGCGACTAAAACCATCCGCGAAGGCTCAAGGTTTGTTTCGGGAACGCGTGCTTAAGGAATCGGTGCATGAGATAGGCCACACGCAAGGGCTCAAGCATTGCCCTGACCCGTCATGCGTGATGCATTTCTCTGAACATATTGGCGATACGGATAGGAAGAGTTCAACCTTCTGCAAGGAATGCCGTTCGGATTTGGGGAGGCGGAAAGTTGGGTAAGAAATTCAAGGCGAAGCCAAGCCAACTAGCCCCTGAAATCTCCGCCATAGCCCTCGCAGGGCTGCTGACGTTTGGCCTTCAATCATCCAACGCACCCATTGTTCCCATAACCATCTTCCCAGAGACAACAAGCGGGATTACGCTGAACGCCGGCATCTTCGTGGTTCTAATGGCCGCTACGGGTACGATCATGTACCTGTTCATAAAATTCGGGTTGAAACGCCTAGTCAGATACATGATCAACCTCGCTCTCCTCGCCCTCCTATTCTTCCTGTTCACATGGTACGGATCATTGTACGCAAACTACTTGCCTTCCTTCGTGACCTCGACAAGCTGGGGCTGGCTCCTCGTCAGCCTCCTAGGGGCCGTTGCATTAGGGCTTCTAATCTACAAGGCGAAGGGGGCACTGCATTTGGTTGGCATAGTTCTGATCGGCGGACTCACTGGGACATTTCTGGGCGTTTCCATACCCACGTTAACGGCGGTCGTGCTCTTGCTAGCCTTGGCGGGCTATGACCTCTTCGCAGTCTACAAGGGCCCAATAGGGAAGATGGCTGAATCAACCAACCTAGAAGAATTCACGGGGGCCGTTTTTACGTACGGTGATTTGACGGTGGGGATGGGGGATATGGTGTTCTACTCTATGCTCGCGAGCATCTCAATGATGAATTTTGGGCCGATCCCATTCCTCGCCGCGGCTGTTGGTTTGGTAATTGGTGCTTACCTTGGGTTCAAGATGCTCGAAGGGCGAGATATGTTTCCAGGATTACCTTTTGCTATTATACTAGGTCTAGTTTTCATGTATGTGGCCTCTCAGGCGCTTATACTTCTCAAGCTCCCCGCGTGAATTCCTAAGGCGACTGTAATTCACATGAAATACTTCGCGGTAGTCCTGATTTCGTTCCTTCTATCGGGGCTCGTCATTAGTTCGCCGATGCTTGACGAGACGCTTACACCAATCAAACATGTGATTGTCGTAATACAAGAGAACCACAGCTTCGACAACTACTTCGGTACATACCCAACCGCAAACGGTACCCTTGTCGGCGACATCATCTCCCGGATCCATCGAGTGAACAGCCTTCCGAACAACGTCTGCGTCCCGTACGGACCCACTTGTCTGTCACCATACCCCGCACACGCAGTCAGCACCGAGAACCCCGTGGAAGGCCGCGACACATACGAGCAAGATTACAATAACGGAAAGATGGATGGCTTCGCAACCAACTCCGGTCCTCAATCAATGGCATACTTCGACTACAGACAGATCCCAGCATATTGGGACTATGCAGAAGAATACGGCCTAGGGGACAACTACTTCTCCTCAGCACTAACCACGACAACACCGAACAGGCTCCTGCTACTTTCCGGCGACACACCGGTATCAAGCAACTACGGCCCCCCTCCATACACAACCTACAATCAAACTATCCTAGGCCAACTTTCGGCTCGCAACATTACTTGGGGATATTTCGATTACCTCAAACCATATGGCGACCCTAGCAAAGTATACCCGATAAATTACATCTCAGACATCGATCAAGCAAGCCTCGGCAATGTCCAAGATATTTCTATGTTCTTCACACTCCTCTCTGAAGGTAAGAACCTTCCCTCGGTTAGCTTTGTAAACGCCCTCGGATTCGAGAATTTGGATGAACATCCTCCATCGAACGTTACCGCAGGGGAACTGTGGACGGTCTCAGTCGTCAACGCAGTAATGTGCAGCAACTATTGGCAATCTTCGGTGATTTTCATAGCCTATGACGAGGCTGGAGGTTACTACGACCATGTTTCGCCCCCTCAGGTCCTAGAGATAAACCACGGATTCGATAGGCCTCTTCATGGGTATGGCGAAAGAGTACCGCTACTGGTGATTTCGCCCTACGCGAGAGAGAACTACGTTTCAGGGACATTGCTAAACCACATGTCGATTCTTAGGTTCATCGACTATAACTGGAACCTAATACCGCTCAATGGGAACGTTGCGAAATCAAACAACATGCTCGACTTTTTCAATTTCACCCAAATCCCAAGAACCCCGATGGTCCTCGACAACCAAGGGCCGTATTCAGCCCAATCTTACCCCATTCCTCTTCAATCTTCAACAGGAAACCCGGGCGAACAGACGGTCTGCCCATCGGAAAAGAGCGGAGCGATTACCTCCGCATGGACCTACATGCTCATAACTCTGTTAGTCGTTGCAGTAGTAGTCGGAACAATCGCATTAACGTGGAAACGCAAGCACTAATTCATCGCCTTCTCCTAATCTTCAAGTAACACATGACCGCGGCCACGATCCCGAGAGGGATTAGGTAGTACAGGTATGAAATCTCGAAAGTTCTCTGACCTGAGGGGTCATGATCAGACATGACAAAGAATGAGAACAAAGTTGTGTTCCATAGCATGTTATAGCCTTCAACGTTCAGGTAGACGTAGGAAATCACTGGTGGCTCACCACTTGCCGAAACGAAACCGAGAGTGCTGAGGGTGTCCTCAAGATAGGCCGATAGGTTAACCACAATCGTTTGGTTTCCCTCCTCAGAACCTGCTAATTGGATCATATGGTAAACGACTACATGGGAACTCGCTATCATTCGACTAGTAGAAGACCCAGGCAACTTGCTAAGCACATCTGAACTGTTGGGATCCATCCAAAAATTCAGGACAGTGTAGACTAATTTATTTGGTGCAGTTGGGACGTATTGCGTCGCCGCGATGCCCACCGCAGCCCATTCATTTCTTGGGTTGAGAAGCTTGGGCTGCTTCCAGTTAAGCGAGACGCTGACAATCCACTTCCAATCGGTTCGGAGGCCCACATCTGCAGGTGCAGTGAAGGAACTTGTAAAATTAGGGACGTTGATACCGGGGGATGAAAATCCCCCTCTAACGTAGTAATAGTCACCCCAATCCTCCGCCCTGTACTGTTGAGTCCTGGGAACCTCTACGAAGTTACAGCACTGGGGGCCCACGGCCATGTGAGGTAACGCAACCTGCAGATCTTGCCACGGGCCGATCGAATAGCCTACGTGAGCATACCCGATACCCGCATCCCAATGCAGTGATACGTTTGTGAGACCGACACGAAAGCCTGGAATGAAATTCGGGTCATAGATTTCGCTGTTATCAGTTGAATTCAAGGTAGGGGCGAAGTTGTAGGCGTAGAAACCCGAAGGAGGCTCGACCACAATTCCCGGTGTCACTGTTGCAGCTGGTAGTGAGAATGGAGCAGCCATCGTCAGAAAGATAAGAACAAACGCGGTGACGATCAACTTCCTGATCTGACCTCATAAACGGTGAGGTAGAGGACTCCGTCAGTGAATGTTGAACCTTTCAACCCATAGACGTAGAAGTCGGTAAGGTTAGCCCAAGCAATCGGGTAGTTGAATAGTACAATCGTATCTCCGACAATTATTGTAAGGTTGCCGTTTGGGTAAGGTGCTATCTGCGGGTTGACTTTGCTCGGAGGGCCATAATTCATGAATTTGAGGGTCACGTTACCGTCGAGCCAACTCGGAGAGGTGGCGTTGTAAAGAATCAAACCGTAGGTGTTGTTCCAATTCTGTGCGTAGTACTCGACTCTTAGCAGGCCGTCCCCCCTCTCTTGTACGATAATCGTCGGAATTGAGAGATTTTCGCTGGGGTACTGTGGAGCAAACGCAATCTGTGCCTCGGAGCTCATTTTGTTGTCCGCCGAGGCAACGACATCGCTCTGAATAGTTATGCTCCAGGATCCAACTAACTCTTGATCCAGGGAATATTCTGTGTCGTTTGAGATGGGTTGATTGAACATCTCATAAGGAATCATCATTGTGCCTTGGTGAACATAGCGATAATTCGGCCCGTTCTTGATAGAGGACCTTGATTGAGTGCTAAGGAGAGCAATCGTAGCCGACTCGATGATTAATGCAATGATGAGAACGCCGACAAGAACATTGACTTTCTTCATGATCGATGTCCTCCCAGATCTATTTTAGGCGATCTTAACGCGGCGATCAAATATTGGATGTTCAGAAGGGTAAAGATTGTTGCAGATAAAAAGTTCACTGCATTTCTGATTGGTGTTATTGGAGATATAGCCGATTCGAACTGAGTGAAATTCGGATAGATTGGTGCAAGGAATCTCACCATTAGGAAGTTGTTGCTGACTAGATAGACCGTCGCTGCTGCCATCATTAGGAGCATCAATCGTTTCCGCGTATGGTTCCAAATTGCTACATCAATGCCGACTAAGGCGAATAGGTAGATTGAGTACTGCTCAGTCACGCGTGCTCTGAATATTAGGAAAGCCAAAGTGACAACAATAAGAGACTGAATTAGCCCGTAATCCGTGTCGAGTCGGTATAACCTAAACGCGACCAATGTGAATGCGATTACGGCTGGGATCCACAAGAACCCCAGAACTCTGTAGACGCTCGGTGTCAACGGCGGCAAGAGGCCCACGTAGTTCAGGTAGATAATCGAATCCCACACCGACATTGAGTTACCGCCCTTGATAACTGTCGAGAGCAGTGAGGTCTCAACCGTTGGTATGGGCCATCGCATCACTAAGAATATGGCTCCTGACAAAATCGCTGGCAATCCGATCGCGACAATGGGCCCGACTGAGTCGCGTAGATTCTTGATAGGGGTAACTGCAGCATAAATGATAGGCACTGACTTGGCAAAGACGCTGACCCCAGTCCAAAAGCCCTTTTGCGAATTCTTATGCGCCATGATAGAAAACATGAGGAAAGCCATGGCGAGGGAATCGAACATACCCCAAACGCCCGAGATGGCAATTACGAATGGCGAGAACAACCAGAATAAGAGCAACCAAACCGCCCGGCCAGGATTTCTTGCACGGACATATGCGTACAGTAAGTAGGCTAAGGCCACGTCTCCAATGATAACGGGCTGTTTTAGCAGAAAGTAATACACAAACCTGTTGCCGAACCCGACCACTGAGTAGACAGCGTACATAATGCCAGTTACCAGCGGCCAAAAGGGAAGATATGCAATCGTCGCCGCGTTTTGCTGGGAGAAAATATTCGTGAAGCTAAGGCCTGGAACGGGAGGCAGCACTCCGTACGGGTTACCGCCGTGATTCATCGCATATCCTAACCTCACCCACAATTCGAAATCTGAAGGATGCCCAGTCCAAAACGAGAATATTTCACGGATTAGGATGCCTAGAACGAGGGCGAATACGACTTTTCCGTGAACATGATCGTGAGCGAATGTCGTTGAGAGCCCACCTTCTCGTGTTTTACGATCAACGCATTTGAAAGACGAATAGGCTTTGATCGCCGAGCCTGTTAAACGGAGAATATTGACCTAGTGCCCACTCGAATTTCTCCAAGACGGATGTAAGGCCCTTGAACTTGACACAGTAATTGCTCAGATAGGCCGGCGGCAAAAATGCCGGTAGACCAATGAGTTTCTTCAAATTGAATTTCTTCGCGAAGTATTCTGAAAAAGCCATTGGCGGGTAGTAAAATGCAGGAATATCCATGCCCCCTACCGATACCATTACAGGTTGTTTCTTTCTCGGGGCCATCTTTCCGAACTGGAAAACGGCTGCGTGGGACAAGGCCTCACCTAGGGACAGTGAGTTTCTTACTGAACATACGAAGAATCCGCCGGGAACTAGGATCGAGGAAAGTTCCTCAACGAATTTTGGCAGGTAAGGTTCGCAGTTGAGAGCTCCGTTAAAGGAGTAAGCGGCGTCGACTTTCCCATCTTCGACAAGTTCAGATACTTTAGAAATGTCAGCAGCCTTCACCCGTAGTGGAACTATCCTGCCCGAAAGTTTTCGAGCCTGAATCTTCTTTCGAAGGATGTCGATCATTCGCTCCGAAATATCAGTGGCGATTATTTTTGAGACGCTCGAAGAGATCTCCACAGCTTCTGCGCCAGTGCCGCAACCGACCTCAAGCAGTGTGTCCTCCCGCCGCGTGCAGCCTAGCAGTTCCTTAATCGAACGTTTCCTGATCCAGGTGTTGATGTAGTTGCGACCTATCGTGAAATCATATTCTTCAGAAGCAGAATCAAAAGCGTCAGCTATGCCACGGTAATAACCCAGGTTCTGCGAACGCCATTCTCGATAGGTAGTTGTCGCTTCCGCCTCACCTTTCACGCTGCCTCTCTTCATGGGTTGTCCTTGGGGGTCCAAGCGCAGGCACGCCGTAGGGTGAGAATACCATTCCCTGAGCACCCTTCCTCCGTATTTCGATCCAAAAGCTGCAACTGTTTTGTTCATCTCGGTTGCTGAAGCTAGGGTGGCGGAGGTTTCGAATATCCATTCACGGGTTCTCACTTTGACTTTACGTGATTTGATAGCATTTAGAATCCAGTCGCTTCTGCCTTTTCCAGCGAGTAGGAAATAGGATTCATCGAGGAATACGAAGCGAACTTCGACGATGTGGGGCAAGCCCGTGAGCCTTCCAATGGTAATCAGCTTTAGTGTCTCGGCCGGCGTGACATTCGATAATTGCTGTGATCGCAACGTCAAACCGTTTCACTTTGTAGTAACTTCACGATCGGCTCCCAACTCTATTCCATGTTGAGTGCCGCTTGGTTGAAGTCAGGTTGTCGAGCATGGCCAGCCCGACCGACATGACTTCGTCAATTAGGGCAACGGGTAGCGCGAACATGAGCCTCGGGGACTTAGCGAGAGTTTTGACTAAGATCCAAAAGCTCAGCAGAGGATCGTGAATCAGCATTGACTCCAAAGTACGGGGCGACTCGCCGACAGATTTCCAAATCTGCACATGCCCGTAAACTATGCGCCTCCGCTGCCGCATTAAATCGACGAGGCCTTTGGGCACATCTATTCTTACACGAGCCCGTTGGCTGAACCTGATAGAATAACCTGCCTTGTAGGCCGCGCCAGCCAAGTAAGCTCCGTCGTTCACCGTATCAGGAGGCAATTTGCTCAGCACTTTGGACCTCGCGACTATGAGCTCGTCGCAACAATGATTGTTTCTGTCGATTTCACTTAGCATTGCTAAACACTCATTGTGCACGCTCCACATCAATTGTAAGACGCTACCTGTCATGCCACTTCTTTCGCTCACGACCGGAGAGGCGGAAACCATACCAACATGATCATCCGACGCTATTTCGTGCAACAACTGCGAAATTGCGCCCGGCTCTGGAAGAGCATCAGAGTTAACTAAGACAAGGAATTCACCGTCGAAGTTCTCCAAGATTTGATTTATTGCAGCTGATTTCCCTCGCCTATTCGGTTCCTCGATCAGGACTAAACGTTGGTCGCGTTGTGCTAGCAGCTTCGAGAATAACAATGCCTTCGGATCGCATCCACTGGCAACGAGGATCACCTTCCGAAGCGAATTGTTGGCTGGAAACGTCTCACTCATAATGAATTCAAGGAGGCCATCCAAATTTGAAGCGAAATCGGCCGCGCATATACCTATCGAAAAACCCGGGTTAAGGAGGCTACTCTTAGGTAGGAGAACAGTTTGGCTCATCGATCGAAACCACGCATCTGCAAGGCCATACTAATGGCCCCAAAGCGATCGAAGCCACTCGTAGAAATTCGACGTGTACACACACGAGGTGGCGCTTATTTTGGGCTCGAAAACACGAAATTCTTGCCCACGAGATTTCAGGTTCAGATTAGTGAGGTACGCTCGGACTCGAAGGTAACGGGATAGAAACACGAAAGCAAGTCCTTCAGCCCAGTCGAGAATCAATGAAGATCGTGGACTACTTCGATATTCGATTTGGAGACCATTGGCCGGCGTCAAGGCTCTGACCTTCGCGAGGTAGGGCAGAGGATAGAAAGAGCCTACCCAATCGTTTGTCTCTAGGAGTCTTCTGTATTCACCCTGCCCGGCCACGGGTTTCGCTTTGAGCAGTTCGCGAGCAAAAAGTGGATTTGTTCGATTCTTTTGGGATTCCGAGGCGAAGCCGTTCTCGTCATGTACGTAGCTCAGGCAAAAGAGGGCTAGATGAGATGGTCTCAGGCCTAAGATTTTGATTAGTCTAATGAGGATCAGGGTCATGAAGGCGCTTAGCCAGAGCCGGTTCCGGTTCGTAACAATAAACAGGTCGATGTCGTCCCACCGGTCGGCACTACCGTAGGCTACGCTGCCAGTGACCGCAACAGTTCGTATGAAGGGAACTGCTCGTGTCAAGCCTCCAGCAAATTTCGCCGCAGAATCCAACTTCGCAGCGGACAGCTGTTCCCTTTCCAGGCGAGAGTTGTCTGCCTGATCCGCATTTGTTAGCAAGTACCCGTCCTTGATGTGGAATGGAATGTCGGGGAAGTCCCCTCTTGATAGCATGGACCCAAGTTGTTCCGCGGTGAGATTCATTCTTGGAAGGAAGTAGTTAGCCACTTCGTCCAAGGTAAATGGAAACCTGAGGTACTCGGACACCCTGAACACCTTCTCCAGCCCATCGTGAATCTCGTCTCCTTGATCCTGCACTGGGAAGGCTTCTTGCAACTTACTTCATCTCCAAGGAATGGTTCTTGCCCGCGCTGGCTCGGGCGCGTTCGCTTGGCACCATATAAAAGAGTTACTACTACAATCGTAGTATCTTTTCAAACAAAATCCCTCCAATATAATGTAAAGGAAAGTGAGACTCTACTTAGTGCGTACGTGCGCGGTAGCTTTCTGCTCGTTGCAATATGCGATTGAGGTTTGCACACTAAGTAGTTAAGGTGGTTTTCGTAGATACGAGTGCGCGGCATGACGTGGATTGACCTGCACCGAGGCCCTCACGCCAGATGAGGAGATGCATCTCCGCTGACCGCAATAACACTTATAGTGAATGGGTGATTCTTGCCGTCTCGAACGGTGCCCGAATGTCAGAATCTCGGGAATACGTAGCGCCCAGCTGGGACAAGATCTACGAGATTATGGTTGACCTAGCCGTAAGAATCAGAAAGTCCGGTTTCAAGCCAGACCTTATCGTAGGCGTATCTCGGGGCGGTTGGGCCCCTGGTAGAATCCTGTCCGACCTACTGGAGAACACTCACACGGCTAATGTCAAAATTGAGTTCTACGTGGGCATCGAGAAGACAGGGCGCAAACCCGTCGTTACTCAACCGATTGCCGAGAACATTTCCAATAAACATGTGCTAGTGGTCGACGACGTAGCGGATACCGGGGAAAGCCTCAAAGTCGCTCTTGATCACGTGCGAGAGAAGGGTGCTGGAAAAGTGAAGACGGTAACAGTATACTACAAGCCGCACAGCACGTTCAAACCAGACTTTTTCGCAGTCACGACGAGTAATTGGATAATTTTCCCATGGGAGAGACTGGAGGCCGCGAAGTTGTTGCTTGAGGAGGCCAAGGCTGAAGGACGAACCCTGGATTCTGTTCGTGGAATATTGAAGAGATGTGGAGTAGAGGGCAAACTTGCAGACTCGTTGTTTGAGCTCGCCAACGGCGGTTCCTAGTGATTGCTATTCGAGATCAAGGACTCAGCAGAGTTCGTTTGGATTTCAGCCTTCGACACCAAACCAGACGGCGTAGAGCGTGTACTACAATCAATGCAGGGTAAGTACCCGGACGTTAGCATTCAGTTAGTAGACTTGAACAAGGTGGCAGGATCCCGGTATCTGTTTCTGACCACGTATAATGCCCTTAAATCATTCCGTTCAAAGCAGCCCATCGCGCGCTCGCTCGGCATGGAAATCCTGCTTTACGCCGCTGGAAACAGGCAGATAGGCGAGGCACTGAAAAACGTTGGCATTACCCCGGAGACTAGAAAGGTCGCCGCAATTGCGGTAGGCAAATCAAGAGTGCAGGTCCTAGAATCTGCTGCCGCTCTCCGTGATATCCTCAAGAAAGAGGAATCCGACGACTTGGTCGACAAGTGGGATCAAGATCGCATTAAGCACGTTAGATTTGTCTTTGGGATTGGAGACGACGAAATTAAGGCATTACGCCACAAGAATGAAAACGCGGTCAAAGTGCTGGAGCATTTGGCAATTGAAAGGTCCGCTATGCTCGCTATAAAGAAATGAAAGCCTCAGGCTTTGCGTTTCTCGCGTTCAATTGAAAGAATATCATCTGAACTAATTAGGGCAAGTCCTGCCAGTTGGCCGATTACTTCGACCAGGACGATCTTGTCAGGATTATCCAGATCGACTTTTCGCTCAATACGCTTTGCAATAGTATCAATTATCATCTTGCTGGATAAATCCGTATGCCGCTTCTCAACCGTAACCCTGAACTTCTCTCCTGTCTCTATTCCTTCTGCAAGTGCAACAGCAGCTCCAATTATTGCATCGAGGCTACCTTCTACGACTTCTTGAATCGGGACGAGTTTTAAGGTGTACTTGAATTCCCAAGGCCTCTCTTTTAGAAGGACCCGAAGGTCTCGAATTGCTTTGATGGGATCGAGTTTTGTCTTGGCAACGACTAAGCCTATGACTGAAGTCGTCTCGATTGTTGACCCGCGGTCGCCGACCTCTCCGAGTAGGTACCACATCTCGCTGCACGTGTTCTTCTCGTTGCCCCTGCTGGTCGAGATGACTAGATCGAAGTCGTTCAGCAACGTGATGCCCCGGTTTCTTGCGAAAGGTAAGCTCGTACCTTAATAGCTATCTTGGAGC
>Ga0187881_10003306_pt1 | contig 14084 bp, 6 predicted proteins | sample June2016WEW_19_1_2_FD_133017 | JGI IMG/M metagenome (GOLD analysis project Ga0187881, IMG submission 133017) | Peatland microbial communities from SPRUCE experiment site at the Marcell Experimental Forest, Minnesota, USA - June2016WEW_19_100 | ecosystem: Environmental > Terrestrial > Soil >...
GAAGGGTGTGGAGGTCATTGTCGACGGCGCCCACTCCTTCGCCCACTTCGATTTCAAGCAGTCCGACCTGGGTTGCGATTATTACGGCACCAGCCTTCACAAATGGCTGTACGCTCCGAAGGGGACCGGGCTTCTCTATGTGAGACGAGACAGGATCAAGAAGATCTGGCCGTTAATGGCCGCAGAGGAAAGGGAGGGTGCGGACATTCGCAAATTCGAAGAGGTCGGAACGCACTCCGCAGCCCCGCGGTTGGCCATCGGCGAGGCCGTCCTATTCCACCAGGGTCTCGGTGCCAAGCGCAAGGAGGCGCGCTTGCGCTTTCTCTCGCGATATTGGATGAACAAGCTCAAGGATGTGCCTCGCATCCGCTTCAATACATCCTTTGACGACCAGCAGTCCTGCGGAATCACCAATGTCGAGGTGACCGGAATCGATCCCGGTGCGATTGCCACCTATCTGATGGATAAACACAAGATCTTCACGGTGCCCATCGTGCATCCCGAGTTCAAGGGCCTGCGCATCACTCCAAACGTGTTCACGACTCTTTCGGAATTGGACCGTTTCTGCGAAGTGATGGAGAGCATCGCCCGTAAAGGCCTGCCCGGATAGCTGCAAGGCTCTGCTGAAGTCCAACAAGGCCGGCACCCATACCAAAGCGCATGAAAACGGTGTCATCCTTTGGATCTTCGCGGTATAAGAAGCAAATCCTTTTCTTGATTCGCTATGTCTGACACGAAGGACAACACCAAGCCGCTGGCGCTGCTAATCCCGGGACTGGACGGGACGGGAAAGTTGTACTACCGGCAGCTGGACGCCCTGTCCGCGCGATACCGCGTGCTCCCTTGGCAGTTTGGAACGAAGGCGGCCTTCGAACTCGCGGACCTCACTCGTGACCTCGGCAATGAGACCTCAAGAGAACCGGTCCGTTCAATCCTGCTGGTAGGAGAGTCATTTGGCGGCCTCGTTGCGCTGGATTATGCCTTGTGCTATCCGGAACGGGTCCGGCACCTCGTGCTCGTCAATGCCTTCCCCTATTATCGCCGGCGGATGCGCATTCGTCTCGCACGGGTCTTCTACCCGCTCCAGGCCTTCAAGGTTGTCGAACGGCTTAAGACCTATCTTGTCGATCGCACCCTGCAATGGGAGGGAATCATGATAGAAGATCGGGAGCGCTTTCGGGAAATTGTCGGGCATGTTCATGCGGCATCCTTCCGGCGCCGCCTCGAGCTTGTAAAGGAAATCGATTTGAGGCCGCGCCTTTCTGAGGTTCAGGTGCAGACAACATTGCTGGCGTCGGGGAAGGACAAGGTTGTGCCTTCCGTCAAGGAGGCCCATTTTATGGCAGCCCGCATTCCTGGCTCGCAGGTTCATGAATTTCCAAACGCGGGTCACGCCCTGCTTTTGACGCCGGGCGTTTGTCTTGTGGACCTGATTTCGGGCCAGGCGCCATAGCCTCGAAATGATGCCTTGACCGGTAGAATTGATTGCATGGTATTTCGAGGTTACTGCGCCTTTCCTGAGATCCCCCAGGAAATGTATCTGCCGTCGCACCACCGAGGAGTGGCTGGGATCGCCGCGCCCCAGCGCGGCGTTCTTCCTCTTTACTGGATTCAAGGGCTTTATTGGGTCCGGCACCTATCTCCGGATCAGGCGTGTCCAGGGGGAAATGACTTCCTCTGCCCCTCCGCGGCTACGGTACGCATCGACGAAGATGCCGGCTTCCGGATAGCGCCCCAGAAGCGCAGAGGTTCGAATGAGGACGACGTAAAAGTCCAAAGGCAGCGACGGACTGAGGTCCAGCACGCTGCGGTAAACTTCATATGCCTGGGCGGGTTTGGATGCCGCTTCGTACACTCTTCCCAGTTGAATTAGGAGTTCGAGATCCAGCGGATTCCGCGCGCGCAGAGTCTGCAGCGTCTGTACAGCGGCGTCGTCATTGCCGGCAGCGGCAAAAGCGCGCGAGAGCATCAGACCCGTCATGCGATCTTCTGGGGAAAGAGCCCAGGCCTGCTGGAGCGCCTCCGCCGCCTTCAGTGCGTCCTTCAGATTGAAATACGCGACACCCAGGTTGTACCAGAAATCCGGCTTATCCTGGAATTTCCACTTGAGCCCCTCGAGCGCATGGGCGACAGCCGCATAGTCGTGGTTCTTCATGGCCTCATCGGCCTTCGCCAGCACCGCATTCACTTCCTCATTGGAAGCGCCGCTTGCAGGCGCTGAGACAGGTTCCGTCTGTGGACGCGCATAATAGCCCTGGCGCGCGCGCAGGCGCACGGAACGCGAGGAGACAGACACCGCGATTCTGTGGTACCGGCCATCGGCGGGCTGTCGAGACAGAAATGCGAGATAGTAGAGCGCGCCGCTCGATGAAAAGGCAGAATTGACGGCTGCAGCAATATCGTTATCCGCCTTGACGCGTCTGGCGCCGCTCCCCAGAGAGAGCGTATCCAGGGAAGATGATTTTTCGAACTGGGACGCGGTTACGTGGGATTCCATTATCTGAAATAGTTGAGGCGCATCGGTCATGGCTCCGAGGGCGTGTTCCACCTCCGGTGTTTCGGAAGCGGCTCCACCGATGTCGACCGTAAGAATCTTGACGCGATGTTGCTGGGCTTCGGCCGCAATACTCTGCAACGGACTTGACACATCGCCCCGGCTGAGCTTGCCTGTGACAAACCCCGGCGAGATAAAGATGACCGTCTTCGAGTAATCCCCCTTGTCGGCAGCGACCAGAGCAACGACTTCCCGTAATCCATCCAAGGCAGCGTTCGCGTAACCGGCATTTCGCGTGATCAGTTCGGCGACTTTGCCTTGAAGCGTGGCCTGGATAACCGGTTTGTTGGTTTGGGGATCGCAGGTAAGGACCGCTCCCCCACGCACACCGGCAGCCGGAATGGCTACGGGCGGGGCATCACACGCGCCCTCGACTGTCCCGAGGCTGTTTTGGTATCTCAACGACAGCTGCGCAGCCGTGCGGAGTTCACCCAATTCCTGGGTTTGATGATCGCCCCTGTCAATCAAGACTGCTTCATATACGGTGATGGGATCGGGCTCGCCGGCGACCCGGTTCGAACGAGCGTTCGCCTTGCGGATTTCCGCCACCATGGTTTCGATGTCGCCAGGCGGTGAACTCCCGCGCCCCTTGCTTGTGAAATAGACCGTGAAGGGCTGGATCGGGTTATGGTATCTCCTCACCAGATCTTCGGCGGCTTTCTTGACTTGAGGAAAGGTAGTTACGTCTGTCGTCACATCGTCCAGCACGAGGTAGTATTTGCCGAGCGTAAGTTCAGTGCCGTTGCTCGGGTTTAATGAGGGCTTGTCCTGAGATGACGCCGTTCCGGCAGTTTTCATGGCAAGATCGCGTGCCTTGGGCAGATCCTCCATGTTCAGGGCGCCCTTAAAGTAGGCGACATCTCTGCGGCTGCCGTCCTCAGAAATGTTAAAGTCCTTCGCCGCAAACAGCGGCGGCGCCTTTCCATTCGTGGACTCCACAAAGACCGGCACTTCGACCAGGCGCGACTCAACCTTGAATGTTGGGATCTTGGAGTTCGAAGTGGAAACGGTGACGTCGGAATTGTCGGCCGATCCACGGTCCGCGGGACGAGGAACCGCGGGGGGTGTTATCACTTCGTTCAATGCCGCCTTGGCGCTCTCCTTTGCAGCGGCAGCGTCGACAACACCCTGCGCAGGCACTTTCTCCAGGTTTTTTGCAAGGGCGGCGGCGCTGCCGGCCCTGGCAAGGAAAAATCCTCTACGCGCGAAGATCTTGTAATGGGGATCGGCGACGTTCACGAGCAGCTCATGCCAACGATCGTCAGGGGACAGACGAGTGTAGTAATAGAGCACGTAGGCCGCCCTGAGCTCAGCGGAAACCTCAAGGAAGGCCGGACCCAGATCGCGGGAGTTCTCGGCAAAGTACGCTTTACCGCTGTTTGTCTCCGTCATCTGTCGCAATATCTGCCGGTAGGCCTGATTTCTGGTTTCCGAGCCGGCGCAGACTGCATAGATCGGGTAGCCGTAGCGTGAGGCCGCATTCAGAACGAGGGGAAGCGTAGCCGTGCTCGCCGTATCCTCTCCATCGGAAAAGACTGCGATGGCCTTGCGTCCCTCCTTATCGCTCAGGACCTTCATGGCATACAAAATTGCATCGTACAGCTTCGTCTTGAACTCTGCCCTGGTGCCGCGGATCCCGCTCAGGATCGGCTCGAAATCGTCCGTCAATTGCGGAATCGCGTGGATGCTCGAATTGAAGGGGATCAGCGTAACGCGATCGCCTGGCTTCAGAGACTGAACGAACAATGTGGCGGCTTCCTGGGTTTCCTTCAAGGAATTGGTCATGCTCTCGCTGGTGTCGAGAAGCAGCGCCACTTGAAGAGGAGCCTGCTCGCTGTCCATGTGATCGATAGGCTGGGTCTTGCCGTCTTCCGCCAGACTGAATTTGGTTACATCCAAGCCGGTGACGCGGCGTGAACCTTGTTGAACGGTGAGGAATATCTGTACCAGCTGCGATTCAACTGAAAAAGTCGCCGTCTTCTGAGGCTGCGGCTGTTGTGCGGCGATGAACCCGACTGTGGCCAGGATCCACGCAAACATGCTTGCGGTGATCACGCCCCTGGCTCGCATCAGAGTCCTCCTTTTAGAAATTCGGCGACAGGCAACGAATTGCCTGCACGCATTCAGGTCAAATTGTGATTCAACTGGCAATTCGTTGCCTGTCGCCGAATTTCTCTGTCACCGGATTTCCGAGTAGACGGAGAGCGAACCACGATTAAGCAGCTCTTCCATCCACATGAACTGATGTGCAAGACCCAAACGCATGATTTCTTTCACCAGATCATCCCAGGTCCCAACGCGGGACGTTGCCGGGTTGGCGCTAAGATACTGCAATGCCAACTCCCCAACCATTCCAGCAACGGACGCAGGCGCTCCCACAGCATAGCCGGTTTCAGCCAATCGGATCTTTAGGTCAATGATACGATCAAACAGGAAATCCGGCAAATCAGAGTTTTGCAGCCGCTCGTATGAGTCACACAACTTCAAGGAGACCTCCGAGAGGCCCAAACGACGCCAGACGGAGCACCCGTACTGTTCGACTTCCCTTTGAAAAGCGTCTGACTCCGCCGTCCCTGCTGCCGGAATTATCTCCCGCAACCTCTCCAGCACAGGACTGGTGATTTCCGGGGCTTTCAACGTAGCGGTGAGGCCGCAACCGTAGCCGCACAGGCCCCGGGAGGCGCGTGCAGGCAATATAGCAACCTCGGCAAGATAAGCCTCCCCCAGGAAGAACAACTCCGAGGGGGAAAGCAGTTCCATAGCACCGACGGGATCGCCGCGGGTCACGAAATCGGCAACCTGGTTCCTGCGCAATGGCGAAAGGAGCGCTGAGAGATGTTGATCGCACCATTCACCTGTTGCAGAAGCGGACAAACAAAACGCCATCAGCTCGCGTCCCAGGCGCACCGACAAGGCCACGTATTCCTGCGCCCGGTCAGTGCGGAGCTGCGGATTGATTACGCGAATTCCGGACAGCATTGCCGGCAGCAGCTTGCCCGGGCCCCACTTGCCGAAATTCTGCGCGGATGCCGCCATTTCCAGTCTATTCAATTGAATCTCCAGGCCCGCCAGCGAGCCCGCGACGGCGCCTCCGCGTTCATTGCCCTGTTCCTCGAGCAGCTCTGCACCCGACCAACCCGCCTGCAATGGTTGCCTGTGCGGGTAAAAATCGTGTTTCCGAATAAAATCCGGATCATAACTGAGGGCAGCCGTCTGGGGAGAACCATCGTACGCATAGCAATAGCCCAACAACGCCAACCCAAGCTCCGTGTGCAGAACGGCGGCGGCCTGTTTCAAGACTGTCTGGACCCAATCCGCGTGGTAGCCGCCGAGGCTCGGCACGTCCCCGGCCCTCACTTCCAATTCTCTGGCGAGGTCCTCGTATGCGCTCGGCGGTGGCGACGGCGCCCTGTTTTGAGGAGTTGCCGCTGCCGAGGCTGGAGCTGGTGCTGCGAGTTTGCGGATTGCTGCAGCGGGCGACGGCACCTTGGCTTGAGAAGTTGTCGCTGCCAAAGCTGGAGCGGGTAGCTTGCGAATTGCTGCAGCGAGCGCTCGCAGCCAGTCGGCCTGCCGTTCACGGCTCGTCTGGAGATTCCTGACCAGCTGAACGGCTTGAAGCAAATCGGCGATGGCAGCCACATGCTGCAGCCCGATGACACTCTTGATGCGTTGCAGTTGCTCGGCGTGAGCATCCTGGACGAGCGGAGCTCCGTTGAATAAAAAGACTTGCCGTCCGACCGGTCCTGCCAGTGCTTCCAGCAGCAATCCCGGCGAATCGGGCGGCATCTGCAATGACCTCCCCAGCTCAGGCAGCAGCGTGTCGGTCAGAAAGGTCGAGACATTGTCCAAAAAGGACGATTCTTCGGCGACGGCAAAACTCGCGAGTGCTGCCTTCAAGAGCTTCTGGCACGTCTGCGTGTCGATCACTCCATTCCGGCAAAAGGCTGAAATGAGGAAAAAGATCGACTGGTTGGTGCGCGTGCGGTTGACGTTCCAGGCCGTAGTCCCCGTCTGTGCAACATTTCTGCAGGAGGCAAGATACGGCACCAGCAAGTCCGGCGGCGCATGGAGATCCCAGATTAAATCAAGGCACACGGGGGATTCGGCAGGACTGCGCATGATTGCTTGGATTACGGCGTCCGTAAGAATCTCGGGCCGGACATCCTGCACAAACTTCAGGAATTGGATGAAGCTGACGCCGACAACCGGCGCGGTGCCGGGGTTCAACGTTCCTTTTGATTGCACAAGGCTCGCCAAGTCCTGCAGGGAAACATGCAGCGGGGATCGCCCGGCATCGGTTCGGCCGGGAAACAGATATGGGCCAAAACGAGAATCGACAGGAAGTATCAATCCCTGCTCGTCGGCACCAAGCATGCGAACCAGTCCCGCGGCCTCAGGACTCCAATTGCTCGTCTTGCTCTTCGAGGCGCGTGCAGAGCCTTCCGGCGCAATCAGATTGGTCAATTCTTCCAGGTTGCGCGATGAAGCCGTAAAATAACGCTGCACCGCAGGGGGGGCGCCGGCAAGCGTGTAGTAGGTATACATCAGCCTGCCTCCGCCATTTGCCACGAACTGCCGGAATAAGTTCACGGGATCTGAATTGGAAGAGCCCATGAGGCTTTCCCATGCTCCGGGAAAAACCAGCCGGCCGTCCTTAAAGTCGAGAAAGCGGCCGAAACTCGCCAGGATTGGTGTCAGGGGGATCAAATCGCTCCCACTAAAGCTTTGGAGCAAAGCGCCGCGCACGGGCCCTGCGCAGCGCTCCAATGCCAGGTAAAGCTCCATCGCGTCAGGGCGTCGAAAAAACTCGGCAAGCAGACGGCGTGGATCGGATTTTTGAAGGCCGAGGATTTTCCCTTGTATCAAATTTGCATCGACAATCGATGGGAGGATCTCGTCTCCGGTCGTAAACCTCAGTTCCCGGAGATTCGGGGCTTCGATATCGACTCCAAGCCGGATCAGCAGCCGCTGCTGTTGCTGCATCACCGGTTCGTGACTCACCGCAAGGGAAACCGCTCTCCGTCCTCCTTTCTGGCTTGAAGAGTATTTGATCCCGAAAAAGCGCAGGAATGTCTTTGTCTGATCGATTGCCGGCCCATCCCCGACCAGCGGCAGAACGTAGGATTGCCTTCCCCTCTTCGCGTCCGTGGATGCCGGAGAGATCCTCTTTCGTTTCATGTACTGAAGCAGCCGATCGTAGGTGCGAAAATGGTCCAGGATCTCAGACTGAAGCCGGCTGAGCTTCGCCGTGTCCTCCGTCGAGTGCTTCGTGTCCAGAATAGCGGAGAACACCTTTCCGGTTGCGCCGGCGTCGCGGAGGGTGGACGGATCGAGTCCGAGAATGCTGCTCAGAGGTAACAGCCCTCCCGGAACAATCATGCCGGGCCCAGGCCCCACGGGCGCTTTCTTGACCGAATTGCCCAAATGTTCCGCGGTGCCTTTCACCATCAATGACAAGTAGGCCGGATGGGAAGAGAGATCACGGCCGGCTTGTGTTGCCTGATCGGGAGGCCGCGCTTGCGCAGCTTGGTAGTCGAGCAAAGCCTGGCCGTATTCTTCGATGCGTTCCCTCAATCCGGCAGCCTCACGATAAAACGCCGGCGCCTTGTCCGGCATCCTGGCTGCGCTGTCCTCGAGCACCGCCGCGGCGTTCGTGAACGCTCCGGCGCGCGCGAAGAGTCCCGCTATCTGGTGGCTGGCATTTGCATCCGACGGGTTGATCGCGAGCACCCGGCGCATGGTCAGCACGGCCTCCTGGCCCTGCCCGGATTCAATTTCCGCTTCCGCCACATGCAGGAGAATATCGGTGCGCGCCGGGAAGATATGCGCGGCGTTTTCAAAGCTGGTCAGCGCCGATTCCCACTGATGAGCGCGCGCGTGAATATTCCCGATCTGCAAATGAACATCCGGGTCCTCGGGCCTGAGCGCGGCCGCGCGCTGCGCGGCTTCCAGCGCCCTCTGGGTCCTCCCGTGGATGGAGTCCATTTCCGAAGAGCACAGCATGGCGGTGACGTTTTGCGAGTCTGCCCTCAGCGCTGCCTGTATCTGATCTGTTGCCGCCGCCTCCTGCCCGAGACGCAATAAGACACACCCGTACTCGGCCTGCGCCTGGCTGCTGTCCCGACCCAGATCTGTGAGATTGGCGTAAATCTTCCCAGCTTCCTCATCGCGGCCTGCCGCTGCCAGTAGCCGCGCGAACGTCAACCGGAATTGTGCGGAGTCGGGCACGGTCTCGGGCGGCAACGACTTGAGTGTTTCGATCGCCGCCGCCGATTTTCCAAGCTTACGAGACACTTCCCCATAGAGGACAAGCACGCGCTCGGTTCGGGGCACAAATGCCATGACCTTGGCCAGGTGTGCCTCCGCTATATCGAGTTCTCCCGCCTCGGACGCGTATTTGGCACTGAAGTAAAAGACATCGGGATTGCCCGGATCCAGCTGCACGCTGTTTTGAATGAACCTGACTGCCGTTGCCGCATCGCCGTTTTCGGCGGCTTTTTGCGCCCGTCCGATCCATTCGAGCGCCTCGCGCATGCTTTCGGACTCGGGCGCGGGTGCATCATCAGGGATGTGCCAGATTGCAGCCGGCGCACGCAAATCCAGAAGGCCTCCGGTCTGATCTACCGCCCGGAGGGAGAGAACGAACCTTCCACAGAGGGTCAGGGCTGCTTTCGGCTGCATTTCCAGCAGAAAGCCTCTTTTTCGAGCCTCGAGCACCTTACGAATAACCGACCCCGGCTCATCTTCGGCCGCGAACGTCATGCCACCGGTGGCCGCGCAGATTGGGCCGATGCTTCCGGCGCCTTCCAGATAGCCGTGAACGATGCTCCCTTTGCGCCGGCATGCCTCCAGAACGCGGCGCTCTGCGCCGAGCCCGAGGTAGCTGCTGTTATCGCCCTCGAACGAACGATCCTTGCCTATCAGGAGGCAATCCACGGGCCCTGCGCCGGCTTCAGCCTTCTGGAGCAGGACTGCCGCCAAGTCCAGAATGTGGCCCGGGTCGTTCCGCTGTTCCGATTCGGTTTCCGGCATGAGGCGCATGATTGCCGACACAGTGTCGGCCGATGATGCGCCGGCACTCTCGGGAGGGTCATAAAGGATCCCGTCGAGGATCGGAATACCCACACGAATCTCTTGTTGCGTCCGGTCCGGCAATTCCGCGGCGAGCGCCGCGACCAGAGCGCCGACACGGCGCTGCAGTTGCGGAATGGAATAGGAACTTGGATCGATGATGACCAGCAGCGGGCGGGTCGAGCTCATTGGTGACGCGGCTTTAACCTGGAATTCGATAGACGGAGCAGAGACGACAAAGGTGACATGTTCTTCCGGCGCGGCCAGAAATACCGGAAGGAAGATCGATGTCGCCTTTTGATCCGGCTCATTTGCCTTGAGCGTCGGCGAGCCGGCCTGGATCGTCGCCAGGCAAAAGAACACGAGTGCGGAGGCGCCACCCCTCATTGAAAGCTTGCATTCCATGTAGAGCTCGAATTCCGGGAAATCAGGTCCATCCGGATGCGCCCCACATTCTATGCCGGAACTATTTCTCGCACAACCCATTTGGCCGGGGACTGACGACGCCAAGTTATTGACAGAATGCTAAATCCGTGTCGGGTCCGGCATCACCAAGGTCGATGACCGGCACAGCTACGATAGAGAAAAGGCTGCTGGCGCTTTATCGGCAAGGCTACGATGTTGGCCGCTATGTGAGCCTGGAACGCCCGTTCCTACCAAAAACTTCGTCCGGATTGAAAATATTGCATTTACGGGATCAGGCTGAGGGCCTTTCGGTTTGTGCAGGAGGTCCTAATCACGCTGCTTCCGGCATCCTTGTCGTCTGTTCTCCACAGACTTAAGCGGGTTTCAACAGGGATTACCTGCATTCGCAGCAGGAGTGCCACCGCTCGGTTTGGGTTGTGCCTACCAATAGATCTGTAGTGATGCAAATCATTGATCTTGCGGCTCCGCGCTGATACCGTCCTGAGCCATGTGCAATGTGTTGAGATCGATATTCTCTGGGCTGGCATGCACCCTACGGACGCGAGCCTCCCTGCAACTGGAAATCCTGGCTCTCCGGCACCAACTCGCTGCCCTGCAAAGAACCAACAGGAAACGGCTCCGGCTTCGGGCATCCGATCGGATTTTGTGGGTCCTTCTCTCCCGGTTCTGGTCCCAGTGGCTTAACTGCCTCCTGCTCGTTAAGCCCGCTTCGGTGATCGCTTGGCATCGAAAAGGATTTCGGCTCTACTGGAAATGGAAAAGCCGTCCGGGAAGGACCGGTCGACCAAGGACTTCGAAGGAGATCCGAGATCTGATTCGCAACATGAGCGCTTGCAATATTCTGTGGGGAACACCAAGGCTGCACGGCGAATTGCTCAAGCTCGGAATTGAAGTCTCCCAAGCCACTGTCGCAAAGTACATGGTAAATCATCGGAAGCCGCCTTCACAGACCTGGCGAACCTTTCTGGAAAATCATGTTAAACAGTTGGTCTCGGTGGACTTCTTCGTGGTACCCACCATTACCTTCCGGATCCTGTACGTGTTTCTTGTCCTGGCTCATGATCGCAGGCGCGTCATGCATTTCAATGTCACCGAGCATCCGACTGCCGAATGGGCCGCAGCACGGCTCGTGCATGCGTTTCCTTGGGACAAGGCGCCGCGCTTCCTGCTCCGAGACCGCGACAGCATCTATGGTGCCGCCTTCAGCGCGCAGGCCAAAAGCCTGGACATCAGCGAAGTTCTGACCGCATTCCGATCTCCGTGGCAGACGCCCTATGTGGAGCGCCTCATCGGCTCGATTCGCAGAGAGTGTCTCAATCATGTTGTCATCCTGAATGAGATTTCGCTCCGGCACCTTATGCTTTCTTACCTTGATTATTACCATGGAACCCGCAGCCACCTTTCGCTTGGAAAGGATTCTCCAGATGGCAGGGTCGCGCAGCCGCCGGAGATGGGCAAGATAATTGCGCTTCCCAAAGTAGGCGGGCTCCATCATCGATACGAACGCAGAGCCGGCTGAAACCCGGCTGCCCGCAAAGAATTCGGCAATTCTGCACCCAATATATCGCGTCTGGTCTGGAGCCGGAGGTAGCAAGGCTGCCAACCTTTCTCTGATGCGTACGAATCCCGCAAGATTCCAGGTGATTTGTACAGCCCAAACTTGATCAGTTCGGTCAGAGTCTTCCAGATCGACTTTTTGGCAGGCACACGTCACCGAGGGTGGTCACCAAGAAGAGCAGGCTTTGGAAGTTGTTGTTGAAGAATCTCGTAAATGATTGGATTGCTAGATGTTATGGAGCCAGCGCCCGGACTTGAACCGGGGACCTACTGATTACGAATCAGTTGCTCTACCAACTGAGCTACGCTGGCGCCAATTGCGAAAAGCTTGTACCATGTTTGGCGCGGCGGGTCAAGAAACCTGCTCGGCAAAACCGCTCCTCAATCATCCACGCGGATTTCGAGGCTGTTTTGGCTATTCCGTCCCGGGAGGCAGGTTTTTCTGCGGCTTGCTCCCAAGGATGCTCGCCAGCGCTGCCTCTTCTGTCTCATACAGATCCAGCACCGTCTCGAGCTTGCTCAGCCTCAAGACCGCGGATATCTTCTGCGACAGATTGCACAGACGCACGCGCCCGCCCGCCTGCCGCACCGAAATGTGTGCCCGGATGAGCCTGCCGATTTCGCTGGAGTCCAAATAGGGAACCTGCCTCAGGTCGACCACGATCTGCAGCCGCCCTTTGCGCACGAGCCCATCGATGCGCTCCTTCAGGTGCCACTCAAGGCTCCCCTTCAGCTTTCGGTCGACCGCCAGGATGGTGACTCCCCCGACTTCCCGTTCTTGAATGCCATCCGTTCCCATAAAAACCAAAACTCCCGAATTCTGAATCCAGCCGTGAGACCCGGGTGACCCGAACACTCCAGCCCACCGGCGATCCGCGGCGCCGGCGATCAAAGGCCGAAGGTGCCCCTCCTTATCGGTGCCGCGCAAGCGATCGCAACCGCGGCACCACGTCCGCAAGAATGCCGACGGCAGCGTTAATCTCCTCGGACGTGGTGTGATAGCAGAGGCTGAAGCGCAAAGATCCCTGCACGACTTCCGGGCGGAGACCCATGCCCATCAGCACATGCGAAGGCTCCAGCGAACCCGAAGCACAAGCCGATCCTGTGGAGACCGCCAGTCCTGCCAGATCCAGCGCGATCACCGCGGCCTCTCCCTCCAGCCCTTCGAATGAGAGATTCGCGACAGTGGGAAGCCGGAACTCCATCGTGCCGTTGGTGCGCACACCCGCAAAACTGCTCTTCAAATGGCCCTCGAGGCGATCGCGGAGCGCGGCCACACGCGTTCCCATCTCCGGCAGCCGCTCCCGCGCAAGCTGAGCTGCCCTTCCCAGACCCACGATGGATGGGACATTCTCCGTCCCGGCACGGCGCCGGCGTTCATGAGAGCCGCCGGTGAGGAAGGGCACAAGCTTGACGCCTCCGCGGATGTAGAGAGCGCCCACTCCTTTCGGCGCGTGGATCTTGTGTCCCGACAGCGAAAGGAGATCGACGCCAAGGCGCCGCACATCCACGGAGATCTTGCCTACCGCTTGGACTGCATCCGTGTGCAGCATGATCTGGTGTTGCCGCGCCAACGCGCTGATTTCCTCGACAGGCTGGATCACGCCCGTCTCGTTGTTGGCGGCCATGATCGAAATCAGGAACGTGCGGTCGTTGATGGCCGCGGCGACGCGTCCGGGATCGACTCGTCCGGAGGCATCCACCGGAAGGTATGTCACCTCCGCGCCCGCGGATTCCAGCGCCTTGCATGTGGCGAGCACCGCGGGATGCTCGATCTTCGCAGTGACAATGTGATTGCCGGGCCGATAGCCGCTGCGGAAAACGCCCCAAAGAGCGGCGTTGTCCGACTCCGTGCCGCCGGAGGTGAATACGATTTCGCGTGTGTCGGCGCCGATCAGATCTGCAAGCGCGTGCCGCGCGTCCTCGACCGCGGCCCTGGCTTCCTGGCCAAAGGTGTGCACGGAGCTGGCGTTTCCAAAATGATCCCTCAGGTAGGGAAGCATTGCTTCCAGCACCCGGTCGTCGACACGAGTCGTGGCACTGTTGTCGAGATAAATCCGTGACTGCACGCTCTCCCCCAGCGAAAACCAAAACATATCGAAGGGGAGAAGGGGAGTCAAGGCAGGTTGCCGACGCTCTACAGCCGCAGCGAGCTTGGAGACATTCTTCGAGTCTTCGGGTCCTAGCGGTGAAGCAGACAACCAACCTCCAGGATATTAAGAGTCAATTTCGAGGCAGTAGTTCTTGTATGCTAAAATTGAACCTGGTTGGATCGCTTATGGGAACCTCCACGCGCATTGTCACTCTGCTCACCGATTTCGGTTTGAGGGACCATTTCGTGGCCGCGATGAAGGGGGTCATGCTCAGCGTGAACCCTGATCTTAATCTCGTGGACATCAGCCACCTCGTCCCTCCGCATGACGTGCACAGCGGGGCCTTCATCCTCGCGCAGGCCTATCACTGCTTTCCTGCAGGC
>Ga0187881_10003308_pt1 | contig 14080 bp, 11 predicted proteins | sample June2016WEW_19_1_2_FD_133017 | JGI IMG/M metagenome (GOLD analysis project Ga0187881, IMG submission 133017) | Peatland microbial communities from SPRUCE experiment site at the Marcell Experimental Forest, Minnesota, USA - June2016WEW_19_100 | ecosystem: Environmental > Terrestrial > Soil >...
GCCAGTTCGTTCTCCCAGCCATAGAAATCGAATCGCGCCGTGCCCTTCGGATCTGAAACAACGCCTCTTAGTCCGGCCTGCAGCGCGGCCAAAGTATCTGCACTGATGGGGAGCTGTCCGTTCACCTGTTTGGAAAAGGTGAACACCGGATTCCCGATCGGGGGCTGAATCGACTGGATAATCTGTGGGCGGTAGAGGGTCCCGCCGTTCCCAACAGCGGCCATGAAATCCGCCACCTGCAGGGGCGTGACCCCGGTGGCCCCCTGACCGATGGCGGAATTGACCGCATCTCCGGCTGTCCAAGCCTCACCCGTGGTCTGCGTCTTCCAGGCAGGGTCCGGGATCAAGCCGGCCGCCTCAGCAACCGCGTCGATCCCGGTGGGCTTGCCCAGGCCAAACCCTCGTGCCATGTTGGGGACAATCCAGGGGTCACGGTTGAAAAGGGCCAGGCCAATATGCCAAAAGAAGGGGTCGGAAGATTGGATCATGCCTTGAATGAGATTGACAGTTCCGATCGGAGCAGCCTTCCAGGTCACCGTCCAGCCCTCCAGGGTATACCCCGGCAACTCGGTGAAGTACCCGTTGTCCGTATAGGTGGAGTTGACAGTGAAGGCGCCCGATTCGAGGGCAGCCGACATGGTGATCACCTTGAACACCGATCCGAGGGGGTAGACACCCTGGGTGGCCCGGTTGAGGAGTGGATTTCGCGGGTTGTTCAGCAGGGAGGAGAGGAGGAACTGGCTGTTGTAATTCGTGGGGTCGAACAGGTTGCTGTCGAAGCCCGGGCTGGACACCATCGCCAAGACCTCGCCCGTGTCTCGATTGAGGACCACCACCGCCCCCGAGAAAGAGCCCATCCCGTACCGTTGGATTTGGGTTTGCAGGCTTCGGTCGAGCGTTGTATAGACGGCGTCGGCTGGCTGCGGGTCGCTATGGCCCAGGGTGGCCAGGACTTGGCCGGAGGGCGAGACGACGTACAGGGTCCCTCCCCGCTTGCCGGCCAGATAGGACTCCCCCCATTTTTCCAGGCCCATGATGCCGACCTTGGCGTCCTGGGGGTAGCCCTGGGCGAGATAGGCCTGGAGGTTTTCCTTGGGGATATCGTCCACATACCCGACCACATGCGAGGCGATCCCGCCGCCATAGTAATAGCGGGTTTGGGAGGTGCGGATCACTAACCCCCCCAGGCCGCTGAGGTAGTTATAGCGGGTCTTGACTTCATCCATGGACACGTCGCCCAGCGGGACATACCAGTCCGGCTGCGCCGTGGCGTATTTGGAGCGAATCACCTCGGGGTTCATGCCGAGGGTTTGGCTCAGTTGGGACAGGAGGGTCTTCTCGTCGGTGATCTGTCCGGGGATGACGCCCAGCGACACGGCCTGGGTTTCGTAAGCCAGGGCCATCCCGTTGCGGTCGTAGATATTGGCCCGGGCCGGGGCTTGCTGATCCATCACAAGGTTGTTGCCGCCCTTCAGCTCGGGCAGGATCGTCGAGTCGTCCCACGCGACCCGCCAATTTCCGTCTTCGTACTTCAGGAGCATGGAAGTCGGTCGGGCGATATCACCGACAACCGCCGAGTGCAACGTGATCTTGTAGCTCACCTCGGCCGAATCGGGGTTCTTCTGCGAGGAGACGATTTGATAGTCCACGCCGGAGAGGGCCGCCGTATTCTCAATGTCCTGGTAGCGCTTGGTGAAGTCATCCTGGCTCAGCGCGTCTCGGCTCAGCCGGGTAAGCAGGGCATACATCTGGGTGAAGTTGCCCTGTTTCCACGCCTCGAGGAATCCACGGGCTGCCGCCTCGGGGTCCGGAGCCACCTCGGTGTGAATCACCGGGGGAGGCAAGGTAGGCCGCGCGAACGGACTTGGCAATCCGGGAACCCCGCAGCCCGCCAGGGCACCTGCGATGATCATGGTGATCGCGAGTAAGAGTTTCTTGAGAGATGTGCTTTGGATTCGGTCCATGGGATTTGGCGGAGAATGGCCCGCTCGCCTCAAGTCTTCTTCGATCCTTTCATGGGTCGCGCCGCGCTAATCTGCGCTTCCCGAACTGAGCACTGGCGCCCCAGCTGGGCCCGACAGAGGGCCGGGAGATCCGCGGGTGCGCTCAGCCCAGCCGCGAGAATGAGGTTCCGGACATGACAGAGCGGCAATCCCATCACATTGGCGTAACAACCCTCAATGCTGGCCACGGGATGAAACCCCGTGTGCTGGATGCCGTACGCTCCGGCCTTGTCCATCGGGTCGTCGGTTTCCAAGTATCTCTCCAGTTCCCTGTCCGAGTACCTCCGCATTCGCACCGAAGTGAGGGCGAGCTCGGTCCAGCTATTGTCGCTTGAGGTTTCCAAGAGGGTCAGCCCCGTAAGCACCCGATGCTTGCGACCGCGGAGTTGGCGGAGGAACTCACGCGCCTGAGCTCGAGTCCTCGGTTTTCCTAAGACATGTTGCCCGTCGGCGACGACTGTGTCCGCCGAGAGGATCCACTCGCGACGCCCCTCACGAGTATGGGCGACCGCACGTGCCTTTTCGAGGCTTAGGCGGTGCACCAGCTCCTCGGGTGACTCTCCGGATCTCGGCATCTCGTCGATAGGGACCGAGGCGATGAGAAAGGGCCATCCAGCCAGCTGAAGGAGCTCCCGTCGACGAGGAGAGGCGGAGGCGAGGACAAGTGGAGCGTCGAGGGAGACTGGAGAGTAGCCCGACAACCGATCTCTTGCCCAATCTACTGGAAAGTCCGCTCGGGCTCCCTGAGGCTATTGCCCCATCCTGCGGAATTCTTTCGTGCTGACCGGCCGGCAAGCAGGCCGATTCCCGGAGAAAAAGAGGCCGTAGCGACTCCAACAACGCGCAATTGTAACAAACTAAAGTGGGAAAGTCGCCCGTGCTGGTTGAGAACAGCGTGAGCAAGTGGAATTCGGCAAGGATTCGACCCATCCCGGCCACTGGGACCCATGCCTGTGATTGAAAGGACGTGAGGCCGCGCCCGGCGGGCTCGTCCTGGCTTGCGGATGTCCTTGCCGGATGAGTGTTCTCCGGGGCCACGGCTCGAACGCTTCCTGGTGCCCTCATCGCGGGGTTGTCGCGTGCCAATGACCCGGCTAGAATTGACAGGAGGATGGACCGCCACCTCAAGTACTCAGTCTCTGGTTCTGGAAAGGTGCCGGAACGAAGGGGCGGCGGGGTTGGGATAGGCTATCCGAACCTGTCTTGGGCGGCGCCGAACGTCCAGACTGGCCCTGCCCCGGCCTCCTCTCCGGACCGGCTGCAGTCGGAAATCACCTGAGGACCCACGAATGCTTGAAATTGAAGTCTTCACCCTATTCCCCGGCATGTTCGAAAGCGTCTTGCAGGAGACTATTCTCGGGCGGGCCCAATCCAAGGAATTGGTGTCGATACGCGTTCGCAACATCCGCGACCATGCCACCGACCGCCATCATGTAACCGACGATGCGCCCTATGGCGGCGGGGGCGGAATGGTCATGAAACCCGAACCCATTTTTGCCGCGGTCGAATCCGCCCTGGGCAGTCCCCCGCGCGTGCCGATCATACTGCTCTCTCCTCAGGGCAAGGTGTTCGACCAGGCCCGAGCGTGGGAGCTTTCGAGAGAAAGCGGGTTTGCTCTCCTGAGCGGCCGGTACGAAGGGGTCGATGAGCGCGTTCGTGACCATCTGGCGGCCGAGGCTCTCTCGATCGGAGACTATGTTCTAAGTGGAGGGGAACTGGCCGCGATGGTCGTGATCGAGGCGGTCGTCCGACTGATTCCAGGAGCCCTGGGAGACGAGGATGGCGCCGTGGACGACAGTCTTTCCAGCGGCTTGCTTGAATACCCCCACTACACCCGCCCGGCTCTGTTCCGTGGTTGGCGCGTCCCGGAGGTGCTTCTCTCGGGAAATCACGAGGCGATCCGCCGGTGGCGCCGGGAGCAATCCTTGTGGCGGACCTTTGTTCAGCGGCCCGATCTGCTGGCCCGGGCTCCGCTCAGTGTTTCGGATCGGGAGGCCCTGGAGCGACTGCGGAAGGAGCATGCGGCCCAGGAGAAAGACCCGGGCAAAGGCTAACGCCACGCGCCCCTCCGCCGCAGGTTGCGGGTCGCGAAGGCCATCGTCCGACAAGGGAGAAGGAGGCGCTGCCAACGGGGAGGTTCTTGGCAAGGGTCCGGAATGCGGCCCTGGACCTTGGATTTGGGGATAACCACCTTGCCACGGGAGGGGCCACCATGTTACATTCGCTGGACCTCGGAGATTCGGCCCGATCGGTTTTGCTCCGATAAGGCGGAGGCAGATGAAAGCAAGCAAGGCGATGGCAAGCCAGAGACGGGTGGGACTCCTGCCGCAAGTCTTGCGCGGCCTTGGGCTCCATTGGTCCTGCTTGTTCTGCCTGCTCCTGGCCGCCTGCGGTTGGGTGGCCCGGGCCCCGCTGATCCCGGGCACGGCCTCTCCGAGCGCAGCGTCAACCCCCACGCCGATCCCTCGGCCTGCTCGGCTTCTGACGATCTGCATTGCCCAGGAACCCCAATCTCTCTACATCTACGGCGGCACGGATCTGGCCACCAATACGGTCTTGGAGGCCGTCTACGACGGGCCGATCGACTCCAACTCCTTCTCGTATCAGCCGGTCATTTTGCAGAAGTTGCCCAGCCTGGCCGATGGGGACGCGGTGCTCTCTCCTGTGTCGGTGAAAGCAGGAGACTTGGTCGTCGATGACGCGGGTCTGGTCGGGGCTTTGGCTCAAGGAACGAAGGTGCGACCGGCGGGCTGCTCCAGTTCCGCCTGTGCCGTGTCGTATTCCGGTGGCGAGATCCAGATGGACCAGATGAAGGCGACGTTTCACCTCAAGCCGGGAATTGAATGGTCGGATGGGTTCGCGCTCAGCGCGGAGGACTCGGTCTTCTCATTTGAGGTCGCCAAGAGTTCGGAGGCCCAGCTTACCCCGTTCCAGCAAGACCGAATCGAACGCACCCAGAGCTATCAGGAGGTCGATGACCTGACCGTTCAATGGATTGGTTTGCCCGGCTACCTTGACCCCGAGTACTACTTGAGGTTCTGGACCCCGCTGCCCGCGCACCAGCTGGGAAAACTGGCCCCGGGAGACTTGCTCACAGCCGAGGCCACCACGCGTGAGCCCATGGGCTGGGGGCCCTATGAGATCACGGATTGGCAACCGGGCCGTTACATCCTTCTCCAAAAGAACCCGCACTACTGGCGTGCGGCCGAGGGGCTTCCGCATTTTGATGAGCTGGAGTTTCGTTTCGTGGGGACCGATGCTGACAGCGGGATTGCCGCGCTGTTGGCGGGCGAATGCGATGTGGTCGATCAGTCCGTCCCGCTGGACGATCGTCTGGATTCGCTCAAGCAGCTCAAGAGCCGCGGACTGCTCGTGCTTGCGGATTCGACGGGAACGGACTGGGTGCACGCCGATTTTGACATTGCCGCGGCGGCCCCTTACAGCAATCAGCATTCGGCCTGGTTCTCAGACGTTCGCATGCGCCAGGCGGTGGCGCTGTGTATGGACCGCCAGGCGGTCGTCGACCAGGTATTGGCCGGGGAGAGCCTCGTCCCAGCTAGTTACGTCTCCCCCCTGAGCCCGATCTACAACCCGCAGGTCCCGGCTTACCCCTATGACCCGCAGCAAGGCATGAAGCTCTTGGACGCGATGGGATGGCGTCTGCCGCAAGCCGGGCCGCAGACGGTTCGGGTAGCAGTGGGGGTCGCCGCAGTTGCCCCCGGGACCCCGCTACGCCTCAACTATTGGGCAACCGACAGCCCCCAGAGCCGAGCGGTAGCGGGAATCCTCGCGGCGAGTCTGGCCGGCTGCGGAATCCAAACAAATGTGCAGTATTTCGACAGCTCCCTGCTGCAGGGCGGCTCCGACAGCCCGGTGTTTGGACGGCAATTCGACTTGGCGCAGTTTGGGTGGATCAGCGGGCCCGATCCGGCTTGTGAGCTCTATCTCTCCAGCCAGATCCCCGGCCCCGCTGACGGTTGGCAGGGCCAAAATGATACCGGATTCAGCAACGCCGATTTCGATCAGGCCTGCTCCCTGTCCCAGAGCAGTCTTCACGAAAGCGAAAGCTATGTTCAGAATGCAAGAAGCGCCCAGGCGACATTTGCCGAAAACCTGCCCTCCGTGCCCCTTTACCTGAAGGTCAAGGTGGCGATCGCCCGCCCTGGGCTGACCGGGCTGACCATGAACCCGACGGCCGCCGATGACCTGTGGAACATTGAGGAGTTTGACATTCCGGGTCAGCGCTAGCGACTCGGAAACGGCTGAATACCTTGTGATATACTGGCCTCCCAAGAGCAGCGCGGACGGAGAGGCCAAGGTCCGGAGGGAACGTCCTTGAGGACGATCTCTGTCCGCGGGATTGCGGCAGTTCCTCACAATCACCGTTTTTGAGAATGAGTAGAGCCACGCCAGTCCCTTTCAAGGCACTCGATCGCGACATCCTGGGTTTGAGGTTGGAGTCGCGCATGAACATCCGAGGCCCTCGCCCCTCATTCGCTTGTGCCGAGAAGGTCCGACTTCCGGCCCGCCCTGGTGATTGCCGTCCCAAGAAGACTTTGGTCGCTCGAGGATGTTGATGGCAGATCTTCTCGACGTGAAAGGGTTGGAGACCCAATTCCGCACCCCCGATGGTATTGTTCACGCGGTCAACGGCGTTTCCCTGACTTTGAAAGAGGGTGAAACCCTTGGGATTGTCGGCGAGAGCGGATGTGGAAAAACCGTAACCGTGCTTTCGATACTCCGACTGATTGCCATGCCGCCCGGGAAAATCGTTGCGGGGAAAGCGAATTTTCGAGGCCAAGATCTGTTGCAGATGTCAAATGAAGAAATCAGGGAGATCCGCGGTTCCCAAATTGCCATGATCTTTCAGGACCCGATGACATCCCTGAACCCGGTCCTGACCATCTAGCGACAATTGACAGAACCACTACTCTTGCACCTTGGTATGACCAAGGTGCAAGCTCGGAATCGCGCGGCAGAACTTCTCGGTTTGGTGGGCATCCCGAATGCCAAAGAACGACTCAAGGATTATCCTCACCAGTTTTCAGGGGGAATGCGCCAACGGGTAATGATCGCAATGGCTCTAGCCTGTGACCCCCAAATCTTGATTGCCGATGAACCGACCACTGCCTTGGATGTGACCATCCAGGCCCAGATTATAGAGCTGGTCAAGCGTCTCCGGGATGAGCTGGGAATGGCAATTATCTGGATTACGCATGACCTGGGTGTTGTGGCCGGCCTGGCGCGGCGTGTCATGGTCATGTATGGCGGATTTATTATCGAGGAAGCACCGGTCAGGGAATTGTATGCCAACCCCAGTCATCCCTATACACTCGGCCTGCTGGGAAGCCTTCCGCGTGTAGATCAAGAGCGAGAGCGTTTGTTTTCGATTGAGGGCTTGCCACCGGTTCTGTATCAAATGCCTGCCGCCTGTCCTTTCGCACCGCGCTGCAAGTGGGCGATGGAACGTTGTGGGAAGGAAAACCCCGTTCTGGAGACCATTGGACCAGATCACCGCATGGCTTGTTGGGTCGATACAAGGACAGGGAGAGCCCGTTGATGTCATCGAACCACAAGGAAGTCTTGCTTCGAGTCGACAATCTGGTAAAGCACTTCCCCATTAATCGTGGCGTCTTCCAGCATCAAGTTGGCGTGGTCCATGCCGTGGATGGTGTGACGTTTAATGTGTACAGAGGGGAAACTCTTGGCTTGGTGGGGGAGTCGGGCTGTGGGAAAACAACGACCGGCCGTACGATCCTGCAGCTTTATCGGCCGACTTCGGGGCATGTCTATTTCGAAGGCGTCGATTTGGTGGCTTTGAAAAGTGGAGAAATGCGCCGGATGCGCCGTAAGATCCAGATGATCTTTCAGGATCCGTATGCCAGCCTGAGTCCGCGCATGACCATTGGCGAGATTATCGGCGAGCCGTTGCTCGTTCACCATGTCGGCAATGCCCAAGAAATCCGCGAACGCGTCAAGTATCTGCTGGATGTTGTTAAGCTATCCCCCTCCTTTACGGACCGTTATCCTCATGAATTCTCAGGGGGCCAACGCCAACGCATTGGCATCGCTCGTGCTTTGGCTTTGCAGCCATCCTTCATTGTCTGCGATGAACCGATTTCATCACTGGATGTCTCGATTCAAGCACAGGTTGTCAATCTCCTGGATGATTTGCAAAGACAGTTCAATCTGACTTATCTGTTCATTGCGCATGATTTGTCGATGGTTCGTCACCTTTGTGACCGTGTGGCGGTGATGTATCTGGGGATCACCGTCGAAATGGCCGCCCGTGCGGACTTATATCGCATGCCTTTGCATCCTTACACGCAGGCCTTGCTCTCCGCCGTTCCGATCCCTGACCCGGTGGCGGACTCCCAGCGCCAACGTGTTATACTGGAAGGGGATGTGCCTTCCCCGGTAGACCCGCCCTCCGGATGTCGTTTCCGGACGCGCTGTCCCATTGCCAAGCCTATTTGTGCCGAGCAAGTGCCTGATTTCCGCGAGCTGAGGCCAGGTGATTTTGTGGCCTGCCACTTTGCGGAACAGTTCTTAAATTGAAGGAGGTGATGATCCTATACCCATAGAAAAGAAGCAAGACAGCCAATCTCACGAAAGGGTTGGTTGCATCCGCCTAATTCGATAACCAATGTGGGGAGAGAAGAAGATGCGCAAGATTTTTACCGTAGTTAGCCTGTTAGTCGCCGCCGGCATGGTCCTGACGGCTTGTGCGCCCGGCGCCACACCCGCACCGGCAGGTACGCCTCAACCGACTGCTGTAAAGCCGCCCGCCATCAAGAATCCGGACACGCTGGTCTATGCTTGTGAGGGTTGCGATCCACAATCACTCGACCCGGCTTGGTCCTATGACACTTCCAGCGGCGGAATCCAGCAGAACGTCTATGAAGGGCTCATCTTTTACAACCGCGAGCATGTGGACCAGTACATTCCGATGCTGGCGACGGCTTGGACAGTTTCCCCGGACGGCCTGACCTACACCTTCAATATTCGCCCGAATGTCAAGTTCCAGAACGGCGATACCCTCAAGGCCAGTGACGTCGCGTATTCCTACTTGCGGGGTTTCATCCAAAGCCGTGACAGTGGCCCGCAGTGGATCATGTTGGAGCCGTTCTTCGGGCCGTCGGTCACAGCCACCTTCCTGGATGCCACCGTCAAGGCTGGCGATACGACCGGTGATGACGTGGTGAACACCATGTACAATGGCGACTTTGTTGCCGCATGTCAGGCCGCGCAAAAGATGATCGTGGCTGACAATAACGCCATGACCGTGACCATGACCCTCAAGCAGCCATGGGGCCCATTCCTGGCTTCGATCGCCAATGCCTGGGGCAGTGTGATCGACCAGAGCTGGGCTGTCGGGCTAGGCGACTGGGACGGCAACTGCGCGGATGCACAGCAGTTCAACAACCCGGATGCTAATAAGGATCCGCTTTTCAGCAAGATGAACGGTACGGGTCCCTATTCGCTCGTGAAATGGGATTCGGGGAATGAGATCGATCTGGATGCAAATCCAAACTACTGGGCAACTCAGCCGTTATGGGCCGGTGGTCCTTCTGGGACGCCCAAGATCGCCCACATCATCATCAAGCAGGTTTCTGAATTTGGCACACGCCTGGCGATGATGGAAACCGGTGACGCTGACTTTATTGACGTGCCTCGCAACTATATCTCTCAACTGGATCCGCTGGTGAAGGAAACGTGCGATGCGTCCGGCAACGGCCAATGCCAAGCGGTAAACGCGAACGGCTTCATCCGCCTCTACAAGAATATGCCGGGGCTGGAAGAAGATGGCATGTTCTTTAACCAGGATGTCAATGTGACCGGTGGCAACTCCTTCCTGGGCTCAGGAAAGCTGGATGGCAACGGCATTCCGCCAACCTTCTTTGCGGACATCCACGTTCGCAAGGCGCTCGTCGCCTGCTTTGACTATAACACCTTCATCAAGCAGGTTTTCAATGGCGAAGCCGTTCAGCCGAACGGGCCCGTTCCTCCGGGCGAGTTGGGCTATGACACGAGCGCGCCGCCTCAGCAGTTCAGCCTAGATACCTGCAAATCGGAATTCGCCCTTGCGGCCCAAGACCCCGGCTTGACGGATCTGCTGACCAAGGGCTTCTACTTTGCCTATATGTACAATACGGGCAATACGACACGGCAGATTGCAGGTCAGATCCTGGCGCAGAACCTTCAGCAGGTCAATCCCAAGTTCGTTATGGCCGTGAATGCCGAACCATGGCCTGTGTTCTTGGGGGATTATGAGAAAAGTCGCCTGGGTGGTTTCTGGCTTGGCTGGCTCGAAGACTATCACGATCCGAACGACTGGGTGGCGCCCTACCTCGGAAGCGGCGGTGCGTATTCTGGCACTCAGAGCTTTGATCCAACAGTGCAAAAGCAAATGGACGCTCTGATCAATCAGGCGGTGTCTTCAGCGGATCAATCCCAGCGCGCAACGCTTTACGCACAGTTGAACAAGATGGCACTGGACAACGCGCTCGATATCTTTGCTGTCGCTCCGACTATCCGCCATTACGAGCAAGAATGGGTCAAGGGCTACTACTATAACCCGATCTACTCTGAGTTCTACTGGTACCCGATGAGCAAGGGACAGTAGTCGGGCCGTAGGGATGCATTAGTAGGCTATGACGGGGGCTGGAGATTTTCCAGCCCCCGTGCCGGAGTAAGACGAAGAAGTGTGATCGAGGTGAGAGGGTGCGTCCTCTTACCCATGCCCCGACGAGAATGATCAAGGATCCGTAACATGGCAAATTACATTGTTCGTCGATTGTTGATTCTGCCAATCATCCTCATCGGGCTGAGCCTTTTGATCTTTGCGATGATCTCACTCCTTAATCCATATACGCGCGCTTCGTTATACGTGAACTCGCCTCCGAAGACCGAGAATGCGCTCAATCAACTGGTCGTAAAGTATGGACTGGACAAACCGATTCCGGTTCAATATTGGAATTGGCTATCTCAAGTCGTTCGTGGCAATCTGGGCTGGTCCAAGACTGCCGAACGGCCGGTTTTGCAGGCTATTCTCGCGTACTTTCCCGCTACACTCGAACTCTCGATATGGAGTTTCATACCCATCATCGTGATTGGGGTTTGGCTTGGCGTGCAAGCCGCGATCCACCAGGATCAGTTGATTGATCAAGTGGCGCGTATCTTCAGCATTATTGGCTATTCCTTCCCCGTCTTTGTTTTCGGCTTGTTGGTGCTGATGATCTTCTATGCCAAACTGCAATGGTTCCCGCCCGGGCGTTTGTCCCAATGGGCGAGTCAAATTGTGGGCTCCGCGTCGTTCCATCCATACACCGGTATGAATAGCTTTGACGCGCTGTTGAACGGACGATTCGACATCTTTCTGGATGCCCTCCGCCACCTGGTTCTACCCGCGGTGACCCTTTCTTATGTTGATTGGGCGCTGATTCTGCGGGTCACGCGGTCTTCCATGCTGGATGTCGTTCGACAGGATTATGTGATGGTGGCGCGCGCCAAAGGCCTGAAAGAATCCGATGTGATCAATAAGCATGCACGGCCAAACGCGCTGATCCCGGTGGCAACGGTTGGAGGATTGTTGCTGGTTGGGTTGATGAATGGGGTCGTCATCACAGAGACCGTCTTTGATTATCACGGGATTGGATTTTGGATCGCCCAGTCCGCTTTGCAGCTGGACGTGGTCTCGGTGCTGGGTGTCACCCTGTTCGAGGGGACTCTGCTGGTGCTGGCCAATCTGGTTGTCGATGTGTTGTATGCTTCCCTCGATCCGCGTATTCGTCTCAGTTAGGAGAAACACACGGCCGCAACGACGACAACCGACCTCAAACTTACTGAAACCTGGAGTTTGCGACGACGGAGTCGCGTTCCCGCGTGGGTGCGCGCTTTGTTGAAGAACCCGGCTTCCATCGCCGGTGTCGTGCTCCTGATCGGGTACGCGCTGGTCGCCATTTTTGCTCAACAAATCGTGGATATCGTTGAGCCGGCCGTCGAGCGCCAGGCGGTCGTACAGAATTTTGGCAACCCGTACCAAATCCCGCGTGATGGTTATAGCTCCGAGCCGCAACCGCCCAGCGCCACGCATCCCTTTGGCACAACGGAGGGGCAGTATGATCTTTTCTATGGGGTTGTCTGGGGTACACGTACTGCCTTCGAGGTGGGCATCATTATCACGGGCCTGACATTTCTGATCGGTGCGGTCCTGGGTTTGGTCTCGGCCTACTATGGCGGATTAATCGATTTGGTGCTGCAACGTATCGTGGAGATTTTTCTTGCTTTCCCCTTCCTTTTGGCGGCGATTACGGCGGCCGCGGTGTTTGGTCCGGAAGTGCACAACGGCATCTTAACCGGGATCATCGCCTTGACGTTGTTTGGCTGGCCCGGATACGCCCGTATCATCCGCGGCGATGTGCTCACGATCAAGGAGCGCGATTTTGTGTTGGCGGCACGGGCCGTTGGCGTCGGCGATTATCGGATCGTCGTGCGCCATATCTTGCCCAACTCGATGTATTCGTTACTCGTCGTTGCCTCGCTCGATATCGGGACGTATGTGCTCACGTTCGCCGCATTGAGCTTTCTGGGCGTGGGCGCGGCACTCGGTTACGCGGACTGGGGCCAGATTCTGAGTTTCGCACACGATTGGATCCCCAGTCTGGCGACGTATTGGTACATCGTCCTCTATCCGGGCGTTGCGCTCGTGCTCTATGTTCTTGCGTGGAATCTTATCGGCGATGCCTTCCGCGATGCGCTCGATCCGAAGATGAGGGGGATGCGAGGGGGGTAGGGAATTGGGCTTTGCCTTGCTCGTTCCCTTGGCAGTCAGCGTTCCCATCTGACTTCCTTCTCATCCAGCTCCCCGGGGTCGAACTGCGAACTCCAAAGCCAGCCGCGCAGGCGGCTGGGTTCTCCCCGACCTGACTCCCAAGTCACGCGAACGATTCGGCTCTTCTTGACGGTGCCCGAGGCGCATGCTATAGTGCCTCGCTTCCCCATATACATTCTCGCTCGAGGCTCGATTGGACGCGCAATCCCCGAACCTGCTTGATGTCCGCAATCTCAAGACCTACTACTTCACCCAAGACGGCGTCGTCAAGGCTGTGGACGGCGTGGACCTGACGGTCCGTAAGGGGGAGGTCCTGGGCCTGGTTGGGGAATCGGGCTGCGGCAAGAGTGTCACCTCCTTGTCCATTCTGCGCTTGATCGGCAATCCGGGACGGATCATTGAAGGGGTTATCCATTTCGATGGCCAGGACCTGCGCAAGCTGCCGGAGTCCGAAATGGTCCATGTGCGTGGGAACCGGATCTCGATGATCTTCCAGCAACCGCAGTCGGCTCTCAACCCGGTCTATCGTGTCGGAGACCAGATCTCGGAGGTGCTCGAGATCCATCAAGGCCTGAACAAGAAGGAGGGGGCGGAGCGGGCCGTTGAGCTCCTCCAAATGGTGGGGATTCCGGATCCCGAGCGGCGAACCAAGTCCTATCCGCATGAGCTCTCCGGGGGCATGGCTCAGCGGGTGATGATCGCCATGGCGCTGGCCTGTTTGCCTGAACTGCTCATTGCGGATGAACCGACGACAGCCCTGGATGTGACCATCCAGGCTCAGATCTTGGAGCTGATGCTGGATCTGCGCCGCCAGACCGGATCGGCCATGATTCTGATTACGCATGACCTGGGGGTGATCGCGGAAACGGCCGAAAGGGTGGCGGTCATGTATGCCGGTCGCATTGTTGAGGAGACCCGGGTAGAAGACCTGTTCTCGCACCCCTATCACCCCTACACCCAGGGATTGATTGGATCCATTCCGGTTCTGGGAAAGGTCAAAGACCGGTTGGAGGTCATCCCGGGATCGGTGCCGAACCTCATCAATCTGCCGGCCGGCTGCCGCTTTGCCCCACGATGCCGCGCACGCCTCGAGCACCATCTCTCCGTATGCGCGGAACTGGAGCCCGATCTTCGGCCCGTCGAACCCGGTCACACGGTACGTTGCTGGCTCTACCACGACAGCCCCAAGCACAGGCCTCCGCTCGCCCAAGCGCTGCCGCACGCACGGGACCCGAGGAGGAGC
>Ga0187881_10003319_pt1 | contig 14036 bp, 9 predicted proteins | sample June2016WEW_19_1_2_FD_133017 | JGI IMG/M metagenome (GOLD analysis project Ga0187881, IMG submission 133017) | Peatland microbial communities from SPRUCE experiment site at the Marcell Experimental Forest, Minnesota, USA - June2016WEW_19_100 | ecosystem: Environmental > Terrestrial > Soil >...
CGTGGTGAAGCCGGACTTGAGATCCATGCCGTGAGTGCCCATGAAGACCGTGTCGACATGAAGCGATCGGATTACCTCGACGGCGAATGGTCCAACGAGGGCGTCGGAGGGGGTGCGGACGCCTCCACTGAGAATAACCGTCTGATCAGGCCGACCGTCTTTGTAGAGAGCGTCGGCCACCGGCACCGAGTTGGTCAGGACTGTCAGACCGGGGACGTCGATCAGCCGCCTGGCCAGGGCGAAGGTCGTCGTACCGGCCGAGATGCCGATGGCGGTTCCGGGTGTGACCAGGGAGGCGGCGGCCGCGGCTATGGCCGCCTTCTCGGCCTGCATCAGGTTCGACTTGACGGTGAAGCCGGGCTCGAACAGGGGGCTGCCCTCGATGGCCGCCGCGCCGCCGTGCACCTTCTCGATCAGACCGCGTTCCTGAAGGAGCTCCAGGTCGCGGCGAATGGTCATGTCCGAAACACCGAGTGCGCGAACGAGATCGGCGACGCGAACGGCGCCTTGCTCGCGTACGCGCTCAAGGATCAACGCTTGACGCTGCCTGGCCAGGGCGGGGCGCCTGGCACCCGCCTCAAGGACAGCTATCTCCTCCGTCACCGCGTCCCCTGATTTGAATCCAAGCCTCTCTCCAACTATGTGGCGTGCCTCTCCGGCCACTTGGAGTCTCTCAAATCCTGCCGCAGTCTCTATCGTAAGTCAACGCGTTTCACCATAATCCCCCACTAATGCGTGTCAACGCACTTGACACGCGCACCGACGGGGCCGGACAATCGCCGCGTCCTGTTGGTTCCTGTTGAACCACGACCGGCTACCCCGGCCGTGAAGGGAGGAGTAACCGTTCATGGATGGTCAAGTCTCCAGGCGAGAAGTCCTCAAGAAGGGTTTGATCGGTGCAGCCGGCCTGACCGTCCTGCCGACGGTCCTCGCCGCCTGTAGCTCGTCGGCCACGCCCTCGCCGACGACCGCCCTGCCGACGGTCGCCCCGGTCGTGACGCCGCCGCCCGCTGGCGCGACGCCGACGGCCGCCGCCGCCTCGCCGACGACGGGCACTTTCCTCGGTCCGCTCACGGGCACGGTCAAGATCGGTAGCAACCACTCCGATCCGAGCGAAGTCAATGGCATGACTGCCATCAACGCCGCCTTCGCGAAGGCGACGGGCCTCACGCCAACGATGAACACGGTCGACCACAACACGTTCCAGGATCAGATCAACAGCTATCTCGGCGGCACCCCCGACGACGATTTCACCTGGTTCTCCGGCTTCCGAATGCGGTTCTTCGCGTCCAAGGGCCTGTCCACGCCGATCGACGACGTGTGGGCCAATGTTTCCAGCAACTTCACGGCCGGCTTTACTACGTCCGTCACCGGCGACGACAAGCACATGTACGGCATCCCGGTCGACTACTACCCGTGGTGCGTCTTCTATCGCCCGAGTGTCTTCACCGCCAAGGGCTACACGGTCCCGGCCACGTGGACCGACCTCATCACCCTCTGCGGCAAGATGAAGTCCGATGGCCTGACGCCGATCGCCTTCTCTGACAAGGACGGCTGGCCGGCGATGGGCACGTTCGACATCCTCGACCTTCGCCTCAACGGTTACGACTTCCACATCGGTCTGATGACCGGCACGAACAAGTGGACCGACCCGAAGGTCACCGCCGTCTTCAAGCAGTGGGCTCAACTCGTTCCGTACTACACGAACGGCTATGCAGGCCTGACCTGGCAGCAGGCCTGCGACACGCTCATCGCCAAGAAGGCCGGCATGTTCTTCCTCGGCCTCTTCCTCACTGGCGAGTTCGCCACAGTCGAGAAGGGGCCGGTCAGCGACGTCGACTTCTTCCCGTTCCCGACCCTTGGCACCAGTTTCGACTCCGAGGCTGCGCTGGACGCGCCGATCGACATCTGGATGATGAGCTCGAAGTCGCCCTCGCTCCAGGCCGACATGACCAACGCCAAGGCCTACCTGGAGTTCTGGGCCAAGGGCACCACCCAGGTGCTGATGTACAAGAACAACAACGGCTTTATCCCGACCGCCAACGACGCCGATACCACTCAGTACGACGTCCTGACGCAGAAGGCTGTCAAGATCGTCAGCGCCGCCCAGAAGATCACACAGTTCATGGATCGCGACACGCGGCCGGACTTCGCCGGTGCGAACGGCATGCAGAGCTTCCTTCTCACCTTCCTTAAGAACCCGACCCAGGACACGACGGCGCTCCAGGCGTCGATCCAGAAGTTCTGGGATGCCCTGCCGGCGTACACCGGCTGATCGGATCCACGGACCAGGACCAGGCGCTACGAACCAGCCTGCATAGGTTTTCGATGTCTGAATTGGAGCCCCAGGCTCCGACTCCCGCCCCGGCGGCCACCGCCGGGGCGGGAGTCCCCGCATCCGGGAGACGACGGCGGCACTACAGCGTCCTGACCCGTCGCGACAAGTTGCTGATCGCGCTCATGGTGGGCGTGCCCCTCTTCATCTTCGTCGTGTTGATCTGGGTAATGGCCCTAGTTTCGGTCGTACTGTCGTTCACCGACTGGCAGGGCATAGGGCCGCTCCACTTCGTCGGTTTGCAGAATTACACGTATTTGTTCACGAGTTACCCAGCCTTCTGGCCGGCGCTCTCGCACAACCTGCTCTGGCTGCTTGTCTTCGTCTGCTTCGCCACTCCGATGGGGATCCTGCTTGCGGTGTGCCTCGACCGGCCGCTGCGGGGATCCTTCATCTACCAGAGCATCTTCTTTACACCCGTCGTCCTATCCCTCGCGGTCGTCGGCTTCATCTGGGAGCTCCAGTACTCGCCGATCGCCGGCAATGGCTTTATAGACAGCGTCCTGGCGAGTACCGGCCTCGTGAGCGCGAACAGCACGCCCGATTGGCTGGGCGACCCCTCCATTAACATCTGGGCGGTACTGGTTGCGGCCAGCTGGCGCCACATCGGCTACATCATGGTCCTGTACCTGGCCGGCCTGAAGAGCGTCGATCCATCGCTGCGTGAGGCGGCGGCGATCGACGGGGCAAACGAACGTCAGACCTTCTTCCGGGTCGTGTTCCCGGTGATGGCCCCCATCAACGTCGTGATCGTCGTCGTGACCGTGATCGAATCCCTGCGGGCCTTCGACATCGCGTACATCATCAACCACGGCAAGAACGGTTTGGAGCTGCTGTCCACACTGATCACCAATAACAGCATCAGCGAGGCAAGCCTGATCGGCTTCGGATCGTCCATCGCAGTCGTGCTACTGGTGATCTCGCTCGTGCCCATCGTGCTGTATCTGACTCGCGTCCTGAGATCGGAGGACCAGTGAGCGTCACCGTGATGGCGGGACAGCGGACGACGCACAACCGTGCTCGACGCCGGATGTCGCGCGCGGGGTTGCATCTCTTCCTGATCGTGCTCTCCATCATCTTCGCCTGGCCACTGGTGTACGCGGTCTACATGTCGCTGCGCCCGTACGGCGAGATCGTGGCCAGCCCGACCGGGCCCTTTTCGCTGCCGGCCACACTGAACCTCGACAACTACTTCTCGGTCTGGAACAGCCAGAACATCCTGGGGTATTTCTGGAACACGGCCGTGATCACCATCCCCGCGGTGCTCCTGACCCTGTGGATCTCCTCGATGGTGGCGTTCGCCATAGCGAAATACAGCTGGCGCTTCAACCTGATGGTCCTGATGATCTTCACTGCCGGCAACCTCTTGCCGCCCCAGGTCATCATCGTGCCGCTCTACCGGCTGTACCTGCTCCTTCCCGTGCCTGCCCCGCTCAGCGACAATGGGCTCATGTACGACCAGTTCCTGGGACTGATCCTCATCCACACCACTTTCCAGACCGGCTTCTGCACCTTCGTGTTGAGCAACTACATGAAGACACTGTCCAAGGAGCTGGTCGAGGCCGCCATGATCGACGGCGCCGGAGTCTTCACGATCTACCGGCGCGTCATCCTGCCCCTCTGCCGGCCGGCCCTAGCCGCCCTGGCCACCCTGTTGTTCGTCTGGATCTACAATGACTTCTTCTGGGCGCTGATGTTGTTCAAGTCGGGTGACAAACGTCCGATCACTGCGGCCCTGAACAACCTGTCTGGTGCGTTCTTCACCGACCCGACTCAGCTGGCGGCGCTGTCGGTGATTGCGGCCGTCCCCACGATCGTGCTCTACATGATCCTGCAGCGAAACTTCGTGCGAGGTTTGACGCTCGGTTCGACCAAGGGCTGACGCGCCGTCTCGTTAGCGCCGTCCCGTCACGCTGCCAGGAGGGCCCATGGTGATCGAGTGGAGCCCGGAAACCAGGGAACTCCATCTCCGCAACGATCTGATCAGCTACGTCGTGCGCGTGCTCGAGAACGGCTGGTTGGGCCAGGTGTACTTCGGTCCGGCTTTGGCCGATGGCAGGTCGTATGGCCACCTGGTGCCGGGTGAGTTCTACGGCTTCTCGAATCGTCTCGGCGAAGCGGTGCCGCTCGAGTACCCGAGCGGAGGTGGTGGCGACTACCGCATCCCGGCCGTGGCGATCGAGCTGTCCGATGGCTCTGGCGTCCTGGATCTGCGCTACACAAGCCACCGCGTCCTCAAGGGCAAGCCCGCAACTCCGGGTTTGCCCTCGACTTATGTCGAGGTCGGCGGAGAGGCGGAGACGCTCGAGGTCCTCCTGACCGACGCGATCGCTCAGATTCAGGTCCGTCTGCTCTACACCATCTACCGAGATCGCCCGGTGATAGTCCGCAGTGTCCGGATCACCAACTCGGGCAAGACCTGGGCGATCGTACGGTGCTCGATGAGCGCGTCGCTGGACCTGCCCGACTCGGACTGGGAGCTGATCTCGTTGAGCGGGGAGTGGAGCCGCGAGTGCCACGTCGAGCGAAACCGTCTTCGGCCGGGCAGGCAATCCGTGTCGAGTCTGCGCGGCGCATCCAGCCACCAGCACAACCCCTTCGTCGCGCTTGCGCGGCCCAACACTAATGAGGCTTCCGGCGAGGCCATCGGCCTTAGCCTGGTCTATTCGGGCAACTTCATCGCGGAGGCGGAGGTCGAATCGTTCGGGACGACCCGGCTGCGCACCGGGATCAACCCGGACGGCTTCTCCTGGGTGCTCGAGCCGGGTGCCGAGTTCTCGACGCCTGAGGCGGTCCTGGCCTACTCGGCCGGCGGCCTGGGCGGGTTGAGCGACGCCTACCACTCGCTCTTCCGCGAGCGACTCGTCCGCGGTCAATGGCGCGACCGGGCCAGGCCCGTCGTCATCAACAACTGGGAGGCGACTTACTTCGACTTCGACGAGGCGAGGCTCCTGGCGATCGCGACGGCTGCGAAAGAGATGGGGATCGAGCTATTCGTTCTCGACGACGGTTGGTTCGGCGAGCGCAATGACGACTCGACCTCGTTGGGCGACTGGCAGGTGAACCTCTTCAAGCTCCCGGGCGGACTGGATTCGCTGGCTCGAAAGGTTGAGGCGCTCGGCCTGCGCTTCGGTATCTGGATCGAGCCCGAGATGGTCAGCCGTGCCAGCCGGCTGTTTGCCGAGCACCCCGACTGGGCCATCGGTATCCTATCGCGCCCGCGCTCGGAGGGCCGCAACCAGTACGTCCTCGATCTGTCGCGGCCCGAAGTCGTGGACCACCTGTTCGAGGTCCTGTCGGCGGTTCTCGGCAGCGCTCCCATCACGTACGTGAAATGGGACATGAACCGAAACATCACCGAGCCGCACAGCCCGACTCTCCCGGCCTGGCGCCAGGGTGAGTTCCTGCACCGCTACATCCTCGGCGTGTACCAGCTTTACGACAGGCTGACCAGGGCGTTCCCCGGGGTCCTCTTCGAGTCATGCGCCGGCGGCGGGGGCCGCTTCGATCCCGGAATGCTCGCGTTTGCACCCCAGACCTGGACGAGCGATGACACGGACGCCATTGAGCGCCTGCGGATCCAGTGGGGGACCTCGATGGCATATCCGCTCAGCTCGATGGCGGCCCATGTCTCCGCAGTGCCCAATCACCAGGTCGGGCGGGTAACCCCGCTGGCGACAAGGGCGGCCGTGGCCTTCTTCGGCGTGTTCGGCTACGAGCTTGACCCGACCGTGCTGTCGGGCGGTGAGCGCGCCGAGATCGCCGGCCAGGTCGCGTTCTACAAGCAGTGGCGCGAGCTCTTCCAGCGCGGCCGCTTCCGGCGGCTGCTCAGCCCGTTCGAGGGCGACCGTGACGAGACCGCCTGGATGGTCGTTGCGGACGAGGCCCGCGCGGCGATCGTCGGTCACTATCAGATCCTTGCCCGCCCGAATCCGGGTCCGCGACGGCTGCGGCTGCGCGGCCTCGACGCCGCGGCTTCATATCGGGTCTCGGTCTGGCTGGGAGCGGGCGGCGCCAACGGCGCGGCTACCGGTCCCAGCATCCTGGGTGGAGACGAGCTCATGTCGGCCGGTCTCGTCCTCGATTCGGGCCGTCAGTCGGCAACGCGAGGCGACTTCCAGGCCCGCCTGTACGTACTGGAAGCCATCGAGGGGGCGAATTCGCCGGAGGTTGCGCTTTGATGTCTCGACCGTGGGAGACGCCTGAGCTCACCTCGATCGGCCGTCTGCCGATGCACAGCGTACCGCACGCCGATCGGGTCGAGCTGGATGGTCGCTGGCGGTTCCAGCTGCTCCGCTCTCCGGAGGAGAAGCCTGCGGCGGCCTGGGACGAAGTCGAGGTTCCCGGCTGCTGGACGATGCAGGGCTTCTTCGATCTGCCGCATTACACCAACGTGCAGATGCCGTTCGGCGAGAAGCCGCCGGAGCTCCCCGACGTGAACCCCACCGGCATCTACGAACGCGATTTCGACCTGCCGGCGGACTGGCTGGCCGGTCGCCGAATCGTGCTTCACGTCGGGGCGGCGGAAAGCGTGCTGATCGCCGTCGTCAACGGCCACGAGGTCGGAATCAGCAAGGACTCGCACCTGGCCGCCGAGTTCGAAGTCACGGACCTCGTCAGGCCGGGACAGAACGCCGTCTCCCTGCGCGTGGTGAAGTGGTCCGATGCGACCTACATCGAAGACCAGGATCAGTGGTGGCACGGGGGAATCACCCGCTCGGTCTGTCTCTACGCCACGCCGCGAGTGCACTTTGCCGACCTGCGGGTCAATGCCGGGCTGACCGACGACCTGGCGACGGGGACCTTCGAGCTGCTGGCCGACATCGATTTCGGTGGCACGGAGGCGGAGCCGGGCTGGACCGTCGAGGCGAAACTGGGCGATCTGGCACCGCTGACGGCGGTCGTGCCACTCGCCGACAAGGGACCGGGGCCGAAGGCAAGCCGCGCGGACTCCAGGCCGTTGAGCCGCCATCGCTTCGACCTGGTGGCACGGCTGGTGTCGGTGGGCCTGAACGGCGCCGAGAAGGCCGAGTGGGAGACGCTGGCCCCGCAGCTGCGTCCGCCTCTCGATGGGCAAGCCTCGCTGCGCAGCGAGATCCCGAACGTACAGCCATGGTCCGCCGAGCGGCCGCACCTCTACCCGCTGCATGTCGTGCTGCGCTCGCCCTCGGGCGAGGCGTTCGAGGAGGTTGACCTGCGAGTCGGCTTCCGGCGCATCGAGATCGACGGCCTCCGGCTGCTCATCAACGGCGCCGCTGTGCTCATCCGCGGCGTGAACCGCCACGACTTCGACCGGCACACCGGACGCGTCATTTCGGCCGAATCCATTCGGGCGGACCTGGTGGCGATGAAGCGGTTCGGCTTCAACGCGGTCCGGACCTCCCACTACCCCAACGACCCGGTCTTCCTGGATATCTCCGACGAGCTCGGCCTGTACGTCATCGCCGAAGCCGACATCGAGTCTCACGCCTTCATCGACACTCTTTGCGACGAGCCGCGTTACCTCAACGCCTGGGTGGACCGGGTCTCGCGCATGGTTCGTCGCGACAAGAACCACGCATCGGTCATCTCCTGGTCACTTGGCAACGAATCCGGGCACGGTGCGAACCACGACGCTGCAGCTGGCTGGGTCCGGCGATACGACCCCAGCCGTCCGCTTCACTACGAGGGCTGCATCCGCTGGGACTGGTCGAGCGACCAGAAGGTCAGCGACATCACATGCCCGATGTATCCGCCCATCTCCGCCATCGTCGGTCATGCCAGGTCCGGCCGGCAGCGGCACCCGTTGATCATGTGCGAGTACTCGCATGCCATGGGCAACAGCAACGGCACGCTGGCCGAATACTGGGATGCGATCGAATCCACGGATGGCCTCCAGGGCGGCTTCATCTGGGAGTGGTGGGACCACGGGCTCGTCCAGCGGCTGCCCGACGGTACGACTCGCTGGGCATACGGCGGCGACTTCGGCGACCAACCTAACGACGGCAACTTCTGCCTGGATGGTCTGAACTGGCCCGACCGGCGGCCCAAGCCGGCGCTGTTCGAGCACCGGCAGCTGGCGGCGCCCGTCCGCATGTCCGCGAGCCCGGACACTCTTCGCGCGGGCTCGGTCGAGTTGACGAACCGCCAGTACTTCACCCGGCTCGACTGGCTGCGGGCCTCATGGGAGCTGGGCGCCGACGGCGAGATCGTCGCCGGGGGCGACTTGCCTCTGCCCGACGTGGCGCCGGGCAACAGCACGACGCTCCGCCTGCCTGGCTGGACGCCGCCCCCGCCCGACGGCCGTGAGCTGTGGCTGACCATTCATTTCCTCACCGCGGCCGCGGGGTCTTGGGCTCCGGCCGGTTTCGAAGTCTGCTGGGCGCAGCTGCCGCTCTTCGCGGAGGGGCGGTCTCGCCCGCTGCCCGCGCCTGCGGGGGGCGCCGTCGCCCTCGACGAGGCCGGGCTGCTGGTCCACGAGTTGCTGTCGGCTCCCCCGCGTCTGGCCCTGTGGCGCGCCCCTACCGACAACGATCGAATCATGGGTCTGGCTGCGCAGTGGCGGGATTGGGGTATCGACAAGATCACGCGAACGCTCCTTTCCGTGCGCCGCGAAGGTGACGTCACGGTCGTCTGGAGCGACGAGCGAACTGAGAGTGGCATCGTCGTTTCGCACGAGCAGAGGTTTCGGGCGATCGCCGGCGGCGGCGTCTTCGTCGAGGAGAAGGTCACGATCCCGGAAGGCCTTGCCGATCTGGCTCGGGTCGGCGTCGTCATGGAGGCCGTCGCGGGGCTCGAGCAGACCGAGTGGTTCGGTCGCGGGCCCGTCGAGAGCTACCCCGACCGCTGGCATGGGAGCCCGGTCTCGCGCTGGCGCTCGACCGTGGCCCAGGAATACATTCCCTACGTCAGACCTCAGGAGAACGGCGGCCATGCCGGCGTCCGCTGGTTCGAGCTTTCGGACGGTACCGGCCGGGGCCTCCGCATCACGGCTGACGAGCCTCGCCAGATGTCGGCGATGCACTTCCGGGCCGAGGATCTGGCCGCGGCGAAGCACGACGTGGAATTGAAGCCGCGGCCGGAGACCGTGATCCATCTCGACGCCGCGCACCGCGGCCTGGGAACGGCCAGCTGCGGCCCGGACACCCTGCCCGAGTATCTTGTTGGTCCGGGCACCTACGAGTGGTCCTGGACTATCGCGCAGCTCGGCCCGCGGCCCCGGCGCTAATCAGGCGAAAGATCGACGAGGCTCCCGCCTCGCGGCACGGTAGGAGGCCGCCATGAACGACTTCAAGATCGGCATAAACCTCTGGAGCCAGGGAAGCTCCTGGTCCCATTTGCTCGATACGGCCCTGGCGGTCGACCGGCTGGGTTACGAGCACCTCTGGACCTGGGACCATGTAAAGGCGATTGTCGGCGACCCGGACCAACCGATCCATGAGGGCTGGACCACGGTCACGGCCTGGGCCATGGCGACGCAGCGGGTCAGGATCGGCCTGATGGTCGGGGCGAACACATTCCGCAATCCGGCGCTGGTGGCGAAGATCGTGACCACTCTCGATCACGCGTCCGGAGGGCGGGCGATCCTGGGCATCGGCGGCGCGTGGTTCGAGCTGGAGCACCGCGAGTTCGGGATCGACTTCGGAAGCAGCGTTGGCCAGCGTCTCGACTGGCTGGACGAGTCGGTCGGTGCCATCCGAGCGCTCCTGTCGGGCGAGAGGGTGACCTCGCCGGAGGGTGGCCACTACGCTTTCGACGACCTGACCATCAACCCGATGCCGGTCCAGAAGCGGCTCCCGATCCTGATCGGCGGCAACGGCCGGACCAAGACCCTGAGGACTCTTGCCAGGTACGGCGACATGTGGAATGCGTTCGGGCTCCCGGCGGAGGTCCGTGAACTCGACGGCGTGCTCAGGCGCCACTGCGAAGAAGTAGGTCGCGACGAGCGCGAGATCGAACGGTCGATCAATCTCTGGCTCGTGATCCGCGACTCGGAGGCGGCGGCGCGGCGCGAGTGGGCGGCCTGGATGGAGTTGAACCGAACACCCGTGGAGAAGAAGCTCGAACCGTCGAGACCGGTCTTCGGAACGCCCGAGACGATCGTAGCTCGATTGCTCGAGTACTCCGACGCCGGCTTCAAGACTGTGATCGTGGAGATGCCGGCGCCATACGATCGCGAGACCCTGGAACGGCTGGCCCGGGAGGTCAGACCGATGGTGGCGCAGAAGCCAGTCTGACCGGGTCCCGGGCAGGGCCGCTTTTGCCGACGGGATTGGAGCTCCTGGTCGAGTCGGGCCGGGCCTTCGGTCGCACCCGGGGGCCAACCGCAGACCGCAGTTTTCGCCGCGCCTGGCCGGCTCAGTGCGGACCGACCAGCGTGCTGGCGATGAGACCGAGAAGCAGAACGGCCGCGATCAGGATCAGGAAGACCGGCATTGCGGCCAGGGCAAGCAGCCGGTCGCTCCGCGATGGCGGCGGCAGCGTCGCGACCCGGGCATTCGCCAGATGCCGCCGCGATTCTCGGGTCGAGAGGATCAACCAGCGGGCCGCGATCCCGAACGGTACGAACGCAATGATCACCAATGGGACCGAGAAGATCCCAAGCCAGTGGGCAGCACTCAGCGCGGCGCCGAGAACGACGACTGTGAGCAGGGTCAGGGCGAGCTGACCCAGCATCGACGGCCGACGCCGGCCTCCCCGCCGCTCCCAGATCAGAATCTGCAGAGCGAGCGCAGCCGCGCCGATCGCCGCCAGAATAGTCAGCCACTTCATTTGGCGATAAGTCTAGAGTGAACCAGCTCTTAGGCTTGCGACCCACGCTGCGCGACCCGTACTGCCGCCCGTTGCTGCGACGCTGTCAATCTCGAACCCCGCGAACCGCGTATTCTCCGCCGACCGAGATCATCTGTCGAAGCGCGCCAGACGCACCCACGAAGGATTTACCATGACGACCTTCTTCCTGACCGTAATCCATCGGCCGGAAATGGTGCCGGAGTACCTCCAGAAGGGGGCGGAAGAGGGCAAGGCCGAAGACATCGCGCGGAACGATGTCATCAGTGAATCGCTGGAGATCTTCCGCACTCAGCAGCGCGTCGCCCACGAGAATGGCATCCGCACGACCATACAGATGACATATGCGAGCCTATTCAATGACGAGGCGGTGTCTATTGCCAAGGACGATCACTCCAGGTACGGCGATGAAATCGGCTCCACGTTCCTCGGTTTGCAATGCCGCCAGTTCAGGGAGAGGTTCGCGTCCAAGGAACTGGCGATCTGGCTCTTCTCCATGGAAGACAAGCGCAGGATCGTTGACGAGGTCTTTGGGAGATTCGAGGAGGTCTTCGGCTTCTTGCCGACTTCGACCGGCTCCTACTACATGGACGCGGAACTGATCAACTACGTCAAAGAACGGTATCCGATGGTCAAGGCCGCGATCGCCACGTGTTGGGAGGAAGGCCCGAAGGCGTACCACAACGCCAACAACTCGTGGTACACGCTCCTCGACGGCGGCCCATGGAACCCCTGGATTCCTTCCAGGCGCAACATCCACTGCCCCGCGTCGGACGAGGCCGACGATATCGGGATCGTGGCGATCCCACATCTGTCGCGCGATTTGATGGCGGTATTCGACGGACCGGGCTCCTATTACGGCACCCACCCGCAGAATATCTTGCGCGGAATGGTCTACGAGAACCGCGAGATACCGTACTTCATGAACATCGTCGACCAGTACAGGGCGATGGCGAAGTACAACCGTGGTTACGCCTACAACATGATGTTCGTCGGTCCCGGCTGGATGAGCAAGAGCGGGCGCTGGGAAGCCGACTACGGCTTCCTTCTGAAGAGCTATGAGGATGGGATGTCCTACTACGGCCAGCTGAAGAAGGAGGGGAAGGCAGTAGACCTCACGATGAGTGAGTTCGCAGACGCATACCGGGAGGATCGTCCCTACACCCGGCCCGAGTGCACGCTTTGGAAGGACATCCTTTACGGATCCCAACGGCAGCAGTTCTGGTTCGCCGATCCGTGGATGCGATTCTGCCTCGACATGAACCAGGGCGGCGCCATGATCGACCTACGGCCCTATGCGGCGAAGCTGATCAGGCCCTGCGGCGTCGGCACTCAGCATATCCAGGATGCGTCCTACCCCTTCATCCTCCAATCGCTGTTCCGGGCCGGCTACTTCACGCATTACGCCGGCGAAGGGGCCGTCAAGAGCTGCAAGTTCGGCCACGCAGAAGAAGAGGTCGACCTGTGCGCCTGTCGAACCCTTGCCTCGTTCTCTGAGGAGGGCGACACCCGCGTCGTGATCCTCAATCCAGTGGAAATCGAGTTCGAGAAGTTCACGATCGAGGTGCAATCGACCTTCCGCCTGACAGAAGGCACCGGTGAGATCGAGATCATCCGAAGGATCGTGAGAACGACTGACCCCGATTCCGACGTAGTCATCGACGAGTACATAACCGCCTGTTACGGGACGACCGAGTACCCGGAGGATCTCACGGGCGTACGGCTCACGCTCAAAGGGAAACTCGGATCGGAGTCGATCGACTATGCCTACAAATGCCGCGAGGCGGTCGTCGACCAAGTCGTATCCGCTGAGGCGGTCGTACCCCAGGTGGATACGAAGCTATCGATGCGTTCGGACACAACAGACGCGGTCGGTTACTTCCGAGAGGGCATCGCCTTTTCGCCGATGTACACGATCGGGATCAAGAAGACAGTCAAGGGGACTGGAGAGTTGCATACATGGCTCAGGGTCGAAAAGGCAAGCTGAACTACCGTTGCCCGCGTTGTCTGATGCGTGAGATCGACATGGACATGCTATACGACACGGACAAAGAGGAGTATTACTGCCTGCGCTGCTCCTTCATCGGGCCTGAGAGCGAGGTACTCCGCCTGAACGCTCAGTTCCGCGCCAAGTACCTGGACCGGACGAAAAGGATCACGGATTTCTAGCTCGGATCGGGAGGCAGATGGGTCGGCCGTGGGTGGTCGGCGGTCGAGATCCGCCGCAAGAACGCAGCAGCGCTATCCTGGATCTCCCTGGCCCGCGGCAGCTCGCGGTTCCCGCGTTCGAGCTCGACGATGCGGCGACGCTCCTCGACATCGGGCGTGACCGCCTCGGTCGCCTCCCGGCCGTTCTCGGCCGCGACTGGCGGTGGCAGTGGTCCTTCTCTGGCAGCCCGTCTCGGGACTCAACCTTTGAAATGCGGTGATGTGCTCATTTTGGGAGCACAGCCGCGTGCCCGAGAGCGTCGCGGGGCTGCCAGACCTGTGACTCAGCCGCTTTCAAGGAGTATTGTTGACGGGCTGGTGGTCGTATTTCGACCGCCTCGTAAGGCGCGGCCCTCACTCAATCGGTCGCAAGGAGTAACGACATGCCGTGGGGCCTCACTCCCGCCCACCTAATCATCATCCTCGTGATCGTGCTGATCGTCGTCGGCCCGGGCAAGCTGCCCGAAACGGGCGCGGCGATTGGCAAGGCGCTCCGAGGCTTCAAGGACGCCGTGGACACGGGCGAAGCCGGCCCTTCGGCGACGCAGCAGCAGGCGGTGCCGCCGGCTCAGCCGCTACAGCCCCAGGCTCCGGTCTATCCGCAGCCGCAGTACCCGCCGCAGCCGCAGTACCCGCCGCAGCAGGCGGCCGTGCCACAGCAGTACCCGCCGCAGCCGCAGTACCCGCCGCAGCAGGCGGCCGTGCCACAGCAGTACCCGCCGCA
>Ga0187881_10003324_pt1 | contig 14024 bp, 13 predicted proteins | sample June2016WEW_19_1_2_FD_133017 | JGI IMG/M metagenome (GOLD analysis project Ga0187881, IMG submission 133017) | Peatland microbial communities from SPRUCE experiment site at the Marcell Experimental Forest, Minnesota, USA - June2016WEW_19_100 | ecosystem: Environmental > Terrestrial > Soil >...
CTTGCCTCCTTCCCAGGATAGCAGAGTGTCAGCGCAGTCCACAAGTCAGAGTTTCCCTTTACCGTTTTTGCGGCTTCCGATATTTGTCGATCCTGGTGATATTCTTTGACTCAGGAGGAGAAATATGAGAAAGCTTGCGCTCCTGGCCCTCGTGTCGATCCTACTCTCTTCATGCATGAGCGGACCGGCCGTTCCCAAGGATGCGGTTGTGCTGGGAGAACGGACAGTCGCTTTCAAAGCCGATCACGATGTCATCCAGGTCGGGGCCTATGAAGGGTTCTTCCGATCTCTCTTCTTCGTCGTGGAAAAGAACGACATCCAGATCTTCAATCTCGTCGTAACATACGGCAACGGGGAAAAAGAGAAGCTCGATACGCGTCTCAACTTCACCGCGGACTCACGGTCCCGTTCGATCACCTTTGACGGAGGAAAAAGGCGAATCAGGACCATTGCCTTCACCTACAAGACGGTTGGAAGCTGGGTGGACGGGAGGGCGCGCGTGGTGGCATACGGGATCAAGTGACCTCCGTCGCGCCGGGAGCTTCGCCTCGACTGGACTCAATACGAGATGGAGGGGATAGTCCGCAGGTACTCCCTGGAGGTGAGCTGGCCTAACATGAACTGCGCCACGTCAGCTCGGGAGATCCGTCTTCCCAGAGGGGGCAGGCCGTCCAGGGCGACGCGGTAGGTGCCTTTGGCGGGCTCGTTGCTGAGGGCCAAGGGGCGCACAACCACCCATTCGAGATGACTCTGGCGGACCTCTTCCAGCGCCTGCCTCTGGTCGGGAAGGACGTTCCTCAGGTATATCCTTCCCAGGAACAGCATGGCTTTCCCCACGATGTCGCGGGGCGTTTCGCTCAGCACGCAGAAGTTGGAGACAAGGATAAGCCGCCGCACTCCCTTCTCCTCCATGGCCATGATGATGTTTCGCGTGCCGGTCGAGTACAGGGTTGTCTGTCGTTTCGTGTCCGTCCCCAGTGCGCACAGGACAGCCTCCTGACCGTCCACGGCGGCCGTCACGCAGGCGGTATCCAGCACGTCGCACGGGACGACACGGAGCCTTTCGTCCGATCGAGAAACCTTTGCCGGGTTCCTCGCCGCGGCCGTCACCATGTGATCCTGCGAAAGAGCCAGATCCACCAGGCAACGGCCAATCCCGCCTGTCGCTCCAAAGATTGCGATCTTCATTGCTGCGCGCCCCCTCTCGCAAACCGCCGCAGCGCCTCCATGTTCTGCCGGGGAGTGCCGCGCGGCACCTCGCAGCCGGCGCCGACGATATACGGGAAGCCCGCTTCCCGGGCGCTTGCCGCAACGGCCCGGGAAATCTCATCCGTGCTTCCTTCAAGGAGAACCCGCACCGGGTCGATGTTTCCCAGAAGAGCGACCCTCGGTCCAAGCGCCGCCCGTGCCCTTCCCAGTGAGACCATTGAATCGGCGTCCACGATGTCGCACCCGATTTCGGCTATCGACGGCAGCAGCGGGGTAATGTCGCCGCAGATATGCAGCCTGACAAGCGCTCCCGTGGACTTGATTGAGTCCACGATTCGCTTCACGCGGGGGAGGTCGAATCTGTTGTAGATTGTCGGGCCCACAAGAGAGGCTGCGGCATCGCCGATGCCAATGAGGTCCGCTCCCGCCTCGACCTGGCTCGCTGCAAACCGGATCCCCAGCTCGGTAACGAAGTCGAAGAGCTCTTCCACGAACGAGGGGTCGTCAATGAAGTCCAGCATCAACCTGTTGATTCCTCGAAGGTCGGCAGCCTCCGCGCATGGGCCTTCAATCCAGCCCTCCACAAGCTTCGCTCCTCCCGCGGAGCGCTTCAGCGCTGCAACGGCTGCAAGGCGGTTGGACATTCGGCGGCCGTCCTCGGGGGCCGGCACCCGCAGCCGCGCAAGCGTGGACTTCTCCAGGAGAAGAGAGACTGCTTCGTCCACCGCGGGAGGCATGTCGTCAGGAAAAAAGACAGCTGCGCCACAGTCCGCCGCTTCCACGCCCGGGTCCGAGATTGCGGAGACGTGGTCAAGATCGAACTCGCCGGCGATGGCGGTTTGCCCTCGCGCTTGAGCCAACGCGTCGGTTGCGTACTGCCTGTAAGGCACTCCAATCGCGTCCGCCGCAGCCATCATCGTGATTGGCATCAGGGGAATGGAATCCGCCGGTGTTCCGCCGAGCACGCTGAGGACGCGCTCGCGCCCCGTAATCCCTGCCTCTCCCCGTTGTATTCGTGCAGGGCATCGATTGCGGCGACGATGTTGGCAATGGGCGTGCGGGCCTGCAGGTTGTGCACGGGGTTGAACACAAACCCCCCTCCCCTGCCCAGGATCTTGCATCGGGCCAGCACCTCCCGTCGCACATCGGCAGGAGTTCCGAAGGGCAGCGTCTTCTGCGTGTCGACGCCTCCCCCCCAGAACACGACGCGCGCGCCGTGACGCCGCTTCAGCTCGGCGGGATCCATGCCCGCGGCGGAGAGCTGGACGGGGTTGATGATATCGAAGCCAGCATCGACCAGGTGGGCAAGAAGCGGCGCTATGGCGCCGCAGGAATGTTTGAAGGTCTTCCAGGAGGTATTCTCGTGGATCCACGAGTTCATTCTTCTATAATAGGGCGCATACAGGCTGTCGAAGGTATCCGGCGAGCAGAATTGGGTGGTCTGTGTGCCAAAGTCGGTGCCGCATATGAACACGACATCAACGGCATCACCGATCTCGCGGTGGATCCGGATCAGGTTCTCGACTGCAATCTGCGTCTGCCGGTCGAAGACCGCATGAAGGTAGTCTTGTCTGGTGGCAATCGAAACATACCATTCTGTGACATCCCTGATCCCCCGGGGGTGCTTCATGAAAGGTCCCGGCACAAGGGCGATGTCCCCGATTCCCGTCCCGCCGAAATTGGCGACCACGGCGCCCCCACCCCCGTTCGCCTCATTGACGGATTGCCTCAGAAAGGCAAGGTCTGCATCTGATATGGACGTGAACTCCTCAAGGTTGTCCCGCGGGTCCAGCGCCGCGTCGTCTATCGGATCCTGACGGATGATCGAATCAAAGAAAAAGCCGCCGGCCGGCATCCTGCCGCTCGGTGAAGCGGAAAGGTCCCCTTCCGGATAGATCACCAGGTCTCCGTTGTCTGCCGTGGTTGTCCGAAACCCCTCCGGGACCAGCACATCCTGGCCCCAGGGGGTCCTCCACTCCTTCCATTCAACCATCGGGAATCCGAACAACGTGGACCGCGCAAAGACACCGGTCGCGTCGACCCCCATTGCCGCCCGAAGGTCGTCCTCTATCAGACCGAGCATCTGATACGGCTCGTGAATCTTCACCGGTCTTTTCTCCATGCCGTAGTGCCTGCGCAGTCCCTCCACGATGGAGACGTGCGCACCGGTGACCGACGTCGACCCGAGATCAAAGGGGATTGAGGATTCGCGATGGGACAGAGCATCGAGGACGCGATCTTTGCCCATACGCAAAGTATATCATGCGGCCCCGTTTTCGCCGGCTCGTCCGCGTCAGGCGTTGTGCAGCCAGACCCTCATGGCGCACGGACCTCGGTTGGCCCACGCGTAGTAGGGGATGGCTTTGAATCCTTTCCCGCGGACTGTCACGACGCCGCCCAGCAGACCCGGCTCTCTCACCGCTTCCAGCCCACCTTTTCCCAGGGCAACCGTGTCCACGGGCTTTTCAGAGTCATGTCCTTCGATGCAATAGACGATCGGCCCTCGCTGGATTGCAGCCTTGCCCAGGTCGTCGAGCACGCGTTCGTCGGCAACGACCTTTCTCACAGGCATGGGGAGAATGAGCTCGATGTTCTCAGTTCCGTTCCATTCGCGCTCAACAGAGGCATAGCCTTCGCCGGCGGGGACATCCAACCGTTCGCCATTGATCCGCAGCAATGGCTCCTCAGACAGCCCGTCTTCGAATCGATACAAGTCGCCGCCCAGGATGTGCCCGCGAGACCAGCCGGGCACTCTGATGAGGAGCTGCATGCGAACCCGGCGTTCCGGGCGGACGGTTATGCGGACCATTCCGTCCCAGGGATACTCCGTTTCCTGCGTCAGACGGACGCGGACCCCATCGATCTCGATCTCGGTATTGCTGGCCATGAACAGATTCACGTACAGGGTGGAACCGTTGGAAGCGTAAACAAGTCCGGGGAGGGATGGAATGAACCGACAGAGACTGGTGGGGCAGCACGAAACATCGAACCACGGTGAGCGTCCGGTGCTCCCGTGGTTGAACTTGAACTCCCCGTCTGCCTCGAGCGGGTTCACGTAAAAAAACTCGTCGCCCCGCAGGGAAACGCCGCAAAGAAGTGCGTTGTACAGGGTCTGCTCCAGCACGTCAAAGTATTTTGATTCGCCGGTAAGGAGGAAAAGCCGGTGATTCCACATGACGGACCCGATGGAGGCACAGGTTTCTGCATATGAGGTCAGATTGGGAAGCTCGTACGCGGAGCCGAAAGCCTCCCCTTTGTGCCGGGCCCCGATCCCGCCCGTCAGGTAGATCTTGGACCGCGTCACGTCCTTCCAGATTGCCTTGATGGCCGTGGCGTACGCCTCGTCGGGAAGCAGCGCGGCCACGTCCGCCATGCCGCAGTACATATACGCAGCGCGCACCGCGTGGCCCACCGCCTCACGCTGATCGCGCACGGGCAGGTGATCCTGGCTGTAGCCGGGGTTGTCCGCATACGAGTACAAGGGTCGAGACTCGTGACGGCCCCGCTCCTCCAGGAGGAACCTGGCGGTCTCCAGGAGGTTCCTGTCGCGGGTGATGCGGTACAACCGCGCAAGCCCCATCTCTACGATCTGGTGGCCGCACATGTCATGCCGCCCCTCGGGGCCGAAAACCCTCCGCACCAGCTCGGCGCTCCTCAGTGCCACATCCAGGAGGGTGCGCTTGCCCGTGGCCAGGAAATGCGCGCTTGCCGCGTCGTAGAGATGTCCGCAATTGTACAGCTCATGACTCATGGCGAGGTTCGACCACCGCGCCGGCCCGGCAAAGGGATGGACCTGCACGGGGTTGATCGTCCTGTTGGTATAGAGGTAGCCGTCAGGCTCCTGAGCCGCCGCGATGATCTCGATCAGCGAATCCAGGAGGGCTGTCAGCTGGGGATCCTGTCTCTGGGCAAGAGAGTACGAAGCGCCTTCGATTGCCTTGTATACGTCGGTATCCTCGAACGGCATCTTGCCCACGTACTGCCCTGGCATTCGGCCGGCCGCCCTGCGGAAGTTGTCGATGCGGCCGAACTCCTCGCATTTGCGAAAGACGGACGGAATGGTGACGGTCCTGTTGGTTTCCAGCCGGGGAGACCAGAAGCCGTCAACAAGGGAGACCTGGCGAAAAGGAACGGGCGTGATGGGATAGTCTGTCATTCCTTTTTCCTTCACGCCTTGAGGCCGGAGAGGACAATTCCTTCGATGAAGTACTTCTGGCCGACGAAGTACAGGATCACGGGAGGAGTAACTGTCATAGTGCAGGCCGCCATGATGGACTTCCAGTCGGTCCCAAAGCCCGATCTGAAGTTTGCCAGCGCCTGCGAAACGGTATTCTGCGCGTTTCGTGAAACGTAGATCAGCGGCCCCAGAAGGTCATTCCAGTACAGGATGAAAGTGAACAGTCCGATGGAGATCAGTACCGGTTTGATAAGCGGGGAAAGGATCTGGAACAAGACCCGCACATGCCCCGCGCCGTCGATGATCGCCGCCTCGTCGAGGTCTCGCGGGATGGTCATCAGGAACTGACGGCAGAGGAAGATGTTCACCGCGCCGCCGCCAAGAAACGCCGGCACGATCAGGGCCGTATAGCCGTTGCTCAGTCCGAGCGCGCTCCAGGCCACGAAGATGGGAATGATGGTGACGGCCCCCGGCATGAGCATGCTCCCGATGACAATCACAAACCACAACCGTTTCAACGGGAAGTCCAGCCTCGCAAACGAGTACGCCGCCAGCGTGGAGGTAAGAAGGACCCCGACGAGGGACGGCAGGGTGATGGTCAACGTGTTGAGCATATAGCGCAGGGACGGAAAGACCGACAGCGTATAAGGGTAATTCTCCAGCCTCCATTTCGTCGGCAGAAGGAGCGGAGGATACTTGTAGATCTCGATGTTCGACATGAAGGAGGAGCGGATCATCCAGAAGAATGGGAAAAGAACGGCCAGCCCAAGGACTCCCACGATGATTGTCAGGATGACGGTTGATGCACTTTTCTGGTGATTCACGGCTCACTCCCCCTCGTAGAACATCCACCTGCGGGAGGTGGCGAATATCACGACGGTCAGCGCGGCGATGAAAATGAAGAAAATCAGCGAAAGCGCGCTCGCATAGCCGAAGCTGTTGTGGATGAAACCTTCACGGTACATGAGGAACACCATGAAGAGAGTCCTTCCGCTGGGCTCCCCCCTGGTCAGGGCATACGCAGGCACAAAGACCTGAAGGTTCATGATCATGCTCATCAGGAAGTTGTAGAAAATGATAGGTGTCATCAACGGAACCGTTATGTGGCGGAACTTGTGCCACGTGTTGCCCCCGTCGATCTCCACGGCCTCCAAATACGCCCGTGGGACGTTCTGCAAACCCGCCAGGAAAATGACAATCATGCTCCCCATGCCCCAGACCGTCATCACCACGAGAGACGGCACAGCGTACGTCCCGCTCTGGAGCCACTGGACCTTGCCGATCCCCACGAGGTGCAGGACATAATTGAATACGCCGAAGTTCGCCTCGTACAGCCATGACCACACGACGGCAGTACCGATGGCCGGCACGACATAGGGAATGAAGAACACCGAGCGCCAAAGACCACGGGCGGGTATGCGCCGGTTCAGCATGAGGGCAATGGAGAAGGAATAGATGATTCCAGAGATGACAGCCCCCAGAGCAAAGTACAGCGTAGCCGCTGCAGACCGGGCAAAATAGAAGTCCGTCGTGAATATTTCCTTGTAATTGCCCAGCCCGATGAACGCGGGCTGCTCAAGCCCTGACCAGTTGGTCAGGCTGATGAGAATGACACCGAACATGGGAAAGATCGTAAGAAAGAACAGTCCCAGCAGCGCAGGTGTCAGGAACAGGTACGCCGTGAGCGTATTCGACGGGCTCCTTCGTGCATTCATTGCTTCCCTTCTTCCTGAGGTCCCCCGCCCGCTTGCGCGGGCGGGAAGGAGCCTCGAGAATCCTTACCGGGGCCTGTTGTCGTCGAACAATTTCTGAACCTGCGGCAGGATCGAAGTGACATAGTCCTGTGCGGTCCTGTTCCCGTTCCAGACGTCAGTAATCCCGGAGTTGATCATCGTATCCAGCTTGTCGAAGCTGGGGAAGTAGTACCAGGGAACCTGAATCGCATTCTTCATCGCGTAGTCGATGACCGCGGTCTTGTACTGGGCGAACGGAGGGTGAATGTCGTTGTCTGCCCATTTTCTCATGGCCGCCTCATTCGCGTACCACTTGGCTGAAACAGGCATCCAGATCCCGCCCGTGATGAGATCCCAGCCGTTGGACTCGTCGCTCATCCATTTGACAAACGTCTTTGCCTCGGGGAGATGCTTGGAAGTGCCAAATGTGATAAAAGGTCCGCCCGTGTTGTACGTGACGGCCTTCTTCATCTTGGGGAGAACGCCAACACCGTAGACAAGTCCGTCCTTGAGAGAGTTCTTCAGCGATACTCCGATCTCCCACTGGCCGGAAGTCGCCATGGCGACCTTGCCCGTCAGCAGCGTGACGTCCAAGCTGGGCATGTTGGACCATCCGCTGATTGAAGGGGCCACATGGTCCTTGAGGTAGAGGTCGGCAATGGCCTGCATCGCTTCGATGGACTCTGGCGTACCGATCAGAAGCTTTTGTCCGTCGGGAGTCATGACTCCGCCGCCGTTGGAGTAGGCGAGAACTGGCCACATCCACGACAGTCTGTTGAAATCCGCGCCGTACGTGACGATGTTGTTCGAGTCGAAGCCTGCGTCGTTCGGTGTCTTGCCATTCTGGTCTTTTGTCAGCTTCTTTGCTGCCGCAACGAACTCCTGCCATGTCCAGGCCTTGTCCGCGCTTGCCGGTGGATAGGGGACCTTCGCATCATCGAACATCTTCTTGTTGTAATAGAGCAAGAGCACCTCATCCGCGCAGCTGTACCCAACGGTCTTGCCCTTGTAGGTGAAGGCCAGCGACTTCAGAGGCCTCTCATCAGGCTTGTACATGTCGCTGACATCGGCAAGGAGGCCTGCGGCCGCGTACCTGATTGCCATGGGCTCAGCCATGATGCAGGAGTCCGGAAGCTGTTTTGCTGCTGCCATGGTGTTGAGCTTTGTCTCGTAGTCGGCGCGGCTGACCGCAATCATCGTCACATGGATCTTGTCCTGTGACGCGTTGAACTTGTCGAGCTGCTTCTGGATATCTGCCGCTTCGGATTCAGTGGTGTTGTACCACGCCATGTACGTGATCTCGATCTTTGCAGCGTACGCCGAGGCGGCTGCCAGGAGAAGCGCGATCGCGCACACGAACACGAATCTCTTCATGTGTACACTCCTTTGAGTAACTTCGTATCGGACTCGGGGTGACTGTACGTTCACGCGCCTGATGGCTACATTGTGGACGCACCCTACTGCTTGCGGTGTCGGGGACTTGCCTTGCACGCGGGCCCCCGTACCGCGGCTGTTCTTCCTCACCTACTCTCTGTGGCCATTCACCTCCTTGCAGGACTTTCTCACGACCAGGTCGATGGGGAACTCGATCCTCACAGGCGGCAGGTCCCCAATCTCGATGCGCTCAAGGAGCCGCCGCGCCGCTGCGCGGGCCATGTCTCTTGAGTGGATCCGCATTGTCGTCAATGGCGGTGAAGCATGACGGGAGAGCTCCGAATCGTCGAACCCGAGGATGCAGATGTCGTCTGGGACCCCGAGAGATCGCTCGGAAAGGGCGGAAAGGGCGCCGATGGCCAGAAGGTCGTTCGCGCAAAACACCGCTGTGAGACGTCCATTTCGCTCCAGAAGCCGGTTCATCGCCAGGTAGCCAGACTCGGCGGACCACCCCTCATCTCCGTCAACCAGAAGCTCGTCCCATGTGCCGCCTTCTTCAGCCATCGCCTCTTTCCAGGCCAGGAAGCGTATCCGCGCCGATTCCAGCCTGAGAGGGCCGTTGATGATGGCAATCCTTCTGTGCCCAAGAGCCCGAAGATAGCCCACCGCCTTTCTGACTCCGCAAGCCAGGTCCATTGTCACGAGATCGAGACCTTCGATGGTTTCGGTGGGAGCAAGGAGCACCGTCGGGACGCCGCTGGATTTCAAGGTCTGCAGGAACTCGGGGTTTCGCGCCTCTTCCACGATGACCCCGTCCACTTTCCCCAGAAACGCGCCGAACCCTTCGACCTCCTCGGCGTCGAAATCGTCCAGATAAGTGAAAAGAGTATGACGGCCGGACCTGGCGGTGTCTTCCTCAATGCCAAGAAAGACGTCGAAATAGAAGGCCTCTGATGCGATGGGCTTGCGGGCAGTTTTCTCTTTGCAGACCACATATCCGAGAGTGCCGGTGCTCGACCGCGGCCGTGAGACGGCTGTCGGCTTGCGCTTGACGAAGGTGCCCTGCCCGACGGAACGTTCGAAAATGCCTCTGCCCGTCAGAGCAAGGACCGCATTTCGGACGGTTGTTCGGCTGACATCGAGCTCCACAGCCAGATCACGCTCCGAAGGGATCTTGGTGCCGACCGCCCAGACCTCTGAGTCGATCCTGCCAAGCAGGAACGACTCGACTTGAGCTTGAATGGATTCCGATGCGTTCTTTTGAATGACCTTTCTGGGCTCCAAGGTTTCCTCTTGCCTGCCTCCGAGCTCGGTGCCTTCCAGGCAGCGGTTTCCTGTCAATCAGACCTGCCAGCTACCCTAATGGTTATAACCATATGTAACCATTATCATAGAAATGCGGAAACTGTCAAGCCCCTTCAGAAGAGGAATTCAGCGATTCGATCTGCGAGCGCCAGCACCGCCTCCGCCAAAAACTGCCATCACGCCAAGCAGAAAGCCGAAGTTGTACCACCCCCCATTGTTGTGGACCTCGTAGATCTGCACCTTCCGGTTGAACAGGGAGATGATGAAAGTGATGGGACAAATGACTCCGTTCCACAAGCCACGCCAGAAGCCTGCAACGACCCCGGTTGCGTTGGCGGAATTGACGGAATCATTGGGGCCCGGCGCGCACCCTGCCAGGAGACAGATCAGGAGCAGAAGAACCACGATAAAGAGAGCATTCTTCATTGTCTTCCCTCCCCCGGGACGCGCCTTCAGGTGCCCCATCGATTGTTCGCTGCTATTGAGAGTTCTTGTCGGGCATAGGCGACATGATCTTTCTCAAGGAGGAAACAACCATGTCCGCAACTGCCTTGACATCTATCGGAGGGTCGTTCGGGCCGTACATTTTTCTGGCACCGGTAAGAACTTCTTTCCCCGTCCGTTCGTCCACGACAGACAGGTTGATGGAGGAGAGCGACTGGTTGTACGTCCATACCTGGGTCTGAACCTGCATCGTGTATCGAGTGTTTGTGGTGCTAGTGCTCGTGACCCACCCGTCCTTTTCCAATGCTCCTTTCAATGCCGAAAACAAAGCATCATCACCAGGTGGGAGCGCCATCGTCAGATTGGCGGGGTCGACATTTCCGGAAGTTGAAATAGTGATTGCAGCAACGGGCGCGTTGGGATCATACATCTCGCCCGAGTTCGTGGTGCCGCATGAAATGATTGTGGCAATGGCCGCAAAGAGAAAACAGAAGCGAAACTTGCTCATCGCTTACCCTTTCTCTGATCTTCCACCCGGCCCGAATTATCGCAGAAGTTTCGTTTTCACGCAACGGGCACAGCACCAGCCCACCTTGATGGAATCTCTGGGTCTGCTCAATGACCCTTGGCGGATCTGCGTCGTTCGGTTCGGACCAGTCTTTTCACTCTTTTCTCGATCTGCCTTCGTATCTTTTCATAGCTAGGGGGAGGTCCCGTTCGTATTCCTTGACCATCCACGAACAAGGCATCGGAAGCTTCCCATGCCATCCCTGCTTCCCTTTCGAAGGTGTCAATCTCTTCGAAGATAACTCTTTTTTGAACTCTCCCGCAGCCCGTTTTGCGCGTTCGGCCGCAAGGTTTTGCCCCGGGCACCATCCATTCCTCAGTGCGGTTACTACTACCCTGCCTGCTTCACCGGCCGGCTTCCTCTTTTGTCTGATCCATTTCGGCTCAATTGCGTCGGTCGTGAAGCTTTTCCATAGGAGCTTCATCATCCCGTGGCTGTCGACTTGTCGATAGCCCTGTTTTCGAAACCAGGACGCCCGCATGAATACGGGTAAAGACACTCCCCAGACAACCAGGCCCTTTGATCCAAGCCGCCTGACCTCATCTTCGGTAGCTTTCAGGAGTGCCTTCCCCATTCCCTTGTTCTGGAAGTTGCCCCGGGGCCCCTGGTGTAGCCATGTACCCAGATGCAATAAACGTAATAGAGATCACTTCCTTGAACGGCGACACTCTCAATTGGCGCGTAATGAATCATTCCGCCAATGACACCATTGTCGTCCAGGGCAACTTTGACGCGCAGACCTCGACTTTTCATTCGCCGAAACCATTCGCTTTTCAGGCTTCCGGCTTCCCTCATTTCATCACCATTCTTCAAGACACTGGCAGTAAAGGCCCTCGTCCTTCTGCGGGAGATCAACTACTTTCATGGTCTGTTCGCCTCTTCCCTGTTCCACCGCTCTCTGGGCTACCTGCCGTCCGAACGACAGATACGGAAGCTGCGAACAAAGTGAATATTGAAGTCCCATATAGGGTCCAGCCAGGCTCGCGCCGAGGCGCGAACGGAGACGGGACCGCTTCCAAAGAAGCCGCCTCGGACGACGCGACATGATACCCTTCCCCTCCAGGATATCCGCTTCTTTCGTCCCCGCCTTTGGGGCTCACATTCGCTGACTTTGAATAGTAGTGTTCGTCATAAAGATCGTTACACCACTGAAAGACGTTGCCCGCCATGTCGTACAGGCCAAGGCAATTCGGAGCGAACGATCCGACAGGCAAAGTTGCGCTTCGATTCTCCCCGTTGTCCGAGTAATCCATCTTCTTCTCGCCTCCGGCATCAAAGTTGATTTCCGCAGGATTGGCGCTGTTCTTTCCGTTTCCATTCGAAAAGGAGTGCGACGAGCGCCTCAAGATCGTGTTCTGACACTTTCAATAGCATATTTTGTAAACGCAGTGAGTTCCACCTCTCAGGACGGATTCGACAACGCTGGCTTTCACTTTTTTTTCCAACAACGTATTCGAACATCTTGTCCGCAAATCCGCAGGAGCATTCACAGAGCATCGGACTGTTCATGAGTCCCTCCGCGTTGAGCGGACAAACGCAGCCCGGCTTGTTTTCGTCGGCCACAACTGTCCGTGCGCTTTCGTCATGTTCAACAATCCAGCCCCACTTGCTTTGTAGGAAATCCAGGAATCCGGGAAGATTCCCTCTTAGATCCCTGATTTTTTCTTCCATGTGGACAGCTTGATAGTGCGCTTTTGCACAGGCTTTGATGATCCCCATGTCATTCATGGCGACGTCGTCGTTTTTTTGGTGAATGAGCATCGAAAGCCAGTCGTGGATAATCTGTCTGTCAAGCTCACTCATCATGTCGAACATCCTTCTCGGAGCAGAGACATATGCATTCCAATCGAACTTCAACCACGTGGCGAGCGCCATCCGAACACCTTTCTCAATATACCTTTTTCCTTTTCGGCTGCAAGCAGAGCCGATAGATATATTCCAATGACATGGTTCTTCTCCAGCGTTTCCTCTTGCACAGTGAAGTCCACAGGAGTTGCTACATGGGAAAAGTATCCTCCGATTATTCCAAAGAGCGGCACCGGAAACGGCAGTGAAACAATCATGTCCGAAGTGTTTGCTATTCTAAATGACTTGCCGGCAAACATCCTGTCAAAGGATTTGCAGAATAGATTGTCCCCAACTCTTGGAGATCCATATGTGTAGATCGTCGGAGCCCTGAATGTGGTGCTGGTTGCGATATCCGGGACCGCGAGCGTTGCCAAGGCCGCTCCCAAACTATGCCCGGCGACAAACAACCTGCACCGTGAATCCAGTCTCGTCAGGACCTCCAATAGTCGCTTTCGGACGGCACCATAAGTTTCCAGGAATCCCTCATGGACTTTACCATAGTCAGCCTTGAGGTAGCTCGAAAGCCGAACATTCAGGTTACGTACCCATTCTGCGATGGTTACTGTTCCTCGAAAAATGACATAGACGCTATTCTCCTTCCGAGCAACAAATCCGATGGGGAAATTGTCACCTTTCGAAAATCTGGACTTCCGCAGGAGCCTCAGTTCAGTGTCAAACTGCGTATGACTCTTCCTAGGCCCGCCAGCCGTTGGTTCTTGAACCAATTCCTTGACCAGGACATATCCGTTCTTCGGGATCCACGAGACGCCTTTTTGGAATGCGTCCAATTGTTCGTAGGCCTGCGCGACCAGCCGAGCAAGGTCAATTGCACGTACCATATCGAAATTTGACGGAAAGTACATTACTTTCCCCTTGCGCTAGCCCATACCGGGCGAACCGTCGGACATGTGGCTCTTGACGCGATATCTGTTCGCCCTGCACATCCCGCTATCACGGCTTCGTCCCATTTTACCCTCAGCCTAAGGCGTATCCTCATTTGTTTTGGACTGGCGTTGACTACTTTCTCCCGCCGTATACCGCTCGTAATCCCGAGCTCCAGTATACTGCTGTTTCGCGGAAACCTGCATCCTCCAGAGTATCCAGATGGAAAGACAACGCATAGCCTTGCTCGGATCCTTCAAACGGCTCTTGATAGCCACTCATCCGGTGGTATTCATCGTACATCTCCTTGCTGGGATATCTGCTGAAGATGCGCTGCCAGAATTCGAGCCACGTCTGACCTTTGATTATGTCCAGTCCCGTTCGCAATTTGAATTAGGGAGGCCACCCACTCTCCGTTCATCTCATGCCGCTGCCGCTAGGCGAGCTCGGCATCTGTCAATTGATTCCGCCTTGATGTAGCTCC
>Ga0187881_10003333_pt1 | contig 13997 bp, 9 predicted proteins | sample June2016WEW_19_1_2_FD_133017 | JGI IMG/M metagenome (GOLD analysis project Ga0187881, IMG submission 133017) | Peatland microbial communities from SPRUCE experiment site at the Marcell Experimental Forest, Minnesota, USA - June2016WEW_19_100 | ecosystem: Environmental > Terrestrial > Soil >...
CCGAGCGCTCGAACGACTTCTACGAAATAAGCGGGAAAGACGGATTAACGGTAGAAGAGGTTACGTTCATGCAACCAAACTCTGGCGACCCGAAAAAATGGAAGGCAAGGTTGCAAGATTATACAGAAGTCTCCTCAAGCCCTGAAATGATGGGGACGAATCAGAGGGATCGTGATACGATCAGCAATGCAAATCCTGTGTAACGACTCCAGCCACAGCAAGCAGATCTGAGTTCACGGAGTTCTGCGGTGGAGACGAGATTGAGCATATCGCCACGACCGCATCAAGGAATTCGTTATCTGTATCCTGCAGAGGAATACTTCCATGACAGATGTGGGTAGTTAAAACAGCGATAGTGGGTGAATCACCGATAAAGATACTGTACGCTCATAATGGAGATTCCGTCTATGATGAAATGTTCGTAAGGTTCTTAGTGGAACGCGGGCATGAAGTTCACTTTTTCACCATACTCAATGCTACAAGGCTGCCCAAGTGGCAACAAGAGAGATACTGCAAGACTCTTGACATTCCAGGACTGCGTGTGCATTCAAGGCCTTCTGATCACTGGAATCCAGCGATAGTCGCCCCTGTTTTGAGGATGCTGCTGCAGAGAATCAAACCTGATGTCCTTGTCGGGAATTCCCTCCAATCCTACGCTTTCTTTTCTTCACTGAGCAACTACCATCCATTTGTCGCAGTTGTGTGGGGTTCAGATGTCTTGATCGCTCCCAAGTCCATCGTGGGTCGCATGAGAGCGATATTGACCCTCGCCTGCGCAGACCATGTAGTAGTAGATTCTGTAGTTCAGGCGCAAGCTACGATGCACCTAGGCTGCAACCCAAGCAAGATTGTAAGTTTTCCTTGGTGCGTCGATCTCGATGAGTTTAATCCTTTACTCAAATTCGACGAACTGAGGCGAGATCTTGGCTACACAACTAAAGATTTCATTGTGCTATGTAATAGGCAACATGAGAGTATCTACGGGTTGGAGTATCTTTTTCGCGCTATCCCTTGCGTGTTACAAAGGATTCCGACTTGCAGATTTCTTATTTTAGGGCAGGGGAGTTTAACCAATCAACTGAAGGGGCTCGTCAAGGAACTTGGTGTTGAGGCGCAGGTACGATTTGAGGGAAATGTTATTCATGAAATGATGCCCAAATACATCTCGATCAGCGATGCCTATGTTTCTCCAAGCCTATCAGACGGCACGTCTGCGTCCTTGCTCGAAGCGATGGCTTGCCAGAAGCCTGTAATTGCCACGGAGATCGCCGGAAACCTTGAATGGGTTAGAACCGGAGAAAGTGGGATCTTGGTGCCGCCTCGAAATTCCTCCGCCATTGCAGACGCAATAGTCACTCTTGCAATAGATCCAGCTCTCGCAAAATCATGTGGACGAGAAGCTTTGAGGATCGCAAGAAGACGTGCTAATCTGAAACTCAGTCTAGCAAAGTTCGAAGCCTTGCTATATGAAGCGTCAGACTGCGATCGGAGGAGACATTAGTTGCCACCAGTCTTTGACCCTGGAAATCACTCTTAGCAACTGTGGAAGTCCAAAGACATCAAGATGTAGGACACAACGGCCTACTGCAACGTCTTACGTATGATGTCCATAATCTTTGGTGATGAGTGTCCGTTGCCAAAAGGGTTCCTCAAGCCCGCCATGTCCTTTCTCAGGCGGTCATCATATGCCACGTCCAAAACTGTCTCTGGGAGTTCCTTCGGATTGACTAACAGCCGGTTCGCTTTCCCAACAAGAGTCTCCGGCCATTCCGTCGTTGATCTAAGTGTGATGCATGGAACATGAAAAAGGAACGCCTCTTTTTGCATGCCCCCAGAATCCGTAAGCAGGCAGCTGGCATTTTTCAGAAGGCTGAGGTTTTCGATGTAACCTCTAGGACCGATTAGCGTCAGACCAGGGTCTTTTGAATGGGTCATGGGTCCCAAGCTCGCAAACGCCTTGGCAGTGCGAGGGTGGAGAGGAAAGATTACTCTCAACTTCCTTCCCACTTCGGTCAGGGCATTATATATCTCGCGCACTCTTCCCAGGTCATCCACATTTGAAGGTCTGTGCAGGGTGACGAGCAGATAGTTACGCCGTCGCAATCCAAAACGATCCAACACGGCTCTCTCTCCGTGTTTCACAAATGGCAGGGCAATCCGCATCGAGTCAACCATCGTATCGCCTGTCATGTGAGCTAGTTCACCAAGCCCTTCTCTTCTCAGATTGCCGAGCGCGGTATTCGTCGGAGCGAACAGAATCGCGCTGCAGTGATCGGTGAGTTTGCGGTTGATCTCTTCAGGCATGGTCGGATCTCTAGACCGTAATCCAGCTTCAACGTGGCCGACTGTCAGGCCGAGTTTTGACGCGGTGAGAGCCGCAGCTAGGGTTGTATTTGTGTCCCCCGGAACGAGCACGATGTTGGGGTTTGCTTCCTTCATCGCCCTCTCTAGGCCTTTCATAATCGCGGCGGTCTGTTCGGCGTGACTTCCGGACCCCACTCGCAAATTCAATTTAGGATCAGGGATCTTGAGTTCACGAAAGAAAATTCGTGACATTTCCCTGTCATAGTGCTGACCGCTGTGGATAATGTCTAACGTAATTAGCCCTTTGTGGGCTAACAGTTCCTGAATGAGGGGCGCGGATTTTATGAACTGGGGTCTGGCACCCACTACGAGCATGATTTTGATCCCGGTCATCCTCCAAGGTTAGCCAGACTTAGTCCACATTCTGACCTATAATCTGAACCGATAAGTGGTCTAATTCGGGACATTAGCCTGCAGGCTCGAAGTTTTCATAAGTCGTCATAAGTCTTGGAGGAGTCAATTGGAAAAACCGATGCTCATTGTGTGGAATGACGGGCGAGATACGCTTCGATTGAAGCGCAAGTAATGCAGCTCTCATAAAGTCGATGTGTGACGCCGAATTCCATCGGGGCCCAGACGATAAGGGACATTTCACGGGAGGACCGGTTGGGCCGTTATTGATAGATTGAGAGCAGTTTCCGCTCCTCTTCCTCCCAGCAATATCGTCTTCTAGCATTTCGAACGTTCTTTCGCAAGATACGAAGCTTTCTGTCTCTTGTTACATGATTTATGGCGGCCGCGATAGACTTGGGGTCGTTCGCGTCGAAAAGGCATCCAATCCCGCTTCTAGTGACGACCTTTCTTAGGAAAGGAAGGTCACTAGCGACGACTGGAATTCCCGCCTGAATATACTCAAACAGCTTGTTTGGAGAGGCAAAGTAATTGTTCATGTCCACGGGAAGGTAGCTGACTATCCCCACGTCTGCAGTTGACGCAGCAATAATCGTCTGTGAATGTGGGACAGGCTGTGCAAATCGGCAATTCTTGAACTTATTTCCGATCTGTCGTAGAACACGCTCGAGTTCTCCAAATCCTCGCATAACAAGCACAATGTCACCCTCAAGGTATTCACTTGATTTCACGACGTTCTCCAGTCCTCGTCCCCTGACGTAGCCTCCTTGGTACAGAGCGACTTTCTTGGCATGAAGATGTTCGCTACGAGATTCAATGTGCTTTGTTCCCATCCTAGGCACATTCAGTATTACGCGAGGCTTGGCAACATGATACCTTTTCGCGAATTCTCTTGCAATGAACTCGTTAACGGTAATCACGGCATCGACGCGCTTCACGAGAACCGATTCCATCATTCGGAATACTGCTACCTGCCCAGCGAAGTGACCCATCCCAGCCATCATGTCAGGCCAAAGCTCATGTGTATCATAGATCAGCTTTCTCGACGTTCCGGCGGAGAGTACACCGGCCACTAGTGTGTCGAGGTCATTACTTGTGTAAATGTGTGCGTTGAATGCGGTCGCTGCCTTCACAAATTCCAGCATCATACCAAGAACCGAAATAAAATACCTGATGGAGACTCCGATGGTCCGCATGATCGTGAATAATCGCGGTCGACTGGCTGGTGCAACTGATTCTTCGTATCGACCTTGCGCTGTGAATATGTCAGTCAAGCGACCGAAGTGGCATCTTTTTACACTATAGAAGTTCCTCTTTTCAGAGTCAGCAGTGCGAGGGGATTTTCTGCATACGACCAGAACCGTATGCCCTGCCTTTCCAAGCGTTTCGGCGTGGCGAGCAACACGAGGCTCAGTCACCATGTCGTTGTTTACGAACATGCATATGCGCATTGCTTGCCCCTCACAATCAGCGTGTGCACTAAGTCCAACAATCAATTGACGATTTATTCAATTAGCTCTTCTTGCAAAATCCTCTTGAAGCCGGCTGGTAGCGCCCAGAATTGACGTGGCTCGATTTCGCCAAGTGTTCTCCTCTAGGAAACGATCCACTATGATCCTATCGACCGGAACCTTCCTAGCCTCTTCTATTTTTGCAAGAAACTCTTCTTTATTCCTTGCGTGATAGACAAACGGGAAACCACGCATTTCATCAGATTCGAATATTACGACTGGCTTGTATGCGCTCAAGTATTCGTATAGTTTGACGGGCGTTGCGTTTCTGAAGCTCTTTATGAAAGGAATGACGCAGACGTCCCAAGTTGCGAGGTATCTAATTAGATCGTTTTGTTTCTTTGGGCCGAGCAAAAAGACATTCGCCTTGTGTGCGATTCTTTTCCATGCGGCCTCGGGGAAACTAGGGGTGCGGAGGTATTCGCCTATGATGACAAAACTCCAATTAGGCTTTTGGTCAACGAGAAACTCCAATGCTTCAACGTCAACATATTCTGCGATGCGACCGAAAAACCCGACTGTAACTTCGCCCGGCGTATGCAAACTCTCTCCGGAAAAATGCTGAATGTCAAAAATGTCGCGGCGAACCGCGTTCGGCAGGTATAGAATGTGTTTTCTCCATGGATAGAGGGTCATCAGCTCCTCCTTCAAAGATTTCGTGACCGCGGTCACAAGATCCGCCTCCGACACGAGCTTCCTTTCGTCGGCAAGGCGCCGTACTTTTTCACCTGCCCACATCAGCTCCCATCGATCAATAAGCTCATACACCACTGCAAAATTCCGCTCCCGGAATAAGTCGAGACATTCGACGTAGCAATGCATGGGGCTTTCAAACAGCACTAGCCTCACAGAGCCCGGCCTGCAGAACGCATCTAATGCGGCTGCCATGTGTTCTCGAATAATTGGTAGGTCATTTCTAAGGGGTACTGAGCCGCTAAGTGCTCTGGAAACCAACTTCAAGTAGATGCTGGCCGGGAGAATTTTCTGCATAGCATGAAGTACGAAGCGTCCGAACCAAGTGTTACCTATCCGGTAAAAGAACGCTCCCCCCATTGTCACGATATTCGGATTACTGGTCATTTCAGTTCTGTCTTCCATGTCATAAAAAATCCAATGACGAGGGAGAATGTTTGCAAGGCGAACATTCTCAGAGATCTGATCGGATACCTGACTAACTCGCCCGGGCTCAAAACACAGAACTCTGTGGCCCATCTCTACAAACTCTTTGGTCAACTGAACCCACCGCTGACCCTGCGCCACATCCCAAGGCCCGACAGCCCCGGCTATCGCGATGTCCAACTTAACTGCTCCAGATCTGGGTGTGTTGAATTGTGCCTCGTGTTTTTTTGGCAATGAAAACCAGTCCTTCACCATCACCACATTGGGCATGAATCGAAGCGAAACAAGGGAGGTTGACCGGTTTCGAATATAAAGGGTCATCCCATTGGACCTATTTGCTGCGCCGTCGTTGCGAAGCTGAGCCGAAATGTAGACTGGACAAACATACTATCATGCAGAACAAATCGCGTGACATTCGCACCGTGGCAAGGCAATGTCTTCCGGTCTCCCCGAATCATATGTCGTGCGTCGCGTCACGAAGATTTTGATGTATTCAAGCGTTTGTCGAGATCGCCTCGCATCTTATTAGCAAGAGCATTGATTTTCCAGTCTGTTCGAGTCGCGGAAGACCAATCAATGAGAGGAGGTGCTTCAAGAGACGCTTTCAGTTGCCGTCGTGGTTGGGACTCGACCTGAGATAATTAAGTTATCGTCAGTCATCAAGGTACTCCGAAAGCAACGAAGATTCAAAGTACACTTCATTCACACAGGGCAGCATTATGACTGGAACATGTCGCGTGTTTTCCTGGATGAATTTGATCTTGTTGAACCAGAAATCTTCCTTGGGGTTGGTTCAGGGAACCCGCCTCAACAAGTTGCTCGAACCATAACAACGCTTGACGACGCTCTTAGTGGTAAGAAAGTCGGCGGATTGATAGTCTTAGGTGATACAAATTCGGCGATGGCCGCCGCCCTTACAGCTTCCAAGCTTCGCATACCTTTGGCGCATGTCGAGGCGGGCTGTCGCTCATTTGATTTGACCATGCAGGAAGAACTCAACAGAAGACTGATCTCTCAATGTGCTGCCTTGAATTTCACGCCAACCGAGAACTGCAATCTGAACTTGGTCCGAGAAGGGTTCGCAGATTCCAGAATCATCTTCACAGGGCATCCGATACTTGAGGTTGTCAAGGGAGTTCAAAAACGAATTCGGGCCAACAGAACATGTACGCGACTTGGAGTGGAGCCCGACCACTACATATTTGCCACTCTACATCGTGAAGAGAACGTGGACAACAGGGAAAGGTTGCGCTCCCTAGTTACATCTCTCGCTAAGGTAGATTCAAGGATAGTCTTCCCGATTCACCCTAGGACACGACGACGACTGCGCGAGTTCAAACTTGAGAGGTTCATTCATGAAAGGAACTTCATCACGACTCCTCCCATGCCGTACGTTGACACACTAGGATTGATCAAGAATGCAGCCTGTGTCATTACGGATTCAGGTGGAGTACAACAAGAGGCGATGATGCTTGGTACACCAACCCTCACTGCTCGGAGGACCACGGAGTGGATAGAAACAGTGCTGATGGGTGCGAACATCCTGGTCGGAACAAGTAGAAGGAGGATTGTACAGAATTCAAAGCACATTTTGAGGGATGTATCAAAACTTAAGCGCAAGCTGAAGACTCTCAGGAACCCCTTCGGGGACGGAAGAGCTACAGATCGCATAGCACGAGCAGTTGAAGTCGCATTCTCGGCCTGGTCTGCGCGAAAGTCAGAAGGAACTGCCTACCCATGGTTGCCAGTTCCTGCATTGGCCAAAAGCGTAGAACTGGTGTCAATCAGGAAAGTCATGCAGCTTCCCCCTTACGTCTACATGGTATTTGACGTAAACAATAGGCCACGAATAGTGCGCGCCAAGAAAGGGGTTACCCCGACCATTGGCGTCTACGGACCGCTACCTCTTCTGAGGAGGTTCAAACCGTTACTATGAGAATAGTACATCTACTGCCAAACCTATGGGAAACATCGTGTGGGTTCTCTGAAACCAGACGCTACACGTATTTCATAGGCAACGACGGCAGTTCCTTCAATAGCATATCGGAAAAAAAACTGGAGACGGTGGTATCACCACGTGAATTGATTGCTAACTCGCCTATTGCTGGCAGAATTTCTATGAGTTGCTGTCAGCTATCGAGGACTCATGGGTTTTGGGAAGTCAAGCGCACTCTGTTCAAGGAGCATCGTTCTCTTGCTTGCAAGCAGTTCCACCACTGCAAGGCAGAAGGCCAAGGCCGAACAGGTCTGCAAGCGAATCATCCAGCTCCCGATCCAGCCTTTCCTAACGAGCGAAGACATCCAAGAGGAAGCCTCAATCGTAAGGAAGATTTTACTGCACTAGTATCAGGAGACGCAATACTTTCACACGGAGGGCTGTTCGCCAACCCAAACAACAGATATGGTTCACGTATGGGTTGCTTTATCGTGGACAAATCAAGGGCGCATATTTAGGGTTGCTTCGCCAGGAAATCAGCTAGAGCGCTCTGTTAATCAAGCGTCGACCCGTACGATATTACGAAACCATCACAGTCTGCTTGGATTCCACGAGAGCCGAGGAGTTCGAACAACAGCGTACGCGGGGTAGACGCTAAGGGAGTATGTGGGTTCTGCTTGGGTCGATGAGGTTGATTGAACCTTCATCCAACAGATGGAGCTTTGACTGGTGTCCACCAGGATCGCTTTCATGAGGTATGCGCGGACTGGATCAAGGTTCAGGGACCACCCCGGTGTCGAGTGATGGTACACCTCAACAAAAGAACTGGCATGGTCGAGAATGTACTGGCGATCGGCTTCTGATGGATTGCAGACGTAGACGGGGGGGCTGCCCGAGATAATCGCGCTGGAGTTCTGCAAGAAGATTACAGAGTTGATTGGATTATTGGTTGGTAGGTCGTCTTCCCCCACGGGGGACCAGTATACGACAGTGCCATTGTGTAGGCTTGTGAAAGCCCAATTTTGAACGGCTCCGTTCTCTCTCCAGTAAACGCCCCACACTTGATCCGTGGCCACAAATGAGGAAGCCTGAACCAACAGAGAGTAGATGAGCAATACACAGACTACCACTCTAAGCACTTTTCGGGGCTTGATGCGAAGCGAGAAGTATACGAGGATCAGTATGGCTGCGAAAGCGGCCATCACGGGAGAAAGCACAACATCAAGCCTTGGTGCTTGAGAAACTACAGTCGGCAGGAAAGATGCAAAGAACCAAGAGCCAGGAAACGCCAGCAACTTTATCCTCTCAGAGCAAGTCTTCAGACACAGAACGCCCAACACAATTGATGTTATTCCAAGTTGGTAGCCTGTGAAGATCAGGTTGTGCAACGCATTATCCAAGAGGATCCAGGGCGATAATCCTGATCCAACACCTGCCGGAATTGTCATGACCTTTCCAGTGATAATAAGGATGGGGAAAAAAGCCGGTAGTACCGCAAACCACAGACTCACGGCAAGGCACGCGACCAAGCCACGGGTTATTCTTGACCTCACAAAGATGAGGCTGTAAATGATCAAGATCACTGGAAGGGCTCTTGCTGTATCCTTGAACCAACTCCCGAGAATTGTCATCAAAATGATCCCGGCCAGCATGAGTCCTCGATTCTTGGATGTGTTGGAACTCCCAACGTACTTGAGAAAGAGGATGAGTCCGGCGATCAGGAACACCTCGGAAATTGTTTCAAAGTTAGTTATCCACATAGTGGAATAAACTGCAGAGCCGGTCAGCGAGCAGAAAACGGCGGCGAATAGTGCGAACTTCCTCGACGGAACCAGCTGCTTTACTAGAACATACAAAGCCAAAGTGAAAGCTCCATGAAATATTGATTTCGCAACATGGTATGGAAGCGGATTGTAGCCGAACGAGGCGAACAGTGAGGCTAGGAAAACCCAGTCAAGAGGTCTATAACCATACAGCGTACCCCACCCAGGAAGAGCACTCGTCTGGGTGAGGAAAGCCCCTATCATCGTTCCCAATAGACCGCCAGTCCTAAGCCAAGAGGCAATGAGATAAAGATGAATACCTGGGAGATCCGGAATCATCCACCAGTCGTCCCAGAAGAACCCGAGATTACGCGACGCAACTAGCGCAAGTCCAAATCCAATGAGGAAGCTAAGAATGAGAAACGGATCTACGCGCGTGCGTAGTCTGCGCCACATATGCTCTGCGCCAAACGAGATTTCAGACTTGTAACTATATCTGGTTTGTCATGAACTCAATTTGTGAACGAAGATTCGAGCGCTCTCGGAAGCTTTGAGGGCAGTTCAGCCTTAGTCAATGACAAAATCGTAGGTGGAGGTTTGAGCGCTGTCTGAAGTGTGGACTGCCCCGTCTTGAGCCAACATCTCATTTGGAAAGACTCATGAATAATCAGTCCTGCCTTATGGAATCCCTGCCCGAAAAACCAGCGCCCCGGTTCCAAGTTCACATACCAAACATCCTTTTCATGCGAGTAGACGAGTTTATAGGAATCTTGGTGAGCTGCAATAGTTTCCTGCAATGCTGATTGGGTACGAGTGCAGGCGTATATTGGAGGCTGCCCTGCTGCGAGAGCATCCAACTCCTGAGTGTAGGTGACCGAGTTGAATGAACCCAGTGGGAAAGCGTCGTTTTCTCCAACTGCCGAGTCGAAGACTACAGTTCCGTTCCTGATGTTCGCGAAGGCCCAGTCCTGAACCTGTTTGCCTTCACTCCAGTAGGTTCCCCAAACCTGGTCCGTGAATACGAGCCAAGAACCTTGAACAAGGAGTGCGTAGATCAAGAGAGCCGCGAGAACGAGCCGCCTGTTCCTCCTCGACTTCGCCTTGATCAACGCTGAATACGTCAACACAAGCACTCCAGCGAAGATTGCAGTTGTTGGAGCTAGCACCAGGTCCAATCGAGGTGCCTGAGCGATGGAAGTAGGCAAAAAAGTCGCAAGGAACCAGACTACGGGAAGGCCTACGAGTCTGAGTCTGCCAGTTCCACAGTACTTCAGGCACAAGAGACCCAGCAGGGCAGACACTGAACCGACCTGGAACACTACGTAAACGAGATTATGTTCAGCATTCTGAAGCAGCAGAGGGAGCACCGATGCTCCCAGCCCGGTTTGGCCCGAGGCCGCTAAATTTCCATTTAGAAACATCGGTATGAAAGATGGGAAAAGCGCGATAAGTAAGCTCAGCGCGAGCGACACTAACAAGGCCCGAGTCGCTTTTGTTCGAACGAAAAGGAGAGTGTAACCTACAAGGACCAGCGGCAAACCTCTCCCTGTGTCCTTAAACCAGCTTCCGAAGAGAGTTGCCAAGACCAATCCGAGCAAGAGAAGGTAGCCACTGCTAACAGAGCCTGATTCACCTGACTTTCTCAAGTACCTCAGAAACATCACCAATCCTCCTATGAAGAAAACCTCCGCGATCGTTTCGAAGTTCGTTATCCACATACTGGAATACACCGCAGAGCCACTCATCGAGTAGAAGACCGACGCGACGAACGCAAACTTACTTGATGCAGTGACCTCCTTGATCAGCAAGAAGAAAACTAGAGCCAGCAAGCCATGAGCGATAGACTTGGCAATATGGTACGGGACCGGGTTATACCCGAACAGGGCATACAGTGAATATAGGAAGTAAAATTCCATCGGTCGATAATTGTAAGAACCTAACAGCAGAGGAGCCGGACCAGGTTGGCTCAGTAAATAAAGAGACCATGAGGAACCTATGGATGAAGCACCAGGAATCATCCACCAGTCATCATTGAAGAACCCAAGATTATATGAGATCAGCAAAATGGTTGTGAACCCGAAAATGAAACTCAGCAGACCGAAGGGTATTCGATCGACTGATTTTCCGAGATATGACGCTTTGAACTTTGACCACGATGAACGCAGGCGTGCGAAAATCGGCAAATAGCTTCGAATACGGTGTCGCCTCGGATTAGTCTCGTTCAGTCCAGCAGACAAAGATACCCACGACACATTGCGTACCTTTTGACATATTTCAAGTGTGAACCAACCGTCACATTTCGAAGCAAACTCAGTTGCATGTGGGGTCTCATCTGCTCCGAGCGGGAAGGCTAGGTCAGTGGGGTCATCTTCAACCCGTAGCTATCCGGGTCAACCCACAGCGTCTCGACCGTGAATCCCTCGTAGAGCCTTGAGGCTAGGATTTCCCTGTAATATTGTGCGTAGCCAGCAAGGCAGGAGGCTGCTGTTATGCTGCAAGTATCATCTCCGTAAAGGATGATCGTATCCCAGTGCTCCGCAAGCATTGCCTTGAATTCGGTCTCGCTGCCAGGGACACCTGACACTTGCACATTGGGCAACATTGAAAGGTATACTGTCGCATATATCGAGAGAGACCCCAAGACTAATGTCTTTCCACCGCTCTTGGCAGACTGGTAGAGCCGATAGTACGGTGCCCTGTAGCTGAAACTTAACACGTTGGCTTGACCAGCGTTCCGGTTCCAAAGATTGAGATTGCTTTGCAAAGCCTGGCTAATTACAGGAAGCATAACTGAACTCGCGGCCAGCACAATGAGTAGAACTCCAAGGCTCCGTTTGATCCCAATTCTCTCATACGTGCGCGGAAACGTGAATACAGTTGGCAAAGAGATATGCGAGGCTCTAATCACCGTCGACGTCCAAAAAGGAATCAACCCACTGGCTGGATATATCAATACGGCCACACTTGCGGCAAACGCTCCAAGACCCACAAGCCCATTCCACGGAGGAAGGGAACTCATAGCTGAACGTTTTCTCCAAGCCATCCAGATTCCGAGAAGGAGTGAGACAATTCCAATAACCGCAAAAACCGGGTTGTAGCCGAAAACGAATCCAATCAACAGCCCATACAAATACGTACTGAGGCCTACCCGCGACGCAACACCAACCACCAAAGGATTTACCGGAACTGTCGGGGGAGCGACGCCTGTATGCGTCACAGCCGATGTTTGCGTCACAGCCGATGTTTGCGTCACAGCCGATGTTTGCGTCACAGCCGTAGTAAGCGTCACAGCTGTCGGTCCAATAAAGGGCGTAATTGTCCACTGCGCCCACTGGATGAGATAGGCGTATACAGGGGTGAGTTCTGCGACGCGTGGAGGCCACAAACTTACAGGCATCGGGAACATGAGCAGGAGCGGAACAAAGTACGCTATTGCCGACCGCCAGTTCCTCTTGTGGCTCATTAGAATGCCAATGAAGTTCGCTAAACCAAAAAGCAAGTATGGCTCACGTATCTTGTAGGCTGCCACAAAGCTGATCGAAGACAACAACGCGTCGATGATCCCACCACTTTGATAATATCTGACGGCAAACAGGATTCCGAGCAACGCGAAAAATAGTCCCATAGTCTCGGTCAGAAGCATCGGAAGCATCACTATGTAGACAGGCAAGAATAGTAGCGAAAGTAGCATGATGGAATGTTGGTCGCTTGGTATCTTGAGTCTTCGACCGATTTCGTAGAAGAGGAAGGCGGTTCCGAGGCCCCAAGTCGACGTGTATGCCGCTCCCATGAGGAGGAAGGACGGTAATGTTCTCGCCCCTGCGAAGAATAACGAATAGATGGTTGAGAAAAGTTCCCGACCCAATATTGGCTCGTGGTTAAGGATTATCACATCGTAGTAGAAGAACTCGTCAGGAAGCATGTACCCAGTCAAGTACAAGTGATAGAACCGTAACGCAACGACCCCTAGAATGACTAAACATACGAAGCCGAGCACGCGCTTAGGATTCATGTATCTGTCGATGAGGTCCATACTAAAGCGACGGAACGTGTCGAGCGTGGTAGTCCCCTGTAAAATTCACTTAACTCTCGTATTAGGCAGTTTTGCTCCTCCCTCATAAGAACGCAATATCGAACCAGCTCTCTTTGCTAGAGTGTGACCCTTTCGCGCCTTGAAACAGAACGCATCGAAAAGGCTAATTCCGTTCAACTCATCATAAACGAGCTAGTCTGAAGTTGAAATACTAGCAGATTAATTGTTCAAGAGTCGCATTGACGCTAAATGGCAATTGGACTGAGACCGATTGCGGATTGACCCACCGGAACCTATTGCGGTTGCGCTCCTAGGTTCACGAGGGATACCCGCGCGCTACGGCGGCTTTGAAACGCTCGTGGAAACACTGGCCGCCGGGCTCCCCAAGAACAGGTTTAGGATCACGGTCTTCTGTGAGAGTTCATTAAGGAAGCTACGGCCGAGCATACCGGGGACCAATTTCGTTTACTTTCCAGTCTTCGAAAAATTCAGAATAGCCTCAGAAGTGTTCTACGACATAGTTGCGCTTGTCTGGGTGGCTTTCGCTCCGGTTCGGGTTGCCGTTCTCTTTGGTTACACTGCAAGCCTCTGCTGCTTCGTGCCCTGGCTGTTTGGGAAGAAGGTGTTTGTTAACGTAGACGGGCTCGAATGGAAGAGAGAGAAGTTCCCCCGCCCGGTTCGCGTACTCCTTCGTTTAGCAGAACTAATCACAACGAAGGCTGCTACGGGAATCATTTGTGATTCACATGCCGTGCAAGAATACTATCGCAGACAGTATCATGCAGACTCGTCTTACGCGCCAAACCCTGCGTTTGAATGCCGCGACTTCAAATCCAGCATTCTAACCACCCTAGGCCTCGAACGTGACTCGTATTATTTGGTCGTTGCAAGGCTCGAACCTGAAAACCACATTGACATAA
>Ga0187881_10003341_pt1 | contig 13964 bp, 11 predicted proteins | sample June2016WEW_19_1_2_FD_133017 | JGI IMG/M metagenome (GOLD analysis project Ga0187881, IMG submission 133017) | Peatland microbial communities from SPRUCE experiment site at the Marcell Experimental Forest, Minnesota, USA - June2016WEW_19_100 | ecosystem: Environmental > Terrestrial > Soil >...
CTCCTGGGCTCGGTGGAGTCGATCTTCCTCAGCGCCCGACGGTTCGAGCTTTTCACCGGAGACCGGAGCCTCAAGAACATCGCTCTGTACAGCTCCATCGGCTATCGCGAGACCAAAAGGGAGCCGTTGAACGACCGCGTGATCCTGGTGTACATGGAGAAAGTGATCTACTAATCCTCCGTGAAAAGCTCGAAAAAGGGCGGAAACGTGGTTAGTAGACCGGCAACCAGGAGGAAGGCCGCTGTGATGACAACCGGCGGCCTGAGAGAAAAGGCCATGAGCTGCTCCTTTCCCCGGTCCGGTTTCACGTTAATCGGTGATTTTTCGCCGGGCGGAGGTCAAGGAAGAACTCGGTAGAACTCGTGACTGCAGCGCGGGCAGACAACCATGCCGCAGCTGCGAAAGAGCCGCGGACAACTGGCGCACGCCTGGCTTTCATCCGGATTGAAGCGGTTGCCGCACAAAGGGCATTGGACCTGCTGCATCGTTCCCGCGGCAGCCTCGGTCTGCATTGCCTTCTTCCCCCACATGTCGCTCTCCTATCCCACTCCCAGAGCGTGCATGACCCATCTCGCCCCGCCGCCCACGGTCAGGGCCAGGGCAATGGTGAAGGCCATGATCGCGGCCGCCCGCCTCCAGCCCAGTTCCCTGCCAAGGACGGCCACTGTGGCCACGCAGGGGATGTAGATCGTGTTGACCAGCGCGTAGACGAAAAGCTGCGACGGCACCATGAAGTCCAGCAGGCTCTTCGTATGCGGGCCGTAACGGACAATGGCAAGGGTGAGAAGGAGCTGAAGCGCCAGTTCCTTCCTCAATATCGCGAATATGAGCGTGAGGCCCGCAACCGCTGGAAGGCCGAGCCAACCCTCCATGACAGGGGCCAGTGGAGCAGCGAGCTTCCAGATCAGGCCTGTCTCATACAGCGCGCCCAGCAGCAGGCTCCCGCCCAGGACAATTGGGGTGGCCACAAAGATGAAATCCTTGAACCTGAACCACGTCTTGATGGTGATTGATTTCAGCGAGGGCATGCGGAAGGGGAACATCTCCATGACAAGGCCGCTGGATTCTCCCGGCATCACCTTGTTGAGGCCCACCCCCACGCCGGCCACGAGCAGCCCCATGAGCAGGAACACGGCTATTCCCCACTGCCAGCCCGCAAGACTGGCCAGGGCTCCCAGGATCACTGCCGTCCTGGCGCTGCACGGGATGAGGACGATGAGGGTGCTCGCGATGGTCCGCTCCCGCATGGTGGTCAATACCCGGGTGCCAATGATAGCGGGCACATTGCAGCCTGCACCGGCCACCAGGGGGATGATGGAACGGCCGTGCAGCCCGAAGCGGTGCATGATCCGGTCAGTGAGGAAGGCAACGGAGTTGAGGTAGCCGCTGTCCTCCAGAAAGGCCAGGAGGAATAGAAGGTCAGGACATAGGGTATTCCAACAGCCAGGGAGGCCTCGATGCCTGCATCCGGACCCCATATGAGGATCTTGGCTACCACCCCGTTTCCTGCAATGGCGTGGATGGCCCCCTGGATGAGCGGAGAGAGCGCCACAGCCCAGGCCGTGCTGAACATCCGCGCAAGGAAGTCTCCGACAATGAAAAGGAACGCGAAAATCCCTCCCAGGGCCACGGCAAGGATGGGCAGCCCCGTCAGAGGAGAGGTGGTGAGGCGCCACAGCCGCTGGGAGAGCAGCTCCCCGTCCCCGCCCCTGCTCTGAACCTCATCTGCGATCTCCCCCGCCAGACCGTGGCGCTCCCTGATGATGCGCAGGGCAGCGTCCTCTCCGTGCTCGCTGCGAATCCGTGCCGCGGCCTTCACCACCAGTGAAAGAAGCTTCTGCCCGCCCCTGGCTTCCCGGATGAGCCGGGTGAACTGGGCGTCGTTTTCCAGGAGTAGCAGGGCCAGTCCCCGCGGACTGATGTGTGGCGCATCCCCGTTGAGGAGCGCTGAGACATGCGCGGAAAGCTCTGCGACAATCTTTTCGATGTCGGCGCCGTAGTGGAGATCCCGTTCAGCACACGCCCGGGAGCGTCTGACCGCAGTGACCGCGGCAGAGAGCAGAGCTTCCAATCCTTCTCCGTGGATGGCAACGGTCGGGACCACGGGGATCCCGAGGATCCGCGAAAGGCCGGGCACATCGATCTCGATCCCTTTCTTTTTCGCCTGGTCGAAAAGGTTGAGCGCCGCAACCACGGGAAAGCCCATGTCCAGCAGCTGCAGGAGCATGTAGAGGTTGCGCGCCAGATTGGTGGCATCCAGGACCACGATGACGGCATCCGGGTTGCCGTCCAGGATTCCCTGCCGGGCCACCCATTGGTCCTCGGAAACCGCTCCCAGGGCGTATGTTCCGGGCAGATCCACAAGCCCGATGCGCAGCTCCCCCAGCCGCGTGGCGGCGACGTTTATCTCCACGGTCTTGCCGGGATAGTTGGCCGTGACGGCACCGGTGCCGGTCAGCGTGTTGAAAATGGAAGACTTCCCGACATTGGGGTTGCCGGCCAGGGCAAAGACAAAATCCGTGCGGCCCCGCACTTCGCCAACCGCACCGCAGCAGGAGACGCTCATTTGACCGACTCCTTCACCCAGATCTTCTCCGCCACTTCCCTCCCGACGGCATAGCTCGCGCCCTTGACCCTCACGAGGAGCGGCCCGTCGAAGGGTGCAACCTGCTCCACATGGACAGAGACCTGCGGCATCATCCCGAGCGTTGCCAGGTATTCCAGGAGGTCACGGCGTTCTTCGGCAATCTTGGCGATCACCCCGCTTTCGTTGCGCTTCAGGCTGCTCAGGCGCCGCGCGGGGGCCTCCGCGGTCCGGCCCAGCCTGTCGGGGATGGGGTGGCCATGCGGGCAGGTATCCGCGTTCTTCAACAGCGCTTCCATCCGCGACTCCACCTCGGGGGACAACACGTGCTCCAGCTTGCATGCCTCCTCGTGGACGTCCTTCCAGTCCATTCCCAGCACGTCTACCAGGAAGCGCTCGGAGATGCGGTGCTTTCTGATGAGGTCCAGAGCGGCTTTTCGCCCCTTGCGGGTCAGGGAGATGCCCCTGTCCCGGCTCCTCTCTGCAAGTCCCTTGCCAACCAGCCGGTCCATCATCTCGGTGGCGGAGGCCGGAGAGACGGCCAGCTCCTTTCCCAGCTCCGTGGAGCCGAGCTTCCTGCCCTCCTGCTGGATCTTGTAGATGGCCTCCAGATACTCCTGGACGATGGGCGATTCCATGACGGCCTCCGTTTTTAGGTTACCCTAAATCATTTATACGGCTATCCATAAAATCTGTCAAGCGACTTTTTTCACGATATGCAAATCGTGACCCGGAGGGCGATTCTTCCTTGACATCGCCCTCGGGAAAGCTACAATCACCGGCAAAGAACGAGGCAGGGAATGAAAACGACACTCCGGATCGCCGCAATCTTCATCACGGCGCTCGCAGTCGGCTGCGCCACCGCGGTGTTGTCTGCAGCCTCACCCCAGGATGAAAGCCGGCTGGGGGATGCTGCTTACGCACAGGGGGACTACAAGGGGGCGCTCGCACACTGCCGGGCAGAAGACGCGGCCGGGCTGGACAGGCTGGCCCATGAGCTCCTTTCCCGCCACGACTATGACGGCTTCCTCCGGTGCCGGCAGCAGGCGGGCAAGAAGGTTCTCATCCCCGAAAGCTTCAGGGACAACTCGCGGGGCTGGAGTGTCCGAAACGACGACTACGTGAATGCATCCATTTCAGGCGGGAAGCTCGCAATCGAAAAGATACGCGACGACGGCCATTCCTACGTCTGGGTCGAAGGCGGGCTGGACCCGGAACAGGACTTCACCATCGAAGCGACCATCACAAAAATCTCAGGGCAGGACGACAACGGTTTTTCCCTCGCCTGGGGCATGAAACACGCTGACGATAACTACCAGTTCGGCTTCTCGGGAGACGGCCACTTCAGGTATTACAAGGTGTCCGGCGGAGATTGGATTTCCCGGATTCCCTGGACGGAAAGCGCCGCAATCAGAAAGGGAAACGCAGCAAATACCATTTCCGTGGCGAAGACAGGCGACACTCTCTCATTCACCATCAACGGGCAGGTGGTCGGCACGAAGAACTTCGAAGGGTTTCTCGGCAGCAGGGTCGGCTTCGCAGTCTCTCCCAAGGCCAGGATCGAGGTGAGCTCCTTCCGCGTGGAGCAGTATCCTTCCGCCCGCGGTCCATGGGAGGAGATCGCCGTGGAGGCAATGAAGGCCGGCGATTTCGACACGGCTTTGAAGTACTATTTCGCCGCCGGCAGCTCGGATGACCTCCGCGCGGCGTTCGTGAAATGCATATCCTCGGGTGGAAGGGAGATTGCGAAGCAAGCCCTCAAGGACGAGGGCCAGTCGGAAAAAGCGGTGAGAATCCGGATCGCGTCGTTCCTGGTTGCTGCGGGCATGCACGCCGAAGCTGCGGCGGAGCTGCGCAAAGCCGGTTGGGACATCGGTGCCACTTTCGTCTATCCCCTTGCGGAAGAGACTTTCACCGACAACTCGCGCCAGTGGGCCGCAGGTACACCAAGACAACCGGGATCGCGAATGGCAAATACTCGATAGAAGTGAAGAGCGGATCATACAGCACCTGGAACTTTTTCGATCTTTCCCCTGACGCGGATTACCGCATCGACGCGCGGTTCAAGAGGCTGTCGGGTCCCGATGAGGCCACCTTTGCGCTCATCTGGGGATTCAAGGGACTCTCCGATACTGAGGACTTCGCCGTCAACGGATCGGGGAGCTTTTTCTACGGATACACCCGCAACGGGGTGTGGAACGACCTTGTCCCCACTACCTCCTCTGGGGCGCTGCGCATGGGCAGAGCGGAGAACACCCTGACGGTCATCCGGGTCGGAGACACAGTCAGCATCCTGCTGAACGGTACGGCCGTCGGGCACGGGCCTTCCCGCGAGCTTCGGGGACGGAACATCGGATTTGCGCTGTCGCAGAAGATGGCCGTGGAGGTCAGCGAGCTGCGTGTCGTCGAATACGCGCCGCAATTCGCCCAGGACCTTGCGCGCTCGGATGCCCTGGCTTCCGACCCCGGCAGCTTCGCGAAGCTTGCCGCAGACATGCACCTTGACCAGGGTCAGACGGAAAAAGCGCTGCGGGAGTATGGCTCGCTGGGGCAGGCCGGCCAGGAGGGCGCCAAGCTCTGCTCCCTGCGCCTGGGGGACGCGGCGGCCGCCGGGAAGCAGTGGGACAATGCGCTGGACTTCTACCTCAAGGCTGGAGAGTCACCCGGTGCGATGCAGGGGTTGATCGCCGCCTATCAGGCCCTTGGCCGCAACGCGGAGGCTGAACCGGTCCTGGCCAGGCTGGGAGAGCTTTACCGCAGGAGCGGAAAACCGGATGAAGCCATGGGCTGCTTCATTCAGCTGACCAAGCCCGCCCTGCTCAACGCTGCCGCGGCTGCATACGAAAAGGCCGGGGATTCGTTGAGCGCCTCCGACCTGTACAAGAGGGCCGGCAACAGCGCAAAGGCTGCTGAGCTGGACAGGAAGCTCTCACCTGCGGCCGCCTCGGGGCCCTCCGCGGCCGGGGAGGCCTCACCGGGCATGCCTTCGGCCGGGGCAGCCGCCGCGCGGCCGGAGGTTGTTCTCTGTGCGCAGTCAAAGGGGACAGGGGCAACTCTTTTCCAGATCTATGATCCCAATGCAGCGGGGCTTTTTGTTTCCGATCCAGACGAGGTGATCACCCTGGATTCCGCAAGCGTGGAGATGAACCCGGCCTATTTCTTCGACTCTGGGAACTTCGGAATTGTTCTCCCTGAGGAAGGGCCGAATGGCCATTCGGCCACGATGTACGGACAATATGCCTATCACAAGGACAACGACTTCTGGGGACCCGCCTTCACGCGCAAAGGCCCCGGCGAGAAGGGGCTCGGAAGCGACGGCGCTTCTGTCTGGCTGATAAGCGGAGGATCGAAGGAGCTGATCGCCAAGGTGGCCAGTCAGGATGTCATTGATCTGGACGGGCAGAAGAAATGCATCTCCATGGTCCGGCTTGTCAAAGGGGCCAACAAGAAATGGATCACCGACACGGACGGCCGTATTGTCGAGCTGCAGATGAACGGGACCCTGAGGCAGATCGGCTGGGTGAGCTGGCGGGAAGTGACAACCCCGACAGGAGAGCATCTTGCCCTCCTGATGACCCGGTCCATGGCCCCGGGGTCCAAATGGGCTGGCCGCTACAACGGGAAACTCTACTGCGAGAAGTGATCCAACTCGCGGATACGGTCCCGCAGAGGCGCTTCCCAGGCTGTTCCTCTCCAGGCATCCAGAAGCCACTGTAAGAGCTGGCGCTCGGATGGGGCGGATACCCTGTGGACCTCCGCCCTCCTGGAATCATCCCACGGTATTTCCAGGCTGCCAAGGAACAGGAGTCCTGGCTGGCTTGGGTAAAAGTCGAAAGAAAGCTCAAGCTCCTCCTCACCGATGAAGACAGATGCAATTCTCCAGCGCGGGCCAACGGGGAGGGGCTCGGTGAAGAACATGTTCCCCTCCACGGTCGGCTCGATCTGTGCCCTGGGGAAGGCGGGGTCCACCTGGACAATGAGCACGCGGTCGATGGGCTGATCCATCAGGAGGCTGTCCACCCGAAGAGAACCGAAGACAATCACATGATCTGCGGTGTCCCCCGTGCTTCGGCTCGGAGGCTCCTGAAGCGTGGAGCACGACGTCAGGGCGATCAGAAGAAGCGCGCGCGCTGCATGACATTCCATACCTGTATCAATGGCAGCTTTGGCCGGGCGCTTCGGAAAAAATGGACAGGTAGTCGAATCCAGAGTAAGATACAGCCTCAATGAGTGACATCATGAGACCAATCCCCTTTCGGCAGCTGGTGCTGCGCTGCCTGGGGGAATATAGGGCAAAGAGCTCCATCTTCGACATTGCTGCGGATCATTTCTGGCGGCCTTCGGCGTCGCGAAGGGCTGTTGTGTTCTCCTCAGGCGCTGAAAACCCCATTGGCCCCGCCGCGGGCCCTCATACGCAGCTTGCCCAGAATATCATCTCCGCCTGGCTTGCCGGCGGCCGATACTTCGAGCTGAAGACTGTCCAGAAGCTTGATTCGCTGACAATCGAAAAGCCCTGCATCGATGCCTCAGACGAGGGTTACAACGTCGAATGGTCCACCGAGCTCAGCCTTGACCAGGCCTACGACGAGTACCTGAAAGCCTGGGTCCTCCTGCATCTGTTCGACACGCTGATCGGCGCGAACGCCGTGCCTCCATCGTTTCTCTTCAACATGAGCGTGGGGTATGACCTGGAAGGAATCAGGACAGAAAAGATGGACCGGTTCATCAACCGGCTTATCGACTCTTCCCGTGAGGAGTTGTTCCAGCGGTACCTGGACGAGCTTGCCGGACTTGCCGCGGATCCATCGCTCCTGGCCGGTACGCCGTGGAGGGACCGTGCGGCGCTGCTCAAGGCCCTGCCGTCGCGCATATCCCCGCGGATCTGCGCCTCGGTCACTCTATCGACAATGCACGGATGCCCTCCGGGGGAGATCGAGTCGATCTGCGCGTACATGCTTTCGCAGAAAAAGCTGGACACCCTGGTCAAGCTCAATCCGACCCTCCTGGGATTCGACAGGGTGCGGGAGACCCTTTCCGGACTCGGGTATGACTACATCGAGCTGAATCGGGAGGGGTTCCAGAATGACCTGCAGTATTCCGCGGCAGTCCCCATGCTCAAGAGGCTGATGGAGAAGGGCCGACAGGAAGGCAGGCACTTCGGCGTCAAGCTCTCCAATACACTCGCGGCGGCCAACGTCACAGGGGTCCTTCCGGGCAAGGAGATGTACATGTCAGGCCGGGCACTCTATCCCCTGACCATGAGCCTGGCAGCTTCAATCGCCTCGGACCTGGATGGTGACCTGCCCATGTCGTTCTCCGGCGGAGTCTCAGCGTGGAATGTGGCAGAGGTCCTGAGCGCCGGCATCAGGCCCCTCACTCTTGCCACGGACCTCCTGAAGCCCGGCGGGTACAGCCGTCTCAAGGAGATGGCAGAGATTGCTGAGAGGCATGCTGAAACGTGGAGCGCCACCCGGGTCGATCCGCAGAGGGCCCGCGCGGCTGCAGACTCCGCAAGGACCGTGGAGCATTTCCGCAAGGAGTACAGGGGGACGGACAAGGTCCACGTGGAAGGGAAGCTGCCGCTCTTCGACTGCTTTGTGGCTCCCTGTCTTGTGACATGCCCCATCCATCAGGACGTCCCTGAATACATCCACCTGGCGGGGGAGGGCAGGTTCGAGGAAGCTTTCGACGCCATCTATGCGCGCAATCCCCTGCCCTTCATCACGGGGTATCTCTGCGACCACCAGTGCATGGGCAACTGCACCCGCATGGACTGGGAAGGGTCTGTGCGGATCCGCGAGATGAAGCGGATTGCTGCAGAGCGCGGGTATACGGCGTTTCGCAGAAGCGGAACACCGGCTGCCCGAAAGGCGGCGCCTCGCGGGATGAAGGCGGCAATCGTGGGCGCCGGGCCTGCGGGACTGGCCGCTTCGTGCTTCCTGGCGCGCGAAGGCTTCGAGGTGCACGTTTTCGAAAGAGAACAGGAGCCCGGCGGCGTTGTCCGCTATCTCCTGCCGGGTTTCCGCATGCCGGCAGACGCGATAGAGAAGGACGTTTCTCTCCTGCGCGACCAGGGAGTCCAGTTCCACTTCGGAGAGCGGGAAATCGCAAGGCTGCAGGATCTGAAGGCCCAGGGCTTTCGCTACGTTCTGGCGGCAATCGGCGCGCAGGCGGACAGGGACATCGGGATCCCGGGAGCAAGCCCGGTGCTCGCGTTCCTGCGGCAGTTCAAGGAAGACCCGTCACGCCTTTCGCTGGGGAGCTCCGTGGTTGTCGTCGGGGCCGGAGATACGGCAATGGATGCAGCCCGGGCTGCAAAGCGCTGCGCCGGGGTGAAGCAGGTCCGGGTTGTCTACCGCCGCACGGAAAAGGAGATGCCTGCGTCTCCCGAGGAGTACCAGTCGGCAAAGGATGAGGGGATTCTTTTCCATTTCCTCCGAGCGCCCGAGAAATGGTCAAACGGGCCCGGCACCGAGCTGGTCTGCAGGGTCATGGAGCTCGGAGCTCCTGATGAGACAGGTCGCTCCCGGCCTGTCCCGGCAAAAGGCACCGAGTCCTTTGCGCCGGACACGCTCATTACCGCAGTCGGCGTGGACAGAGAGACCGATATCCTTCGCGCCATGGGTCTTTCGGCGGAAGATGCCGCGGTGGACCCGTCCACGCAGGAGACCAGGCAGGCAGGCGTGTTCCTGATCGGTGATGCGGCCCAGGGCGCGGAGACGATAGTGAAGGCAATCGCCTCAGGGCGCAGGGCAGCGGACGCCATCTGCGCGCGGGAAGGCGGCAGCATGTTCAGGAACGGAAAGCTGCCGCCTGAAGACGTTGTTGTGCTTCGAAACAGGCGCGACCGCCTCATTCCTGTGTCGTCGGGGACATCGGATGACGGCCAGATCATGGCTCAGGAGTCCAGGCGATGCCTGGGCTGCCGCGCGCTGTGCACCAAATGCGTGGAGGTGTGCCCCAACCGCGCAAACACGATGATCCGCGTGGCCAACGGCTTTCGCGACGAATGGCAGATTCTCCACCTGGATGCCTTCTGCAACGAGTGCGGAAACTGCGCCACTTTCTGCCCGTGGGACGGCAGACCCTACCGGGACAAGCTGACGATCTTCGCAAGCCGGGAGGACTTCCAGAAGAGCGAGAACCCGGGATTCTTCCTCGGCAGCGGCAAGGGAGTCATGCGCCTCGGGTCCTCGATGCGCGAGTTTGCGCTGGAGGAGGCCGGGAACGTGCCCGCAGACGTTGGCGATGAGTCGGTGAGGGCTGTCATACAGACAGTGGTCAAATCTCATCCCTATCTCTTTGCATGAGGGAAAAACCATGCTGGCGCTGAAGAACGCTACTGTTGTGCACCTGAGCCCGGCCGATGTGACCGTGGGCGTGGATGTCCTTGTCGAAGGAACAGAAATAGCCGCGGTGGGCAGAGGCGCGGCCGCAAGCGTCCGCGCAGAGCGGACAATCGATCTGGACGGCAGGGTGCTCATGCCGGGCCTTGTCTGCAGCCATGACCACTTCTATTCAGGTCTCTCCCGGGGGATCGTGGCTCGCATCGCCCCGAGCACGGATTTCATCTCAACACTGGCAAACCTCTGGTGGCGTCTGGACAGGGCAATCGACCAGGAGGTGCTGCGCGCCAGCGGGACCATCTGCGCCCTGGAGGCGGTCAAGGCGGGATGTACGTCAGTCATCGACCATCACGCCTCTCCCTCTTTCATAGAAGGCTCCCTGACCACGCTGAAGGAGGGCTTCGAGAAGGTCGGGCTGCGCGGGATCCTGTGCTACGAGACCACTGACAGGAACGGCGCCCAGGGAATGGAGCAGGGAGTCCGGGAAAACCGGCAGTTCGCGCACGGCGTGGAAGATGAGCGGAAGAGCAGAGGAAAGCAGCGCCTTGTGGAGGCCATGATCGGCGGCCATGCTCCCTTCACGCTCGGCGACGATGCCCTGGCCAGACTTGGCGATGTGGTTCGTGAGACCGGCAGGGGATTCCACGTCCACGTGGCTGAGGACGGATTTGATCCCTCCTACTCCCACAGGTTTCACGGCAAGGATGCGCTCAAACGGCTGGACGGGTTCGGCCTGGTGACCGACAAGTCCATCGTCGCTCACGGCCTTTATCTCACGCAGGAGGACCGGGAAGTGCTGAACTCGCGGGACGCATTCCTGGCGCACAACTGCAGATCCAACATGAACAACCATGTCGGGTACAACGGAGAGCTTTCTCACGTGAAGAACGTGGCCCTGGGAACGGACGGCATCGGCTCCGATATGCTCCTGGAGGTGAAGTTCGCGTATTTCCGGCATCGGGATTCAGGCGGCTCCCTTGCGCCAGGGGCTTTCACGAGATTTTTACAGAACGGAAACGAGATCCTTCGGCGATCGTTCGGTGAGAGCTTCGGCAGGGTGGAAAAGGGTTACAAGGCTGACCTCGTCATCCTGGATTATGATTCCCCCACGCCGCTGGTGCGGGAGAACGTAGCCGGCCACGCGGTGTTCGGCATGGGAAGCCGGGACGTGCACACGGTCATCGTGAACGGGAAGATCGTGATGGAGGCGCGGAGCTTCCTCATGGACACCGCAGCGGTGTACGCGGGGGCGCGTGAGGCTGCCCAGCGCCTGTGGCGGAACATGGACAGGCTGGACTAGGTTGACGGCAGGATGTTCGTTTCGAATCACGGTCATTGCGCCGGCAGCCCAGTCCGGGAGACTACAGCGTGGGCAGCGCTCCCTGCACGACAAACACCATCCCAAGGGTGAACGCGGCCACTGCCGCCTCAGCGGCAACTCCGACAACGAGCGGTGAAATGCCCGTGCGCGCCATGTCGCGGAAGCTCGTCCGCAGCCCGACCCCGATAAACGTCAATTGGAACGCCCATTCGGAGAGGTTCTTCAGGTCCGTTGTCTTCACTGCCAGGAAAGAGCGCGCGCCCGGGGACTGCAGCGCCGCGAAAAGAATGCTGAACAGCACGGACAGGGCAAGGAAGCCCAGGACGAACTTGGGGAACTTCTGCCAGAGAAAAAGCCCCTTGTTCGTGACCTCTTTGGCAAGCCCTCGCCGGGAGTAATAGATCGCGAACCCGAGGATCACGAAACCCATGAGGGCGTTGCGGCACAGCTTGGCCAGGGTGGTGTAGGCAAGCGCGGCCTTCGAATAGATGGCTCCCGTTGCCACAGCCTCAGCCGTGTTGTCCACCGCCAGGCCGGCCCAAACGCCAAATGCCTTGTCCGACATGCCCATGAGCCTGCCCAGGAGGGGATACGCGATGAGCGCCACGGCGCCGAACACAAGGATGACGGCTATCGCGTATCCCGTCTCTTCCTTCTTCGACTCGATTGAGCCCGCGGCGCCGATGATTGCTGACACGCCGCAGATGCCGACCCCAACGGAGATGAGACTCCCGAGTTTTTCGGGAAGCCCGAAGAACCGCGAGAAGATGCTGACAAAAGCGATGGAGAAAAGGATCTCCACGACAACGATGGCCAGGCCGATCCCGCCCAGCCGGGCGACGTCTGTGATCAGGAACCTGGTACCCATCAGGACGATGCCGACCTTCAGGAAGAACTCGTATGAGTTGATCCCCGGCGCGAAGAAGCGGGGAAGGGGAACGAGGTTGCCGATGAGCATGCCCCCGATGATTGCGATGATGACGTTGGAGGCAAGGGAGCGCACCCATGCGACGGCAATGACCGCCTGGAGCCAGTTGGAGAGGAGCTTGCCGCCGACGGCAAGAGCCAGGATCAGCAGGATACCGGGAACGAGATCAAGCGTTGCCGTGAGGAGCTTTTTCATCACGGGCTCCTACCAGGGGATGGCCGGCAGTACGCCCACCAGGACGAGCGCCACCAGAGCGAAGGCAACGATGACAGTCCACCAATCCAGCGGGATTCTGTTTCTCATGGGGAGGCATTCTGCGTGCTCGCGCGGCAGCGGTCAACCGCATTGACGCGTTTTGCCGCAAAGCTAACGGATAATTAACTCTGTGCGGGCAGTTTTAGCGCGCATGCGCCTGATGAGCCGAATATTTGAATCGACCATCCGGTCACGTCCTGCGCCGCGCCCGCCCGTCCAGGCGCTCCTGCCTGCGGAAACGCAGCCACCTCTTGAGGCCGCGCTCGATGAGCATCATCATGTCATCGGTGAGATCGTCGGTGGACTGATCCCGCACGCTCAGCGGAAGAGTGGTCAGGATGGCGATCAGCATGCGCTTGGGATTTCGGAAGAGGCTGGTTCGAAAGACTCCCCTGCGCGTGCCTTCCGCCAGGATGTCCTCAAGCAGGGACTCGATGCGTGTAAACAGCGTGTTGCCCTGCGTGGAGCGGGACTCCAGGCCCGGGTACAGGTATCGCTTCTCCCGGCCGTAGATGCCGCGAAGGATGTCGTTGCTGCGAAGGCTCAGCGTGGTGTAGCGGTACAGGGCTTTCAATCGATAGAGAGGGGAACGGAAGCTGTTGACGTGTTTCTCCACGTCCTTGACGCCGCGCTGCTCTATGATGCCAAGGATGGCAGAGTAGAAGTCCTCCTTGCTCCCGAAATATGTGTAGAAGCTCCCCATCCCCAGCCCGGCAGCATTTGTGATGTCCTTGATGCTCACGTCCCGGTATCCATTCTGGGAAAAGAGCCTTTCACCGACCTTGAGGAGAGTTTCTTTACGGTTGTATTCCACCCATTTCTCCCCGAAGAAAGACCGGATCTGGCGGTCAAATATCCGGTTTCTCTCTTTCCGAGCGCTGCCGACCGCGTGTTTCGCGCAGAAAAAACGCTTTCCGGAGACCGTTTTCAGCGGTCACGCCCCGGTCCTGTTGACACTACCCGACGCCAAAAACAGTCTGTGCCGTGAGAGTATGAAAGCACGAGAGAGAGAGCATGCCAAGAGGGAAGCACCCGTGCTTCCGGGAAGCCATTACCATCTGGCCTGTCCGGTGTGCGGGAGACTCTTCGAGGATTCCCCCAGCGACTTCCTCCTGTCGTGCCCCGAACCGCATCCCCCCGCGCTCCTGAAAGCCGTGTATCGGCAGAAGCGCTTGATTGTGCACCCCGAGCAGACAGGGGTCTTTCGCTTCTCTGACTGGCTCCCCATCAGAAGGAAGCTCGCCGGGGCTCCTGGGCCCGTCGTTTTTCGGAGCAAGTCCCTCGGGCCCTTTCTCGGCCTGGATAACCTTTTCATCATCTTCAACGGCTACTGGCCCGAGAAGGGCGCGCTTATGGAGACCTGCACGTTCAAGGAGCTGGAAGCCCAGGCCGTGTGCGGCCGCGTGGAAGCGGACTGGGCGTCATGCCTTGTGGTCTCCTCTGCAGGCAATACCGCCCGCGCCTTCCTCCAGGCGTGCTCGCGCTACGACGTGCCGGCACTCGTGGTGGTTCCGGGCAATTCGCTTCCCC
>Ga0187881_10003347_pt1 | contig 13951 bp, 14 predicted proteins | sample June2016WEW_19_1_2_FD_133017 | JGI IMG/M metagenome (GOLD analysis project Ga0187881, IMG submission 133017) | Peatland microbial communities from SPRUCE experiment site at the Marcell Experimental Forest, Minnesota, USA - June2016WEW_19_100 | ecosystem: Environmental > Terrestrial > Soil >...
ACGGCGCACGGCAGGGCCTTGATGAAACTGTTCGGCGCCTATGACCGGGCGCAATTCGCGCGCGCCGGGCTGTTCAGTCCGTCGGGCTGCGCGGATGCGGAGCACGTCTATTTCTGGGCGGACACCGATGAGCGCACCATCGAAACCGGGCGCGCTTTGGCGGAGGGCATGCTGCCGGGTTGCACGGTCGAGGTGCACTCGGCGCCGTCGGGGACGCGCGACCCACTGTTCAGCCCCGTAGCGGCCGGTGTCGGACATGCGGACCCCGATTTGGCGGTGGCGGCCGTGTCCGGGCGGATCGGGGGTCACCCGGAGGCGTTGCTGACGGCGTATCGCCCGGCCCTGGAAACCATGCAGCAGGTGCTTACCGCGGGCAAGAAGGTGAAACAGTCTCTGCTGGAACTGCCGTTCTCGCTTGGTCCGGCCGCGGGCGGCTTGGCTGAAATGCGCGGGCCCCTTACCACGGCCGCTTCGCTGGCGGAGGATCTTCTTCTCGAGTACACCAACGGAATGGAAGGCCACGATCTCGGTTGGGGCCGCCTCACCGAGTCCAACTTGCGGCAGATGATGACGCTCCATGTTGCGTACACCGATCTGGTGCGGCGGACGCCCGAGATCGGGCGCACGTCGGCATCGAACCTGCTGAGCGCAGTGGCGAAGGCCATGGAGCAGGCGGCGACGGGCAAGGCCGTGCCGGGCGCGATTGGCAAGGCGGGGGACCGCATGCTGGTGATTGTCGGCCACGACGGCAACCTTTCCAATATTCAAGGGACGCTGAATCTGACGTGGCTGCTACCGGGTTATCAACCCAATGACACGCCTCCCGGCGGCGCACTGGTTTTCGAGTTGTGGCGCCAACCCGCGGGCGGGGAGTATTCGGTCCGCACTTACTATACAGCCCAGACCCTGGAGCAGATGCGCAAGGCGGTGCCGCTGACGCTGGATTCGCCTCCGGCCAAAGCGACGGTTTTCGTGCCGGCTTGCAGCACGGCCAAGGCGGGATCGCCCTGCGACTGGAAAGCATTCCAACATACGATTGAGACATCCATCGATCCGGCGTTCGTGAAGCCTTAAGCTACCAGTCAAACTGCTCGGGGAAGAACTCCGCCACCAGGTCTTCGTAGTACGGTCTGATCTGTTCGAGGTTGGGGCGTTCCCGGCCCTTGGAATACAGATCGTACGGGTTGAACTTCCGCACCCATTCGAACATTTGCTCATCATGCGCGTTCATGAGGTGGCGGTAGGCGCCATGCTTGTGGGCGGGGTAGAAGGAGTGATAGCGCAGCATGTATTGCGCCGGCTCGGGCAGATAGTTCCTGGTCACGCGGTAAATGTACTCGTCGTGTCCCCAGGACAGGTTGACTTTATCGAGGCCGCAATGGGGTTCGTAGATCCCGCACAGGGTTTGATATTCCGGCATCCGGCTATCGGGGTTGGCGGCAAAGTACTCGGGGAAGACGATCTGGTCCGACCAGGCGCAGCCGACGGGGAAGGTATCTCCCACCACGGCCCACTGCGGCTCGCCGTAGAGGCATAGCACTTTGCCCAAGTCGTGAACCAGGCCGGCGAGGACAAACCAGCGCGGATGACCGTCGCGGCGGATGGCCTCGGCGGTTTGCAGCAGGTGCTCGATCTGGGAGAGGTCGGTATCGGGATCGCTGTCGTCGACCAGGGTGTTCAGGTACTCGGCGGCTTCCCAGATGCTTTTCTTCCCGCGCTCGAGCCCGAGGTATTGCGCTCTTTTGGCACGGACAAACTCGACCGTCTGTTGGGCGTGATTCTGGCGATAGAACTCAGCCACGGCAGGGGTGGTATCGGGCGAGTAGTTGCGGAAATCGTCCTCGGATTTTCCGGGACGGTAGCGGGCAGCGACATAATCATCTCAGTTCATAGCACAAGTCAGCAGATGCACACGTTTGCAGATATCATATTACCAGAATAGGGCATACTTGCAACATTCGTCAACAGGGTTTCTGCAACCGCTCCTGCAACGGCTGGCAGCAGTCGATTCAGGTCGGAATATCGGTTGACTTGGGCACCGCCATGGAGTTATCCTGAACACGTTTGCAGATGATTTCGATCAAGGACATCGCGCGCGCCGCTCACGTCTCCCACTCGACCGTCTCGCGGGCCCTGCGCAACAGCCCCCTGGTGAACCCCGTGACCAAAGCCGTCATCCGTAAGATCGCCGACGAGCAAGGGTACACGGTCAGCGCGGTGGCGCGCAGCCTGGTCACCAGACGAACCAACACCATCGGGGTGGTGGTCACCAACATCGCCAATCCCTTCGTCGGGGAAATCGTCAATGGGATCGAAGAGGTCGCGTTGGCCCACGACTACTCCTTGTTCCTGGCCACGTGCCACGCCGATCCCGTGCGGGAGGTGCGCGCGGTACGGTCGTTCCAGGAACGCCGCGTGGATGGGATTCTGGTGAACTCGTCGCGGGTGGGCGCGCTTTACCTGCCGCTGCTGGAGGAAATGAAGGTCCCCATCGTGCTCATCAACAACCAGCACCCGGGCCAGTTCGTACACTCCGTGACCATCGACAATCTGAATGCCGGACGCGTTGCCGCGCGGCACCTGGTCGAGCTTGGTCACAAACGCATCGGCTACATTGGCAACCGGTTCGGGCTTCAGGCGGATATGGAGCGCTTCTCCGGTTACAGGCAGATCCTGGAGGAGGCGGACATCGGCTTCCAACCGGAGTTGGTGGCGCATGGGGACGGACGGCCGGAAGGCGGGATGAGCGCCATGGAGCATCTGCTGGCGCTGCCGGAACCCCCAACGGCGGTCTTCTGCTACAACGACATGGAGGCGATTGGGGCCCTGCGCGCGATCCGGGAGCGCGGCTTGACGGTTCCGGGCGACGTCTCGGTGGTGGGGCTCGACGACCTGTTCCTGGCGTCCTACACCGATCCGCCGCTGACCACGATTCAACAGCCCAAGCATCTGATGGGGCGGCTGGCGGCGGAAATCCTGCTCCAATTGCTTTCCGGCGGCAAGCCCGATAGCCGCGTGACGCTCAGCGGTAAACTCATCGTGCGGCAAACCACAGCGCCGCCGCCGGCCGGGAGGCAACGGTGAACCAATCCGCGCACCTTCTGGAACTGCGGGGCATTTCGAAGTCGTTCAGCGGCGTCCGAGTGCTCGAGGAAGTGGACTTCGAGGTGCGCGCGGCGGAAGTGCATGCCCTGGTGGGCGAGAACGGCGCCGGTAAGTCCACGCTGATGAACGTGGTCAGCGGCATCGTGGCCGCGGATACGGGGCAGATGCTGTGGGAGGGCCAACCCGTGCGGCTGCGGGGACCGCGCGAGGCGCAGGAACTGGGCATTACCTTCGTGCACCAGGAATTGGCGCTGGCGCCCCAGTTGAGCACGGCGGAGAACATCTTCCTGGGCCGCCACCCGGCCGGCCGCGGCTGGGTGCGTTGGCGCGAGATTTACGACCGGGCGCGCGAGTTGCTGGACGGATTGGGACACGCTATCGACGCGCGGCGCCTGGTGGCGGACTTGAGCCTGGCCGAGCGGCAACTGGTGGAGATCGCCCGCGCGCTGGCGTTCCGGGCCCGGCTGATCATCATGGACGAGCCCACCGCGCCACTGGCGGAGCGGGACGCGGCGGCCCTGTTCCGGACGATTCGAAACTTGCGGGAGCGCGGCGTCAGCGTCATCTTCATCTCGCACCGGCTGAAAGAAATCTTCCAGGTGGCGGATCGGGTTACGGTGCTGCGCGACGGCAAGCGCGTGCTGACCACGGAAGTGGCCGGCGCCAGCGTGGACGACCTGGTGCGGGCCATGGTGGGAGCCGAACTGAACGATCACGTGGCGCCGGAAGGAGTCGCCGGGTTGGATGGCGAAGAGGCCATACGAGTGGAGGGACCGGTCCGTTTCGCGGTGCGCCGGGGCGAGGTTGTGGGGTTCGCGGGATTGGCTGGCGCGGGGCGGACGGAGCTGCTCGAGTGGATGTTCGGGGCCGGCAAGCAGACCGGACAGATTTTTGTGAACGGCCGGCCGGTGAAGGTGCGGAGGCCGCTGGACGCCATCCGGCACGGCATGGCGCTGGTGCCCGACGACCGCAAGGCCAAGGGCCTGGTGCTGGGGGCGACCTTGCACCAGAACATCGCGCTGGCCAGCGGCCGCCGCCGGTGGTTTATCCGCGCCGCGCGGGAAAGGCAGGCGGCCGGGCAGTTGCTTGTGGAGCTGCGCATCAAGGCAGCCGGCCTGGATCAGCGGGTGTTGTACCTGAGCGGCGGCAACCAACAGAAGGCCGTGCTGGCGAAATGGCTGTACGCGGGGGCGCGCGTGTTTCTGCTGGATGAACCCACGCGCGGCATCGATGTGCGGTCGAAAGCGGAGATTTACGACCTGGTCCGGGGGCTGGCCAGCAGGGGCGCGGCGATATTGCTGGCCTCCTCGGAACTGGAGGAGCTTCTGCGCCTGGCGGACCGCATCGTGGTGATGCACCGCGGGCGAATCGCCGGGGAGCTGGCGCGCGCGGAGGCGACCGAGGAACGCATTATGCAGCTTGCAACGGGAGGCGTCGAGTGAGCCCGGCGGCGCTGCTGCGGCGCTTCGGCCCGTTGCTGGGCCTGCTGGCGCTGTGCGCCGTGCTGGGGACGCTCTCCGATCACTTCCTGACCTTTGACAACCTGATCAACGTGTTCCGGCAGTCGGCGGTCAACGCGCTGCTTTCCCTCGGGCAACTGGTGGTGATTATCACCGCCGGCATCGATCTGTCGGTGGGCTCCATCCTGGGGCTTAGCTGCGTATTGGTGGCGTTGCTGCTGAAAGCCGGCGTGCCGCCGGCGCTGGCGGTGCTGGCCGCGCTGGGGATCGGCGGCGCGCTGGGCAGCGTCAACGGTTTGCTGCTGACCAAGCTGCACCTGCCGCATCCGTTCATCCCCACGCTGGGCATGATGAACGTGGCGCGCGGGCTGGCGCTGGTGATTTGTGGCGGATTCCCCATTTCGGAGTTGCCCTCCGGTTTCCGTTTTTGGGGGGCTGGCTCGGTGGGCTGGATTCCGGCGCCGGTGATCGTGGTGGTGGTGTTCTGCGTGGTGTTTCACGTCTTTCTGACCCGCACCACGGTGGGCCGCGACATCTACGCGATCGGAGGAAATCCGCAGGCGGCGCTGCTGTCGGGCGTCCCGGTGGACGCGCGGCTGATCCTGGTGTATGCGCTGAGCGGGGTGACGGCGGCGGCGGGGGCGGTTGTGCTGGCGGGCCGCATGAACTCGGGCTTTCCGCTGGCCGGCATGGGCAGCGAGCTGGATTCGATTGCGGCGGTGATCATCGGCGGCGCGAGCTTTTTCGGCGGCGTCGGCACGGTGGGAGGAACGCTGGTGGGCGCCCTGATCATGGGAGTGCTGCGCAACGGCCTTAATTTGATGAACGTATCGGCCTACTGGCAGACGGTGGTGATCGGGCTGGTGATTGTGGCGGCGGTGTGGGTGGACGTGGTACGGAAGCGGGCTGGCGAGAAGGGCCGCGCCGCGGGGAAGTAGCCATGGGTATGCGCAAACATCGGTGGATGGCGATGGCGCTGGGCGCGGCTGTGCTGGCCGCGGGGGCGTGCTCGCGGGGTGGAACCCGCCAGAAGCTCGAGATCGTGCTGGTAACCAAGGCGCTCGACAGCGAGTTCTGGCAACGCATCAAATCCGGCGCCGAGGAAGCCGCGCGGGCGGACCCGGGAGTCAGCCTGGCGGTGCTGGCGCCGGCGCAGGAGATCAACATCGATCAGCAGGTGTCCATTCTGGAAGACCAGATCTTGAAGAGGGTGTCGGCGCTGGCGGTGTCGCCGGCCGGGGTGGCCGAAATCGTGCCGGTGCTCGACAAAGCCCGCGCGGCGGGCATCCCGGTGGTGATTGTGGATACCGACGTGCGGTGGCCGTATCAGACGAGCTTCGTGGGGATCGACAACCGGCTGGGCGGCAGGATCGCCGGCGAGTACATTTTGAAGGCCATCGGGGGAAAAGGCAAAGTGGCGGTGATTCGCGGCGTGCTGGGAGTGGCCACGCAGGAAGACCGGCTGGCGGGCTTCCGCGAGGCCATCGCCAATTCGCCGGGCGTCGAGTTGGTGGCGGTGCAGCCGGCCAACAGCGAGCGGGCGCTGGGCATGCAGGTGATGGAGAACATGCTCACCTCGCATCCGGATGTGAAGGCCGTGTTCGGCACCAACGATCAGATGGCGCTGGGGGCCATGCAGGCCATCGCGGCGCGCCACTTGACGGGCAAGATTGTTCTGGTGGGCTTCGACGCCACGCGCGAGGCGCTGCGCGCGATCGAAGCGGGCGAGATGAATGCGGTGATGGCGCAGTACCCGGAGCGGATCGGCAAGCGCGCCATCGAGGAGGCAATCAAGGCGGCCAGGGGGCAACCGGTGGAGAAACGCATCGACATCGGAACGGCGCTGGTCACAAAAGAGAACGTGGCGGAGTTTTTGCGGTGAACAAGAAAGCAATAATTCAAATTAAGGAGTTAAGGACATGAACAGCATGAAAAGCGTAGTGTTATCGGCCGATTGGTCTCCCAAGCCCGGTTTCAAGCTGGGACCGAAGGATATCGACGGCAAGCTGACTTACCTGGGCAGTTACGTGTGGCGTTACCCCAAACTGTCGGTGGAGGAGAAGGGATTTCCGGAAATCGGCCCCACCGAATGCCTGATCGAGGTGAAGGCGTGCGGCATCTGCGGCAGCGACGTGCACATGGCGCAAGCCGACAAGGACGGGTATACCTTTTACCCCGGCCTCACGGCGTTCCCAGTGACCCTGGGCCACGAGATGGCGGGTGTGGTGGTCAAGGCGGGGAGCAAGGCATTCAACAAGCGCACAGGCCGCGCCTATGAAGTGGGCGAGCCGGTGTGTCCGGAAGAGATGTTCTGGTGCTCCTATTGCCGGCCGTGCGCGGACGGCAATCCGAATCAATGCGAGCGGCTCCAGGAAATGGGCTTCAGCGTGGACGGCGGGTTCGCCAAGTACGTGGCCATCGACTCGCGGTACCTGTGGAGCCTGGCGGGGTTACAGGACCTGTACAAGGGCATCAACCTGTTCCTGGCGGGGAGCCTGGTGGAGCCGACGTCGGTAGCCTACAACTCGCTGATCGAGTGCGGCGGCGGCATACGGCCGGGAGACAACGCGGTGATTCTCGGGGGCGGTCCGATTGGCCTCGCGGGCGTGGCCGTCATGAAGCGCGCCGGGGCCGGCAAAGTGGTTCTGGTGGAACCGGCGGAGAGCCGGCAGATCCTCGGCCGGAAGATGGGCGCCGACCTGGTCATCGACCCGACCAAGGAAAACGTGCCGGAGAAGATCCTGAGCTTCACCGGCGGGTTGGGCGCGGCCATGTACCTGGAAGCCACCGGACTGCCCGACAAGGTCATCGGAACCATCGAGGACACGATTTGGAACGGCAAGTTTATCGGCGCCAAGGTCGTCCTCGTGGCGCGCGCCGACGCCAAGACGCCGATTAATGGCGAAGTCTACCAGGTCAAGAAGGCCAAGATCGCGGGCGCGCAGGGGCACTCCGGGTACGGAACGTTCCCGCGCGTAATCAGTTGCATGGCGGCCGGCATGGACATGACGCCGCTGATCACCAAGAAGATTGGGATCGGCGAAGTGCCGGACCACGTGAAGCTGCTGCAAACCGACAAGACGAATTGCAAGATCACTTGTGTGATGTAGGAGGGAAACATGATTCAGACTAAAGCGTGGATAACTACCGACCGGCCGGACCTGGTTTTCGAGAACACGGCCGTGGGCCGGATGAAGAAGGAAATCTGGGATGCGGACGAGGCGCAGCTTGACGCCATCCTGGCCGAATACGGCGTGCCATCGCCGGGCGGGTGCGAGTGGGCCAAGCCCGGCAGTTACATTCAGACTACCGTCCGGCACGACCTCGAACTGCAACGCAAGAAGAACGACGTGGTCATTATTCCGGTGGGCTCGACGGAACTGCACGGGGACCACACGGTGTCGGCCATGGATACGCTCTTCGTCAGCATGATTGCCGAGGGCGTGCGGCGCTACACCGCCAAACGGGGTGCTCCGGTGGCGCTGGCGCTTCCACCGTGGATGTACGGCTGCCACCCGCAGCACCACCTGGGCATGCCCGGCACGGTCATCATTCGCGAGGATGTGGCCCGGGAACAGCTCATCGACGTGATGCTGGGGTTGTGGAACGACGGCTTCCGCAAGCAGATCATCCTCAACAACCACGGGCAGCTCTGGGTTCTGGAAGCGGCCCTCCAGCAATTCTGCAAACGGTACCAGTTGCCGGGAATCTATCGCGTAATCGACTGGCACCGGGCGACGCGGGAGATGTGGAGGACCAAGGACCGGGGCGGCGATTGGGAGACCAACTTCATCCACGCCGATGAAGCCGAGACCTCCGTCGGGCTGCTGCTGTTTCCGAAGATGGTCAAGATGCAGTACGCCGTGGAGACCGAGCCCAAGGCGCTGCTGCCCGGCGGGCACCTGGACACGGCGGTGGAGGCCTTCAACCGGCCCAGCCGCTGGTCGGAGGGTGAAGGGCAATCGGCCATCGAGATGGCCGGCACTCCGGAAGGCGTGGTCGGAAAGCCCACTCTGGGCGAAGCGCGGAAGGGCAAGCGCCCGGTGGCGGCCATCCTCCGGTACCTGACCCTGCTGTGCGACGAGTACCTGGAGGCGTATCCTCCGGGGACGGCGCCGGCGACGGAGATGGTGAGCCTCCGCGACCCCGCGGAGCTGGCGCCATACCTCAAGGAGCCCATGAGCCCGGGCTGGAAGTCGGTCTACGGTCTGCCGCCGATCGCTTCCTAGGGTGCCTTGGAAGGCTTGGTGGGGCAGGCGGCGCCGCCTGCCCTCGCCAGCCGCCGGCAGGCGGCACCGCCTGCCCCACCACAGAATACTGAGAGCTTCACAGGAGTACCAAGGCTATGTCATCAAGCGTGAGGATCGCCATCACGGCGGCGCCGGGGCAGGCTCGCCCGGCGCCGCTGTTGCTGTTCGGCGACATCGCCGATGCGTTCCGGCAAGCCGCCGGGTTCGGTTGCCAGGGCGTCGAAATCCACATGCGGCAGGCGCAGGACGTGGATGTCAAGCTGGTGAAGCGGCTGATGGCGGATTATGGATTGGGGGTTCCGACGCTGGGCACCGGTATGGCCGCCGGGGACGGGCTGAGCTTGTCCCACGCCGATGCGGAGGTCCGCGCGCAAACCGTGGAGCGAGTGCGCGGGCACATCGATTTCGCCGCGGAGGTCGGCTCGGCGGTGACCATCGGGAGCTTGAGCGGCAAGCTGGGGGAGCGCCGCGACCGGAGATCGAGGGCGCTCGAAAGCCTGGCGGAAGTGTGCGGCCTGGCCAGGCGCGCGGGCGTCACGGTGCTGCTGGAGCCGCTGAATCGCTACGAGTGCGATTACCTCAACACGCTGGCGGACGGAATGCAGGCGGTGTCGGAGATTGGCGCGCCGAATCTCAAACTGCTGGCGGACACGTTCCACATGAACATTGAAGAGGCGGACATCGGCGCCAGCCTGAGGGCGGCGGGAAGCCTGGTAGGGCATGTGCACCTGGCGGACACCAATCGCCAGGCGCCCGGACACGGCCACCTGGACGTGGCCGCCGTCCTCAGAACTCTGGACGAGATCGGCTACCAGGGCTATCTCTCGTTTGAGGTGTTTCCACTGCCGACACCGGCGCAGGCCATCCGGGACGGCATGGATGCCATCCACGCGGCCATCGAATCCGATCAAGAATAGAAGGGGAGAAAGAAAATCGTGACGCATCAGACGCTTCGATTTGGTGTCTTGGGAGTGGGCCGGATTGGGAAGATCCACGCCGGAAACCTGGCGAGCCGGATTCCAGGGACGGAAGTGGCGGCCCTGGCCGATATATTCCCGGACGAGCTGGCCGCCGTGGCGGCAAAGTCAAATGTCGGGAAAACATTTTCAGATTACCGGCGGGTACTGGAACTTCCGGAGGTGGATGCGGTAGCCATCTGCACGCCCACCAACACGCACTACCAGATGATTCTGGACGCCGCGGCTGCGGGTAAACACATCTTCTGCGAAAAGCCCATCGACCTATCGATCGAGAAGATCGTCAGGATCAACGCGGAGGTGGAAAAGCGCGGAGTCGAGTTGATGGTGGGCTTCAACCGGCGCTACGATCCCAACTTTCTGAAAGTGCATGACACGGTGAAGGCGGGAGGAATCGGCGAGCCGCATATTTTGCGAATCACCAGCCGCGATCCGGCGCCGCCGCCCGAAACCTACATCCGGGCGTCGGGCGGAATCTTTCTGGATATGACCATCCACGATTTCGACATGGCCCGGTATCTCATGGGCGACGTGACCGAAGTGTACGCCAGAGCCAACGTGCTGGTGGACCCGGTATTCCGGACAGCCGGCGACTGGGACACGGTGATGGTGACGCTGACGTTCGCGAACGGGGCGCTGGGAGCGATCGACAACAGCCGCAAGGCCGTCTACGGGTACGATCAGCGCGTGGAGGTGTTCGGTTCCGAAGGCATGATCGCGGTGAAGAACAACACCCACGACAACCACGTCCGGCTGGACCGGGAGGGCACTCACTCGGCTCTGCCGCTCGATTTCTTCATGGACCGCTACACGGAATCCTATTTGAAAGAGATGGAGGCATTCGTGGATGCAGTCCGGAACCACCGGCCGGCCCCGGTGAACGGGAACGACGGTCTGATGGCCGTAGTGATCGGTCTGGCGGCCGCGAAATCGGTGCGAGAAAACCGGCCGGTGAAGCTGACGGAAATCTACGAAAGGAGCGCATAGGATATGTCAAGCCGGCTGAACGTCGGAGCGATTGGGTTGGGAAGGCTGGGGCGGGTGTATGCGCAGGACCTGGCGCAGCGTGTCCCCAACGCGCGGCTGGTGGCGGTGGCGGACCAGAAGGCGGAGTTGGCCGAAGGGTTCGCTAGGGAGTTCGGCGTTCCCAAATGGTACCAGAGCCATCAGGAATTATTGAGCGATCAAGACGTGGAAGCCGTAGCGGTGGTGACGTCCACCAGCACGCACAAAGAGGTGGTCCTCGACGCCGTCCGGAATGGGAAGGCGGTCTTTTGCGAAAAGCCGATCGCCATGTCTCTCGAGGAAGCACGGGAAATGCTGCAGACGGTGGAAGCTGCGGGCGTGTTCTTTCAGCCGGGGTTTCAACGGCGGTTCGATGCCGGGTATGTGGCGGCGAAGAAGCAGATCGAAGCGGGAGTTATCGGCACTCCCGTGGTCTTGACTTCGACCTCGCGGGACCCGTACCGCCCGCCGCTGGAATTCTGCGATCCCAAAGTGAGCGGCGGCATGATCGCCGACATGGGCATCCACGATTTCGACGTGGCGCGCATGTACATGGGGGACGTGAAGAGCGTGTATGCCGTCGGCTGCACCCTGGCGTATCCCGAGATGAAATCGGTGGGCGACATCGACAATGCGATCATCAACATGGTTTTCGAGAGCGGTGCGCTGGGCGCCGTGCACTTAAGCCGGAACGCGGTTTTCGGCTACGACATTCGCGCCGAGATCTGGGGGACCAAAGGCTCGCTGCAGATTGGCTATTACCGGCAGACGCCGATCCTGGTGATGACCAAGGAAGGCATCACGCACGACGTGGTGCCCTACTTCATGGAACGCTTTGAGAGCGCCTACCTGGCCCAGATCCAGGATTTCGTGAACAAGGTCCAGCACGGCGGGAAACCGGCCGTTACGGGAGCGGACGCCGTGGCGGCGATGCGCATCAGTCTGGCGGCCACGCGGTCGCTGCATGAGGGGCGGATTGTGGTGGTATAAGAATTAACTTCTCGTGGCTCGGCGTTGATAGTATGGAAGCAGGGAGAGTGGCGCGTGACTTTGACTGTTACGCTGGAACCGGAAGTGGAGGCAGGGCTTCTTGCCCAGGCCCGCGCCAAGGGTGTGTCTCTCGGGGTCTATGTCCGCGAACTGCTGGGACAGATGGCTCGTGGTCCATTGACACAGAACTTGAACGCCAATGAATGGGAAGAAGCGTTTGACGAGTGGGTGGAAGGTTCCGGCGAGGTGCCGCACCTGCCGGATGAAGTGCTTCGTCGCGAATTTCTCTACCATCGGGATTGAGCCTTAAGTGGACCATCTCGCGGACACCAACATTCTGGTTCGAGCAATCGAAAAGCACCATCCATCGGGCCATCACGCGAGGAACGCCCTGAAGGTCCTTCGCCGGAACGGCGATCGTGTCTGCGTCACCGCGCAGAACGTCGTTGAGTTTTGGAGTGTCTGCACGCGGCCGGTTGCCAGAAATGGTCTGGGCCTCTCACGGCAGCAAGTGGCGCGGCACGTCTCTCGGATCGATGGCTTGTTCCATTTTCTGCCGGACGTTCCTCAGATCTACGAAGAATGGAAACGCCTCGTGAGGGCGCAAGCCGTGTCCGGTCTGCAGGTGCACGATGCACGGCTCGCCGCGGCAATGAAGGTCTACGGGGTGGTGAGTATCCTCACCTTCAATGTAGACGATTTCAGGCGCTTTCCCGGAATCGACGTTCTTCACCCTGAGACCGTGGTTGAGGAGCACGGGCGCCGGTAGAGTTGAAGATGATGTGGCAGGGCCCGACCAAACCCGCGCGACCCAGGATGTGATAGGTTGAAGGCGGCATGGGACAGACCGAGGGCAATGTTTTGTTTTCGGCGATTCTCGTGGCGTTGTTGGTGATTCTCTGCTTCCAACGCCGGCTGCTGGACGCACTGATCGAAGCCATCAACAATTTCCGGGGCGGCTCTCCGGCTGCAATGCATCCTTCCCCTTCGAACGACGGCGCTCTGCTTCGCAGGAAGTCCCGGAAGACTGAAAATTAGCCCGCGATGTGTTTGGGCTAAAATGTAACTCAAAAGAGATTGACGTCATGACTGGCAATTCTGTCGTCCGCGCCCACATCGATGAACGCACCAAAAGGCAAGCCGCTGCGGCGCTGAAGAAGATCGGTCTCACCGTGTCCGATGCCTTTCGCCTGGTGCTGGTGCGCATAGCGGCGGAAAAAGCCCTGCCGTTCGAGCCGCTCAATCCCAACGCTGAAACCGTCGCAGCGATGAAAGCCACGCGCCGGGGCGAGCTAGTCAAGGTCGGCAGGCCGGACAAACTGCTGCGAAGTCTGAATGCTCGCCGCCGACGCGCCGCTGCCGCGCCGGAATTTCGATCACCCACTGTCCGGCGAATGGAACGATCACCGCGACTGCCACATCAGGCCGGATCTCATTCTCATCTACCGCAAGCCGGATGACGACAGCCTCGAACTTGTGCGCCTTGGCTCGCACAGTGAGCTTGGGCTGTGAAACGGCGGGGGCACGTTTCAAGTTGGACCCTTTGTGAACCAGGCCCGGGGCGACGAACGCGCCGGTTAGCGGAACTCGACAGGAACAGTTGTGAGCGGCAGGCGCGTCTAGTGCGGCCTTGGATTCAAGATCCGGTTCACATGATCGGGATCGCGCGCGATCAACGTCAGATAGGCCCGCGTAGGTTGATCCGGCTCCGCGCGGCCTTGCTCCCAATCCCGTAGGGTCCCAAGGGGGATGTGGTAGCGGACCGCAAAGTCCTCCTGTGTGAGTTCCAAAGCGCGGCGGATGATCTTCGCCTGCGGTGTCCGCTTCATCCGCTTGAGGTCCGCTTCGGTCAGCGGCTGCGCGTCGCGATCCGCGCGGGCAGCCTCCTCGATGGCTTCGGGGGTCTTTCGGCATCGTGCCATTCAAATTCCACTTTCATGGTACTACGGGATACCAGTAGTGTTGTCAACCGGGGCAGCGAGCGGGTGTGCGACTTGGAAGGGGCAGGCACGCAGTTCCTTTTGGTATGGGCAAGCTTAACCATGCCCCACCAAGGTGGGGCATGCTTTAGCTTGGAGCGCCGGGATAAACCGGCATTGAGTAGCGGATGAGAGAGCCGTACAAGAAAGGCGTAGCGAGCCGTCTTGGCCCCGAGTCATGCGTG
>Ga0187881_10003358_pt1 | contig 13931 bp, 13 predicted proteins | sample June2016WEW_19_1_2_FD_133017 | JGI IMG/M metagenome (GOLD analysis project Ga0187881, IMG submission 133017) | Peatland microbial communities from SPRUCE experiment site at the Marcell Experimental Forest, Minnesota, USA - June2016WEW_19_100 | ecosystem: Environmental > Terrestrial > Soil >...
CCCAGACGGAAAAGAACCTGCTGTACCTGCAGCGCTCAATACTCCCCGGCGGGCACTACATCGACGGCCCGGCGCAGACCATCATCGGCGCGGGCCTCGTGGACGACCTGAAGCTCGCCGTCGGAGACTCTCTCAAGGTGGTGAGCCAGGCGAGCGACGGATCCCTGCAGCTGAAGAAGTTCCGAATCGTGGGGGTCTTTCGGACCGGGGTGAGCACGCTGGACGGGAAGATCTTCCAGATCCCCATCGGCGACGCGAAGACCTTCCTCCGCACCGACGGCGGCACGCAGTCCATCATCATCATGCTGGACGACTATCACGACGCAGCCAGAGAGGCCATGCGGATCAGCGATCTCCTGGGGGACCCCCGCCTGTCAGTGACTCCCTGGACAGCAATCGGGGACTTCGGGCGCCTCATGCAGATTGAGGAAAAGATTTTCAACGTCCTGTTCGTGATCGTGCTGTTCCTCGGGGCCTTCATCATCACGAACATCATGACCATGGTGGTGCTGGAGCGCAGGAAGGAGATCGGGATCCTGAAATCCATGGGGTTCGCCAACGGCGAGGTGCTTGTCCTCTTCCTCTGGGAAGGCGTGTTTCTGGGCATCTGGGGCAGCTTCATTGGCGGCGGCCTGGGATTCCTTCTCAACGTTTTCCTTCATTTCAAGGGCGTCGACTTCAGCAGCTACTTCAGCTCCCTGGAGTTCCCCGTCGACAACGTCCTCTACTGGACCGTCGATGTGCCTGTTGCACTCGGAATCGTGGTCCTGGGATGCGTGATATCGGGCCTGGTCTCGATCATCCCCTCCCTGCGCGCTGCCCGCATGAACGCGGTTGACGCCATCAAGAGCGTCTAGGAGAGATCATGAACACAAGAACAACGAAAGCGCTTCTGGCCGCTGCGCTGCTGGCGGTTGGAAGCGTGAGCTATTCCGAGGCGCCCAGCCTGTCTGGAGACGAGATCCTCAAGCGCATGGACGCGAACACCTCCTACCGGTCAATCGAGTACGACGGGACCCTGGCAATCTATTCGGGGGGCAGCGTGCGGACCAAGGAGATGAAGGCGACGGCCATGGGGACCAGCAAGGCGCTTGCCGAGTTCACCAACCCCGAGGACAAGGGAACGAAGTTCCTCAAGATCGACAAGAACCTGTGGATCTATTTCCCCTCGGAGCAGGACACGGTGAAGATCTCCGGCCACATGCTGAAGGAAGGGATGATGGGGAGCGACGTCTCCTATCAGGATGCCCTGGAAAGCGACGACCTGTTCAAGAAGTACGCCGTGACCGTATCGGGAGAGGAGGCGGTGGACGGCAGGCAGTGCTACGTCCTGACACTGACCGCCACGGTCAAGGATGTCCAGTACGAGACCCGCAAAATGTGGGTGGATGAGGAGCGGTTCGTGGCGCTGCGCCAGGATATGTATGCGAAAAGCGGGAAGCTCCTCAAGGTGAGCCGGGTCCTGGAGGTGCAGAAAGTCGGGGACCGCTGGTTTCCGGTCAAGGAGGATATTTCGGACCAGCTCAAGCAGGGCTCGCGGACAGAGTTCATCATGGCGGATGTGCGATTCGACGTCCCGGTAAACGAGTCGGCGTTCAGTTTGCGGAACCTGTCCAGATGAGAACCCTCTCCCGAGCGCCTTGGGCAGCCGCCATGGTCTTCGCGCTCCTGGCCGCCAGCGCAACCGCGGCGACCGCGCAGGAGTCTGGCGGGCTGGATCTGAGCGGGTCCTTGCTAGGAGATGCATCCGCTCTCCAGACATCGTTCGAAAGCCCCGCAGGGATATCCCCCGGGGGCTTCTCCCAGCTGACCCTCAACATGGTGAACCGCAACAGGCAGTTCGCCAAGGTCGAAGGGACGGGAATCCTCACCGTCTGGACCGGCGCCTACGCGCCTCTTGCTGTCAGCCAGGCTTCCGCCTCAGGTCTTTTTGCGGCCTCAGCGCCGGACGGGTCCGCGGCTGTGACGGTGGAGCTCCGCAAGCTCTACCTTGCCGTGTTCACATCGATTGCCGACATCTCCCTGGGCCGCCAGATCATCAACTTCGGCGTGGGGACCCTCTTTTCGCCCATCGACGCGTTCAGTGTCCCGCTGCTTTCCGACCTCAACTACGTGCGCACGGGGAGCGATGTGGTCAGGGTGGATGCCCAATTCAACGACGTCTCAGGCCTGGAGGCAGTCAGCACGATAACGACCAGCTTCTCCACGGTGAGCTCGGCGCTCAAGCTCTATACCGACGTCCACGACTTCGATCTTGCCGGTGTCGGGCTGTACCGGGGCGCGCGCAACGAAATGCTTGCAGGCGCGTACTTCAAGGGGGACATCGAGCTTGGAGTCTACGGGGAGGCAGTGGAGCACTTCATCTCTTCCCCGTGGTCCACGTATTTCGAGGGGATGGTCGGGGCGGACTACTCCGTGGAGAAGACATACTTCTTCACGTTGGAATATTATTACAACGGCAACCCTGCCTCACCTGGCAGCCTGGGGCCGGTTGACCTTGCCAATGCGCCGGCAGTCTTCCTGAACCAGCATTATCTGTATTTCATGACCAGATGGCAGCTTACCGATCTGATTGCTCTTTCCGGCAGTATCATCTGGGACATTCCCGCCTCAGTCGTGCTCCCCACGCTGCAGTTCACGTGCAACGTCGTGCAGAATGCGAACCTGATCGTCTATGGTCGATACTTCAGCGGCGACATCAGAAGCGGCGCTCCGTGGCCGGGCCCGGATTTCCAGTACGGGATAGAGGTTCAGGTGAGCTTCTGAGGCTCAGCTTTTCGGCGGGCGCTCGGTGAGGGAGAACCAGTTCCCGCACCCGTCGCGGAACAGGGCTTCGATGCCGTAGAACTCCTTTGTCGGCTTCTTGAGGAACTCGATCCCCTTCCGCTTCATTTCCTCGTAGGCTTTCTCGCAGTTGTCCGTCTTCCAGACCCCGCCAGGCATTGCATCTGCCTCGAGGACTGCCTTGATGTGGTTTGCAATGTCGGCCTTCACCATCGGAGCATACGGTTCAGCCAGGAGGACCTCGATGTCGGGGTGGCCGGGGGGCGTGACGGTCAGCCAGCGCATGCCGTTGTCCATGGTGATGTCGGTGGCAACCTTGAACCCCAGCTTATTGACGTAGACATCGTATGCTGTCTTCTGATCACGGACGAACAGATTGATGTGAGAAATCGTTGCAGTCATGTCTTCCTCCCCATGGCCGGAGTATACAGGGGACGCGGCTCCAGAGCTTCTCGAAAATTGCTGACCTTAGTACTCTCCCAGGCCGAACATGGTCCATCTTCGAAGCAAATCTCAGTGACTGACATGTCACTTGTTGCCAGGAGCTCCCGTGCCTTGTCGATCCGTTTGCGAACGATGTATTGATGCGGAGTCTCGAAAAGCCTGGTTCGGAAAGTCCGGATGAAGTGGAAGCGGGAGAAATGCGCCTCGCTGCAAAGGGCGTCGATGTCCAGTCTGTGGTTGTACCGGACGTCGATGAGGGCAAGGACGCGCTCAAGGGCCCGGCCGGCAATATCCTGGCCAACGTGTTCTGCCACGAATGCGCCTTTCATCACACAAGATACCCCCGTGACTGCCCGGCTGGCAATTGTCCTGGCGCTCGCCGCGGCTTTGGGGTACAAATGCCTTGCGAAAGGAAGGGACAAGGTGGAGAGACTGCGAAAAGACGTGGCCAGCAGACCGCTCTTCGAGAAAGCGAAGGAACACGCGCTGGACTACATGCGGACAGCCACCGGCCGCCGGGTGTACCCAACCCGGGAAGTGGTTGATCGGCTTTCGGCTTTCAACGAACCTCTGCAGGAGGACCCTGTGGATCCTCTGGAAGTGTTAGACATGCTGCACTCCGTCGGATCACAGGCTACCGTGGCCCAGACCGGAGGACGGTATTTCGGGTTCGTGAATGGGGGGATCACACCGGCAGGCCTTGCCGCAAAGTGGCTCTCTGACGCCTGGGACCAGAACGCCGCGCTCTACGTGATTTCCCCTGTCGCCTCTGTCCTGGAAGGCGTCTGCGAGGGCTGGCTTGTGGACCTCCTTGGCCTTCCCGTCGGGACGGCCGCGGGCTTTGTCAGCGGCACCTCCCTCGCCACGCTGTGCGGGCTGGCGGCCGGACGGGACGAGCTTCTGCGCCGGGCAGGCTGGGATCTGGGCGCCCGCGGACTGTTCGGGGCTCCTGAGATTCGCGTGGTGCTGGGCGCCCAGGCCCATTCGAGCGTCTACAAGGCCCTCTCCCTGCTGGGTCTGGGACGCGAGCGGGTGGAGACTGTCCCAGTGGACGCCCAGGGGCGGCTCTTGCCCCAATCCCTGCCGAGCCTCGATGCTCGGACCCTGCTGGTGCTGCAGGCAGGCAACGTGAGCACTGGCGCGTTTGATCCTTTCACGGAGGTATGCGCAAAGGCGCGATCAGCCGGCAGCTGGGTCCATATCGATGGGGCGTTCGGCCTCTGGGCCGCAGCCTCACGGCGCCGCCGCCATCTCACGCAGGGCATCGAGCTTGCCGATTCGTGGTCCGCGGATGCTCACAAGACCTTGAACGCCCCTTACGACAACGGCATTGTTTTCTGCCGTGACCGGGAAGCCCTTGCGGGGGCCATGCGGATGAGCGGGTCGTACATTGTGTTCAGCGAAAAACGCGACGGCATGCTGTACACGCCCGACATGTCGCGCAGGGCCCATTCAATAGAATTGTGGGCCACCCTGAAGAACCTGGGCCAAAAGGGAGTGGCTGAGCTGGTGGACGGGTTGTGCGATGCAGCGACTCTGTTCGCAGAAAGCCTCCGAAAGGAAGGATTCACGATCTGCAACGAGGTGTGCTTCAACCAGGTCCTTGCTTCCTGCGGGTCCGCCGAGATTACGTCAGCCACTCTGGACGGGATCCAGAAGTCGGGTGAGTGTTGGTGCGGGGGGACCCAGTGGAACGGGCAGCCGGCCATCAGGATCAGCGTCTGCTCCTACATGACGACAACCGAAGACGTGGCGAGGTCGGTCCGTGCGTTCGTGAAAGCTCGTGAGACTGCTGGGAATTGACGGCTGCCGGGCCGGGTGGCTGTACGTTGGACTTGACGCGGACACGGGAGAATGCACGGCAGGCATCCTGCCTGCCATAGAAGAGATCCTCGGCCTTGCCCCGGTCCCTGCGGTCGTCGCCATCGATATCCCGATCGGTCTGACGGATTCGGGACCACGGCTCTGCGAACGGGAAGCGCGGAAGCTCCTGGGGAGGCCGCGCTCCAGCAGCGTTTTCCCCGTTCCCGTGAGGCCGTTGCTCAGGGCGTCGACCTGGGAGCAGGCATGCAGGCTCGGCTCAAGGATCGACGGCCGAAAGATCAATCGCCAGACGTGGAACATCATCCCGAAGATCAGGGAAGTGGACGCATTTCTTGATGGGTACCCGGAATGGCGTCGGAAAATCCACGAGGTGCATCCCGAGGTGAGCTTCCGTGCCTGGAACCGCGGCGTCGCCATGGCACACGCCAAGAAGACGGAGCGGGGCAGGGCGGAACGGCAAAGACTTGTCGTATCGCATTTCCACTCCGCCCATCCTGCCGCGCTGGCCAGCCTGCCGCGGGGAGGCTGGGGCAAGGATGATCTCCTGGATGCCTTTGCAGCCCTGTGGACAGCCCGACGCGTGGCGGATGGAGCAGCGGTCGCAATCCCTTCCGAACCGACACGGGACAGGTTGGGGCTGCGAATGGAGATTGTTTTCTAGCAGGTCAGTGTTCGAACTCCTGCCGGTACTTTGCAGTGCCGCCAAGCCGGGAAAGCACTTCCTGGTCCAGGACAAGAACCATGAACGCCTCACCAGGGACCCCTTCCCACTGGCATTGGACACCGTGCACCGAGGCTTTCACGAAACCGAACCGGGGATAGTAGGCTGGATGTCCCAGCACGATGACAAACGGGCATGACTGGGACGTCAGCTTTTCCAGGCCAAAGCGGACCAGCGCAGAGCCGATGCCCTGCCGCTGATGGTCAGGAAGCACGGCCATGGGGCCCAGTCCCATGCCGCGCAGGTCTCCTCCCCGGGCCTCGATGACCACGGGGCTGAAGAGGATGTGGCCGACAATGGTCTCCCGCTCTGCGGCCACAAGGGAAATGAGCCCGGGACACGAGGCGCGAAGCTCGTCGACAATGCGCGCTTCCGTGAGCCCCCCGAAAGCCAGCTCGTTGACCCGTCTCACCCCCGCGGCATCTGCCGGAAGCTCCTCCCGGATGACTGTCCGGCATCCCGGTGCAAGCGCGCGCCGATAAAACTTTGTGTCCACTTTCATGACGGGAAAGCTCGACGGAAAAGCGAGGAACGGGGAATCTCCGTGAACCCGTTCTTTTCATAGAAGCGGTGGGCGGCATGGAACTTCTCCGTGGTTCCGAGAAAAATCGTTTCGATTCCACGGGATGCGCTCCAGGCAAGCAGCGCCTCCAGGAGCGCGGAGGCCACACCTCGGCCCTGCCCGCGGAAGTCGGCCTGTTGCCCGCGCCGGTCTGGTAGAAACCGGGGATATCCAGAATGTACCATGGTGATCATGCGAAGGATCTTCGCATGCAGGCCGTCATGCGTACAACCGCTGGGACTATCGCCAGAACGCGGGGAAGAGCAGGCGTATGACAGTATCCAGGGCAACCCCGAGGATGAACAGGTTGCCGAACCTCCTGTTGTGCATGAACGCGACCGTGGAGAACCACCGCGGCCAGATGGGGTATCCGGGCGGCGCCTCCTTTGGTCTGGGCGCGGACAGCCGGACAAGCGCCTTCCATCCCAGCGGGGCGGCGAAGAATACGATGAGCAGCACCGGAGTCAGGAAGCGCGGGATTGCTATCATATAGAGGGTGATGGCATATGCCAGGCCGATGGCGGCCATGTTCAGGTAGCGCGCCGCGGTCTCCCCGATGCGGACGGGGAGCGTGCCCACGCCTTTCTGCCTGTCCTCGCCTGACTTGTCGATGTGCTTGCCGATGTTGATGCTTGCCGTGCTCAGCCCGAAGGGGATCCCGGCAAGGACCACCTCCCAGCTCCACTGCCGCGTCAGCACGAAGAACACCCCGCCGATCATGATGGGCCCCCAGATCAGGAAGATGGTCAGCTCGCCGAGGGCAAAGTATTTCAGGGGGTATGTGTAGAGCAGGAGCATCAGGGAGCCGTAGACTACCAGGCCTATCACGACCGGATCGAACCGCGTGTAGAAAATGGCAAAGAGCGCAGACAGCAGGGCAAGGACGCCGCTCACCACAAACCAGCGCATCTGCGTCTTCTTGTCCCAGAAGCCCTGCACCAGCGGGTGGACCCCGTACTGGGTGCGGAAGTAGTTGTCCTTGTCGATGCCGCGGCTGTAGTCGGTATAGTCGTTGAGAAGGTTGTTGGCTCCGTGCGCCAGGAACAGGCCGATTGTGACGACCAGCCAGGTGAGCCAGGGAAAGCTGCCGCTTCGCAGGGCCAGAAGGCCTGCGATTGCACAGGAGTACAGGGTCACGGTGGTGACCCCTGAGCGCGTGGCAATGAGCCACTTCGAGACGACGTCCAGCGCGTCCCACTCCTGCTTGTTGTCCATCCGCACAAGGGTCGAGGTCGCCTTGCGCCACATTGCAAGATTGATGCTCATGCTTCCAATATAAGGAATAAATTCGCCAGGGAAACTGCGTACGGGAGGACACGCACGATGCGACGAGTGCTCCCGGCCGGTCTCTTCGTTTCGCTGCTTCAACGAGTCCGGGGGATTTTCCCTGTCGGGAGACGGCTCCTGTTGCGCGGCATGCTGAGGGTCTGCCAGCGCTGCCCGGCAAGATGCTTGGCGAGGAACGCGATCTGACCCGTGTGGTAGGCGAGATGGGTGAGGTTGCGGTTGATGGCCTGCAGGACTGTGTGGGGCTCCCCGCGGATGCGCACTTCCCGCTTCAGGTCATCATCTGACAGGCTTTGAAGCGAGGTCAGGGCCACTTTCCATCCCTCCTGCCACCGCTCCTCCAGGCTTGCCCGGGTGTCCACGCCCTCCGTCACGAACTCCCCGTCACGATCACGGTCCGGCTTCTCCCCGTCCCCGGTGAGAAAATCGGTCCAGCGGGAGCGCATGTTCCCCGCAAGGTGTTTTACAATGAGCGCGATGCTGTTTGATTCATCGTCCAGCTGACGAAAGAACCCATCTTCGCTCACCTGCGCCATCGCCTTTTCCGCGAGCGTTCTGTACGTGTGAAACAATTTCAGCGCATCCTTGAGAACCGGGGAGTCTGCCATGTTTCCCAATGTATGATCCGGCGCGCCGTTTCGACAAGTGATGCGCGTCCAGCCGCAGCGTCCTTGTCCAACATCGGAGGGTAGTATATTCTACGCTGAACAGGCGTTATGCGGCATCTACGAGGACTCGCTCTTCTCATCTTGCCTCTCATCCTTGCCGTTCCCCGGGGATGGTCCACCGACGCCAAGGTCACCGACGCCTCCGTGTGCGTTTTCCCCCTTGCAAACCTCTCGCCAAACGGGGCCCAGCAGGAGCACCAGAAACCCTTGAGTGACGCCGTGCGGACGGAGTTCGAAGCAGTCGGGTTCCACATACTGCCGGACGATCAGTGGCTGGCTGAAGCCGCTCGGCTGAAGCTGGCCCCGGACCGGGTGACAGAAGCCTCCCAGGCTCTTCTCCTTGGGCAGAAAGCCGGAGCGGACATGGCCGTCTCGGGGTTCTACTGGATGGAGAAGGACCAGGTGCTCGTGTCCCTGCAGTGCTGGGACGTGAAGGCAGGCACGCTGATCACCGGCTTTCTCCATACGTGGCGCTTCAACCTGGGATTCTACAATTCGATTCACGTGGAGATCGCCGATCTTGTTCAGAGCGTCGTGTTCCTTTCCGCCCCACGGCTGATCACGCTGAAGAACGACGTCCGCGTGGATGAGATCACCTTCACTTCTCCGCAGAACGGGATGGAGGTGGTGGTGGAAGGCCAGAGGAGCGTCGGCCGCATTCAGAACGGGACCCTGGTCTTTCAGACGGACGGGCTCAAGGCAGGGACGCAGTTCATGGTGGAGAAGCGCCAGGAGGGATATCACACTCTCCGGCAAACTGTCATAGCGGCTCCCGAGGTGGCGCTGACCCCCATACCCAGGGCCAACAACCTGTCCGTGGAGCTGGATTGGACCTTCGGGCAGCTGGAAGGCGCCGGGGCAACCCTGCGCTGGTACCCGAAACCAGATTGGATCATGGTCAACTTCTCCGAGTATCTCTATGCGCAGATACCGCTCATCGCCAACGGGAACTGGCCAATCCACGCAGATTCGGAGCTCCTGGCAGGGTTATACCTTTTCAAGCCTCCCGAATCGGGTTTCAGGCTCGGAATCTCGGCAGGCATAGGTACAATACTGACCTGGATTCCCTCAACCAGCCTCCCCCTTTACACCGATGTCTACCTGAACGTGCTCAGCCTCTGGTCTGAATGGCGCGCCTGGGGCCTCCCGATCTTCGCCAGGATCGAGCTGAAGATCCCCTTGGGGATCGGGAACAACCTGCTGGGGCTGCCGGGCCCGCCCATCCACTGGGGGCCGTTCTTCCCGCCCATAACGCTGGGAGTCGTCATCCCATGGCGATGAGGACGCTGCGCGCAATCTGCGTTCTGGCAGCGATGCTGTCACTCGGCTCGTGCCAGGTCCTTGCGGTAGTCTTCGGGTCGGTATTCCCTTCGACCACGACGCTCATAAAAGCGCAGGCGGACCTATCCGGCCTGATCCCATCCGACAGCGGCGGGTCCTTCCATGTCAGGGTTGTGGAATCGCAGGGGTACGGGTACGTCGTCGTTGTTGGAAATCCGCAGTCCGGAAGTGAGGCGTTTTTCTACGACCTGGATTTGAATCAAAAAGCCACGTTTACGAGCGGCCTCGCCGGCGACGCCATGATGGTCGATGCAAGCGGGAATATCGTCCTGGGATCTTTGCTGTTGAATCCCGCCAATCTGAAGATCGTAGGCACGACAAACGCTGCCAATCTCAATTCGCCTAATGGAGGAGGCGTCGACGGCTTCGTCGACACGTTGGCGAACGTTCAGGTCACCGCTTTCGGCATCAACTCCTCCAACACGCTGAACTATGCCTCCTTTACGACCGCGTGGACATTCATCTCGTCTCACATCACAACGCTCTCGACGAGTCTCTCCAACCTGCAGATTTACGCGATCCTGGATGATGGAAAGGCGCCGGGAAACGTCACGTTCGTTGTGGGCCCCCAGGCCAACAACAATACGGCCAGATGCTATTTCTTCTCGACAGCAAAAAGCAACTTTGCAGTTGCAACCAATGTCCTGGACTCATCGCCGCTTTACCGCGACAACCTCTACACCAACAGCCTCGGTTACGCTCAGGGAAGCATCTTCGCCTACGACAGCGGCTCCAGCAGCTTCGTGCGCATTGATCCATCCACGGGATCCACGCAGAACAGTTATTATGATGCGTCCGCCTCCTCGAATTCGTGCTTCGCCTACAGGATATCCGGCGGCTCGTTCTACGGATTCGACACGAACACTCGCGTGCTGAAAAAGTACGGGCAATGGTGGTAGGGGCGATGAAAGGACCACTGGCATTCCTGATTCCTGCGCTCCTCATTTCCGCGGCAGCCGCCCTGCCCGCCCAGGACCAGGCCGCTCCAGCCGCGCCGGCCGCGCCTGAAAAGGCCCCGCGGAGGCTCCTGTTCGTCATGGAGAAGGGGGGTCTGTTCTCTGGGTACTCCGACAACGAAATGATCATCCTCAAGCGGTCTTTCCTGACTGCTTTAAGCGATGCTGACGATGCTCCGACACCCATCGATTACTCCCTGAAGTCCTTTCCCGGGTCCGTGACGGACCGGAACAAGGTTGCCCGGGACGCAGGGGCGGACTGCTGGCTGGTCCTCAAGGTTGGCGGACGGAGGGGGGGGCCGTCGCTCAACGTCGTTTCCTACGATCTTTTGTACAATATCCAGACCCTGAATTACACTGCGTCCCGGCATGAAGGATTCTCCATGCTGGATGTCTATCGGGAGCGCTGGGACGACGTGGTGCCTCTGGTCGTGAAAAAGTACCCGCCGCTCATTTCCCACGCGTATTCACGGGGCCCACCCGCAGCCGTCACCTTCACGCTCCGTGCAGTGCCGGGCACAACGATAACCGGACTTTCGCCCAAGTCCATCTCGGTGGGGCGCGACGGAATAGCAACGCTCCAGCTGCCTTCGCCTGCTCCGTACTCGCTGCGGGCCACTGCATCCGGCTACATCCCGATCAGCAGAAACATCTACCTGGACGGCCAGACCGAGCTATCCTTGCGGCAGGAGCGCTCGCCACGGCTCCGGCTGGATGCAGCTTTCCTGGACGGCCTCTTTCCGGGTCTGTCCGCCAACTTCTCAATCCCGTCGCTGCCGTTCTTTGTAAGGGTCGGGTTCACCAGCTTCCGGGCTGGGATCTCCATCAACCAGGACCAGGTCCTTACCAGCCTTCCCCTCACGCAGTTCACCTTTCTTCTAGGGATGTACGTGAGCCCTGAGGACAGTGATACGCGGTGGTACTTCGGCGTCGGTCCCTTGCTTCGGGCGTCTTTTCCTCCCGGCGGCACACTTGTCGCCGACAGACTCCTTCCGTTCGGCGTTCAGGCGGTTGCGGGCGGTGAGTTCCCGTTCGTCGGGAAGCTGCGTTCCTTTTTCGAGCTTGGGCCAACGGCATACTACACGCCCCTGCCGGACCTCTTCGCGGCGTCTTTCGGGACGCATAATGGCACCTTTCCCTACATCACCTTTCCTCCCCTTTTGGCCCTTGAGCTGTTCGAAGTTCGTTTCGGCCTGAGGTGGGCTCTATGAAGTGGCGCGTCCTTGGCTTACTGGCATGCCTTGCTGTGGCTGGGTGCGCTCCCGTGTATCTCGCAGACCTGGACAAGGTGGCTTCTTTGACCAACCACATGACCATGGTCGGAACCGTCGGGCCATTCAGCCTCGGGTCTGGGTTGAGCAATATTCGGTTTCTTCCCGTGAAAACCACTGCTTCCTCGATCGGGGGCGTGAGCGTCCAATCGGGGTTCATAGTCTACGATGCAGGTACTAACGAGAGTCTCTTGTTCGCAAGCGGCTCTGGAAACAACCCCGGCAGCAACCAGCAGTTTTCGCTTGCTGGGGCCAATCCGAACTATCCGCTCTATGAATATGACGTGACGAATACGATCAACAATCAGGCGAGCATCGTGGTGTTCAGATGGGACCCTGCGACAACGATATCGACGACGACGAGCTCGTTTCAGCAGTTTGTGGCTACCCTCCCCAGCGGATCGTTGACTCCTGTGCAGTTGCCTCCTCCACCGTCGCTGCTATCCACCGTATTCACTGGCAATGTACTTATTGGCGGCAGTATCCTGCCGGCCCCGCCTCCGACTTACGACACTTTTGCTTTCCTCGGGGCATCCTCAACAGGCTTCAGCACGGGCAGCTCACAGATGAATGGGAGCACCACCACATTCAATTATAGCGTGGTACCTGCTCCTGCCTCGGTTGCTATTCCGTCGCCACCCTTGCGATCGCTCTACTATTTCAGCGTCGCCACCGGCGCAAGCTATGCCAGCTTCTATTCAGGGGGACAATGGACGTGTCTCCAATGGTCCAGTACCGGCGCTGCCTACGTCATGTCAGGCGTTCTTCATCGGATCGACGCTGTCCTGAGCACGGGCGATCTTCTTTCCACTGAGGGGGGCACTTTGAGGCTCTACGATCCAAATGGCACAGGGACTGAAGTGCTCTCAGTGCCTTTGAACGGTCTTCAGTTCTGCTACGAAGCATACGTGGGAACAGCTCCCTATGTTTTCTTCTCCCTTCCTGTGAGCGTGCAGCACAACCAGTGGGTATTCAACGTGTATGCTCTACCCAGCTCAGCGATGCGAGGGCTTGGCAAGTGAAAGTCAAGCGATTTTCAATGAGGGCCGCATTGATAGCAGCTGTGTACCTTGGTGTACTATCGTGCCCGAACAACGCGCCCGCTCCATCGACAATAACTCAATATCTGCTGTTGGCCGCATGCACCAACATCACTTCCGGCTTCCTGGCCAGCTTCTCCATTAATGAGACGACTGGCGCGTTGACGCAGGTATCCGGTTCACCTGTTCCTTCAGGAACGAATCCCGCTGCCGTCGCAGCCTCTCCCAACGGCAAGTTCGCTTACGTGGTGGACGTGTCTACCGGTGTATGGGCCTTCTACATGAACTCAATCACAGGGGCGCCGACGAGCGTGCTTGGAACTTCCTTCAGCACAGGAGAATCGATCCCTGATGCTGTGGCTGTCGACCCGAGCGGCAGATTCGTTTTCGTGACAAACAGTAATGGCTTTGTAACCGCTTTCACGATAGACCAGTTTGCAGGGAGTCTGGCTTTGGTAGGCTCAACTTCCGCAGGAACGAATCTCTCGTCCGTAGCTGTCGACTCTACCGGAGCATTCGCCTACTTAGCGAACACGTCCGCCGCGCCCAATGTGCCTATGTTGTCTATCAACTCGAGCAACGGCCTTCTTACTTTGCTGGGCACGGCCTCTGCGGGAAACAATCCCTCTTCCGTTGCAGCCGACCCAGTCGCCAACTTCCTCTATGCTGCGAACAGCACAGACAACACGGTTTCCGGATTCACTATCAACGCGATGACGGGCGCGCTGACGCCGATTGGATCGACAACCGCCACGGGAACGAGCCCAGATTTCGTCACTGTGGATCCGCGCGGCAGGTTTCTCTATGCCGCTAACGCCGCGGCTGGGGGAGGCACGGTGTCTGCCTTCACCATCAACTCGGCAACGGGGGCGCTTACAGGCGTGTCGGGCTCTCCGTTCTTCGTGGGCGCCACAGCCATTCCGGTATCGCTGGCAATTGACCCGACGGGCAAGTACCTCTACGCCGGAAGCAACAGCGCCCCGGGCGCCATCTATGGTTTTACCATTGACCAGACAACAGGGGCTCTTTCCGC